>Ga0209016_1000237_pt1 | contig 74075 bp, 54 predicted proteins | sample EPASupsiteSAE305_FD_187265 | JGI IMG/M metagenome (GOLD analysis project Ga0209016, IMG submission 187265) | Bioremediated contaminated groundwater microbial communities from EPA Superfund site, New Mexico - SAE3-05 (SPAdes) (version 2) | ecosystem: Environmental > Aquatic > Deep subsurface >... | reverse complement strand
CGAGCGACCATTTGGCATAACTTAAGCCTGAGCCACCTGTCTCGGTGACATAAATATTCAAACTAACATCATTTTTACCCCATGATGATCCGTTTAGCGAGGCGGATAATGACGGAGCTGTATAATCTTTATAGTAATATTGAGCAGTTGTTGAATATGCATTACCGGCAACATCAGTTACACAAAGATTTAAAACATGATTACCTGTAGAAGCCGGTGTATTGATAACAGCTCCAGTCGTGTAAGAAGTACCTGAAGTACAAGCTCCATTCCAAGTATATTTGGAAGTAGATAAACCTGATCCTCCGGTGTCTGAAGCATAGATAGTTACAGCGGTTGTTGAGTTAGACCATGTGGAACTTGCAGGAGAAGCTGAAGCTGTCGGAGCAATATAATCTTTATAATATACATATGTCTCATCAGGATATTCATTATAATTATTACCGGCAGTATCCCAAGCGCAAAGATACAAGACATGAGGTCCTGAAGTAGCCGGCGTGTTTATAACAGTTGCATTTGTATAAGCGGTTCCTGATACGCAACTGTCATCCCACCTATATTTGGCAGATGATAATACTGATCCGCCAGTGTCCGATGCATATATTGTTACAGCCGTGGTCGTATTCGACCAAGTTGATGTAGTTGGACTAGCGGAGACTGTTGGAGCGGTCCAATCTTGATTAATTCCAGGGGAAGTGATTGATCCAGATAGACAATTTCCAACAGCATCACAAACAGTTGCCTGATTGACGGTGCATGTCTGTAATGCACCTTGGGTTGTGACAGTGCAGGTTTTTGTGATGCTGTCAGAATAATAAAAATATGCTGTCTGTTGAGATCTATACCATCCTGAATGAGATGAAGCAGTTATAAATGATGGTGGAGTATAATCTTTATAGTATGTTCCGATAGAAGGTGTCATATAGAAATTTCCGGCAGTATCCCAAGCGCAAAGATACAAGACGTGATTACCCGTAGTCGCAGGTGTATAGATAGTCTGTCCATTTGTATATGCTGTACCTGAATTACAAGCGGCATTCCAAGTATATTTAGCAGTAGATAAACCTGATCCTCCGGTATCTGATGCATAGACTAATACTGGAGTTTGAGTATTAGACAAAGTAGAACTTGTAGGGGAAGCCGATGCTGTTGGAGCTATTTGATCGATATTAAAAGTATAATATCCACTCGTTGTTTGGTTTCCTGCGTTATCAAAAACTTTTGCCCTGTATTGGAACTGATTAGTCCACCAGGTAGGCATATTAGTAAATGTCCAACTGGAAGTTCCACTTGCCACATTCCACAAGCTTGGTAACCATTCCCATTGAGCTGCTACGAATCCATATGTATCACCGCTACTTGGATCATACAGTTGAACTTCAACATGATTAATACCGCTACCCGTATCTGAAGCTGTTCCGGTCAAAGCTGTTACATTTGATTGATATGAACCCGAAGATGGACTTGAAAGAGAGATAGTAGGTAAAGATGCATCTATTGTGATTCCATCCGATTGAGAAGACCAAGCACTCCATTGATTCAAAATGTCTTTACATTTATATTGATAATTATAAGTGCCCAGATTTTGAGCAGGTGAATAACTAACATCACCATCTGTTCCGACACTACCACTCCAAACAGAACCAGTCAGATATTTAATTACTTGACCATCACAATCACTTAATGGAGCTCCAGTAGCGCTTGGCGTTCCATAAAAATATAAAGTATCCCAAAAGCCTGATGCATTTTGATAGAGGCCATCGTCAGTAGGTATTGGAACAGATGGAGGAGTGGTGTCCATTCTTATATATGTTCCTGGAGATGCAGCACTAGTGTTTCCAGCATTATCCACAGCATACCAGTAGTAATATCTATATGTTCCATTGGTGGGTAGGTTTGTACTACTTACCGAATATGTTGTAGAAAGTCCATTGTTTGATGTTACCCAGGTAGAACATCCACTAGCATTATCATTACTACGGCAGAATTTGTAATAAGCAACTCCTGAACCGCTATCTGTTGAACCAGTTGTAGCTGCTGTAAAAGATGTGTTTACATAATGATCACCTGCCCATGTTGTTGTCATTGCTCCAGGTGTAGTGGGAGGAGTGGTGTCTGGTGGGGACCAGTAACAATAGACAGAGTCAATCGCGCTTGTATCTAAGTCTTCTGCTGCTAAGTAAATATTATATGAGGATGTTTGAGTCGCGAAGGTAACAGTTTTTGTATATCCGGAATATGTTCCTGAACCAGGACTGCCGAAAGTCAATATGGATTCTACACTAGTATTTAAAGTCGCACTATTGGAATTACAACTATAACTAGATATTGGAAATGCGGCATGAGCTTTTTGAGTAGTAGCAAAAGTAATAAGTGAAAAAACAAATAACCCTCCAATTAATATTATTTTTTTGAGAAGTTGTGGTGCCGACTGGCTTTTAGACGCGATGTGGGGGTTACCTTTCACCATTTAATTTTGGTTTTGATTTCTTTAAGTGAGTTTAGCTCTTAAAAAAATCTTATTATTATAGCACTTTTTGTTGTTTCTAAGTAGTCTTTATACTTGTTAAGGATTGAATATATTGGTTAATAATTAGAAAGGGGATTAAAACATAAGTTAGTTAGAAGTCAATATTTATTAGGGTGAACCTAAAAGGCCTACTTTACTATTTGAAAAGTCTTTTAGTTGGTTGGTTTTAGTTTTAAATCACTACATTCTCCCACGTTGCAATCCAGGTTTGGACTGTTTGGAAGAATATCAAACTCAATCTGCATGAACTGAGGTCCGTTACCTGTGTTCATTGCAATACGTAGTTTATATCTTCCCGCTACATTGGAAAAGCCCCGCGTGATTTCTAAATTATCTCCTAGAGCAAATGCGGAAAGAGGGAAGTTAACTTGTGATGAATCAGTGAGGTTGTAAATGCTTGTGGTAGCGCTAAGACCGACACCTTTCGTTACTTCAATATTGTTGGGTAATATATTATCTATATTGCCGGGACTCCTAATTCCACTTGCAATACCAAAATTTTGTAGTCTGCCTATAGTGTAATAGTCCGAATCTGATGGGTTTTTTAGCGGTGGTGGAGATGTGGAATTCCATTGAATATTATTTCGTGCAACAGCAGATCCTGTTCTGATAAAGTCGTTTGTACTTCCTGTGTAGAAATCATTCTCCATTATGGTAGACATTCTGGTTGATTCAAATTCTGGAGTCAGTCTAAAATAATCCGTATTCCAGGTTGAAAAATCTGTTCTAAATGGATTTAAACTGTCGGTAATTTGAACAGCGGGATATTTATCGACATTGGCATTTTCCGATTGGAGAGGGAATGGTTGGTTAGTAGATAGATCTTTGTTTTCGTTAACGAAATAGACAATTTGACTGGTGGCGTACTCTCCTTCTCCCAAATTTTTGATTGTCGCTGAATTCAACGGATCATTTGAATCCGTGTAATTGAAGTATATTTTATCGAAGGTAACCGTTTCACCGGCGATAAATGGCCCGGCATAGAATTTGGTAGGTTGAGTACTATCGGAACTTAGATCAACATATTTATTTGTAGCTTCACTTAATAATTGCTCGGTGGTAAATCCGAGTGCCGTTCCATAGTGGTACGAGTACCATGGACCGGAGCCATCACCACCCAATTGTCCACATTTATTGATGTTGCCAGCATCATCCATAACTCTTATCCAGAGGAAATAGATTTCACCGTCATCATCGTTCTCTATGCTATCCGTTTCATTTACTAACGGATCAGGTGGAATATTATCAGTTATACTTGTGTCACTCTGATACGGTATTAAGGCTCCTCTGTGAGCGTTGATTATGTCCGTATTACTGGAAGTGTCAGGATCAAAAACTCCGATACTTTTATAACTGCTAAATCCAGCCGAATTGGGGGCTGTTGCCACTATATTTCCGGATTCATCAAAATCAATATCATTTGCTTTTTCCCAGAGATAACTATATTTTAATTTTCCTGAGTAGTTTACTCCTTCAATATCTGAGACATTTGAAGTTTCGTCCTCAGCTTTTGGCCACATCAGGAATGGAGTCTGTGAATTATATCTTTGATTCGCTTTCATAATATAATCTTTGGGGATGGATGTTTTATCGTAGTAGGACTTAGCATATGCCACGAGTGCATCATTACGATAGGTATTAGCAGCTCCACTCTTGTTTATCATGAATGAATAAGCATTAGGAAGCATCGTAACTTCATCAATAGCGGGACAATTAGGAATTTTTGTATCAACTCTAAATGTTAAATCATTGATCTGATCCTCGGTATTTCCGGCATTGTCTACAGCCCAAAACAATATTTGATGTTTACCGTTCGTTGTTCTTTGATTCGGAGCATAACCATCTTCATCGAGATTTACGAGAAGACTGTATTTGCCGTTTTGATATGTGAATTCATCCGGTGTCCTTATAATTTTCTTTCCTAATACTCTGATGGTAAATTTCTCAGAAGTTGAATTATATGTTACATCGTAAAAATTTCTTAGAAGAAGATTGGTATTGATGGCGTTACGTACCATTTTAGCCAACTCTTCACCCGTTAAATTGAAACTACATCCACCGATCCATACCGGAACTGATACTGTACCAATAACGGGCTCAGTAATACTAAGAGGATAGGTGGTTATGGAATCTGTACAAGTAAGTGGAGAATTTATTTGGAGATCTCCCGTATATTCACTTGCCCCGCTGGAAGTCGTTGCGGAAAATCCTAACAAACCTTTTAAAACGCTGGAGGAAGCCCAATTAATTATTATTGAATCTTGCGGAGCATTGTTAATAACATGAACCATGTTCATTTGTTTTAACCCCGATCCTACATAAATAATAGATGAATCAACTCCTTCACTGACGGTGAAAGAAACATCTACAATACCTTTATTTTCTTCTGCTGCTTTAATAAACCAATCGTCATTTCCAATCGTGATGTCTGATCCAGGTTTTGCTAGAGCTAGAGAAGATGGCAATATTTTATCAATCTTTACATTAATTGTTTTTACACCTGATTCATTTATTGGTGTAGCTTTGTCTTTAGCTTTGTAATCGACTTTCCATGATCCGTCTAAAGAAACGTCAAATTCTGTTTTGATCAGTCCGTCTGTTAGATCATTATCAACATAGGAAGATACTGTCGCGTCTTGTCCACCGGCATAATTTTTATTTACTTGGTCTTGAATAAGAGACTTATTGTAGACTCTAAGTTCATATAAACGTCCTGCGAAATATGTTGTGTTGTTATTGTCCTGTTTACCTATAAAGAAATTACTGTTGGAATTATATTGAGTAGGGGCAGCTGAGTAATTAGATGTGAATTTTACGGAATTAACATAAAAGGTGGGGATACTTCCTTCTTTGGAAATAACAATGTGATAGATCGTGTTGATTTGTAGGTTAGCTCCACTACTCTTGGATTCAATTGTTGAATAACCGTTGGAAGAAGTAAATAAGTGTATTTCACCGTCCGCTCCTATAGTTACTTTATATGATTTGTTGAACATATCATCCCATTTGGATAGAACAACACCATCATTTAGAGCATCAAAGGAAGCCCAAAATTCCACTGAAAAATCATTAGTCAAATCCAAAATATCCGAATTGAATGAAACATAATCTGTTGAGCCATTGAAGTGAGAAGCTTTGTTTAAGTCCCAGAAAAAAGCACTGTTTTGAAAGTGAGCCTGTCCTGGATATTGTGTGGTGGCATCACTAATAGTTGTATTCACCGCCTCATTAAATCCCCATCTGCCAAGTATTCCTCCGCCTCCCGTGGAGTTGTCATCTATTCTCTCCCACACGTTTGGATCATGACCTTGATTGGCTTCATAGAAAAAATAATCAAAATAATCAATACCGGATACGTCTAATATAGGATCAGACACTTTTGAGACATCATCTCTAACACTAAAATTATATTTCACATTTTCTCTCCACCAACCGTTGATTATATCAGAAGGGTCTTGTACTTTTGGGTTTGCTCCGCTGGTTATAGCTGTAGCAATAGGTGGATATGAATCTGTCCAAAGCTCTAATTGCCTCACATCTCCCCATTTATTTAATGAGTCGCGTGCCTTTAGATTAAATTTGTTTCTACCCTGTGATGGAATTATATAAGTGTAGTAATAGCTGGTTCCAAAGTCACCATAACCTTCGGACAAAGTATATGATTCAGCGTTGCCTTGAAATTTCCATTTTCTGTTCGTTGAATTATATGAAGTGCCTGTTGAAGTTGAAGTGAAATTATTTGTGGAAGCATTTTGAGACACTCCCAAACATGTGGTTGTATCGTCAAAACATTCCGGTATTAAGGTTGTTGAATTTTTTTGATCCTGCAACCAACGAAAACCATCTACTGACTTTTCAGTATCTTTTAACTTCCATTGAACTCTGAGGTTATAATCAGTTGATTCCGGTTGGATTGAATAGAATCTTCTATTTTGATCATTACTTGGAATTATGTATTGCAATGATAGATTAGGATAAGGTGATATTCTCTTATAAAATCTCAAATATTCATTTTCATTTCTAATCTTAGAATTAATAGTAGGTGTTTCAATTGAAAGAGGTGAGTGGTAATTAGTATCCAAGACTTGTTTCGAACTTAGATTGTTCTTAAAATCAATGGCAGATTGCATTTGTTGTCCAACAAGGATGTTATATTTAGATTTAATTGTGTCATTATATATCTGTTTAATCTGGATCATACTACTAGATCCTTCCGATATTGTTTCTGAACTATTTAGTGGATTCACATCATTGTTCTTGACTGTCAAAACTTGTGCGAAAGATTCGGCAAGCGGTATGTTTTTATTGATAATTTTAAGATCGGAAATTCTCTCTAAACTATATTTCTCATAATTATCGTTTAATTTTGAAAATAAATTGATACTTATATTTTCTCCCGGTTTAAATGATGTTTTAGAAAAATCATATTCTATTTGATATTTCAAACCTTTTAACAAATCATTACTGACTTGCGAAATCTGTTGCGGTTTAGGAGTTGATATGATATCTATATCGTGACTCAATTCAAAGAATGGAGGCATTTTTAGTTCTAGGACTATGGCACCATTTACATTTTCGAGGTTGTTATTTGTAACGAGTAAATTATAGGCAATATTATTTATCTCATTAGGTCCATTATAATAATGAGATAAAATTTCCCTGGCAGTGATTGTATCGTCTATTAATCTTATTTCATCTATGTAACCTTTAAATTGATTATTTATGTTTGTATCGTCATTTGATAATCCTCCAATTAATAATTTTTTACTGTTAACAAGGTTTAAGTCAGCGTTAGTAACGTAATCTTCCAGTTTTGAATCGACGAATAAATTTAATTGGTTGGGTGTAATACTTCTAGTTACAACTATATGATGAAGCTTCCCATCATTAATAATTGTCTTTCCGGAAAGTTTCTTCGTTGTTCCGGACGTTGTATCTCTCATGTAAAACTCAGGCTTGGAACTAAGTTTATTGATACCTAAAGTAAATCCTTGATTGTTGTTTGTCGGTAGGGGGTCACCTTTGGAAATAATACTGGCGAAATCTTCATTCTGATCTCCGTCGGTTTTTATCCACGCTTCGATTGTAAATTTCTCGGTACTGTTAAAATCATATTTATCGTTATCGCTGAAATATATGTAATTATCAATTCCATTGAGATATACGGTTCCTTTCTTTTCGCCCCAGATGTTTTGCCCTCCGCTGATTATTACATCTAAGTCGGAGAAATAAGTGTTTTTTGAAATGATGGAACTTTCCTCATCAAATAACCACTCCGATAAAATATCCTCTGTGTTTAAGTCTCCCGAGTAGGTGAAGGGATCAATTAAATGATCTGTCACTGAGCTAAACTCCATTTTCTTTTTCCAGAATCTTAATAAATACATTGTTCCTCGAAGGTAGTCATTATTATTTTCGGGGTTATGACCTAAATATAATGATTGGTCTGATACAAGTGGTGAAAAATTTTGAGGTACCAGAGTATAGCTCCTCAAAGCACCGTTTAAATACATCGAAACACCCTTAGTGTTTTCGTAAGTAATAACCATATAATAAGGAGTATCGGTGGTTATATTATTGGTACCACTTTCTAAAATTATTTCACTGTCACTGGACGATTGTTTAAATACAAATCCTTTGAGCGGATTAAATGTAAGAGAGTAGTTTTCTTTTCCAGGTTGGCCTTCTTTATAAAGAATAGTTTGTGTTTTGGAAATACTATCTAATTTCAACCAAAGTTCTATTGATGATTCATTATAATTCAACTCAATATTTTGTTTATTTATTCCACTGGATGAAACGATACCCGAAGTGTTGACACCTTCAAAAATCAAACCGTTATTAAAAAATCTGATTAAATCAGCTTTTATACTGCCGTTACTTTCATGTTCGGAATCAATTATTTTGTTTTCAAAATTATCATTGAAAGAGAAGCGAGAGATAATTTTGTTTGTTTTCAATATAGCATTAGAATCAACCGTCATACTCAAGTCATCAGGCTGGTTGCTTACCAACTTTGAGCTTAATTCTGTAGCTAGATAAGGCCTTGATAATAATCGAATACTATCAATTGCTCCTATAAAAGTTGGATTAAAATTACTTAAACCAAAACTGTAAGTAGTATAACCAACCAAGAATGGACTTGTTGAATTTAAATCGTTGGAGACTTGGAAGTCATTCCAATATTTAACATAGTTAACTCCATTATAGTAATATAATGAAATGTTGTTGGTATTTGTTGAGTCTTTTATTAAAACAAAGTGATAAGTGGTACCAGCATTTAAAATAGGAATACCAGAAGCTATAACAGGAGTTTCTCCTCCGATCAAACCTTTCAAAAATCCATTGTTAGCATAAATATGTAGGGAATTATTTGTAGATGAATCGGCATCAAAATTATTTCCTTTACTAAAAATAGGAAAAGAAGTATCTACATTATCCAGAGATAACCAGAATTCCAATGAAAAATCTTTGTCTAAGAAATTCGTATTTAATTCATTAGAAATTTTGGTAACGGTACCTTTACCATCAAATAAAATATTCCTGTCAGCTATCTTCTGGATATTATCTCCAGAGATATCAATTAATGAGTTCTCTTTAGCTTTAGGAATAGAGACATAATGCCCATTCCCGTAAATCATTCCATCGTTATTTAACCCGGAATAATCTTTAGCGATATTCCCGGTAATTGTACTGAAGTCAATATCTAAATAAGTTGTTGCGTTCTCCAGTAAACGAGTATCTGTGAGGTCTCCTGTAGAAAACTCGATTGATCGGACTAACACTCCTTCATTGCTACCTCGAACCATGAACCTAGCATTAAAATTTTCCTCACTATTTAATTCAATGGTTGGATTTTCTTTCAATACTAATGTATCCCCACTATATAAATTTATTTCCCCTGTTTGATAACCATAAGTAAGTGAAACATTAATAAATCGTCCAGCTGTAACTATGGAAGGCGCTGAAGAAAAAGTCTGATATGTTTCACCATTAGTATTACCATCGCTTAAATCCACGTCAAATCCACCCTTGTCGTTGATTCTTAATCGAAGTAACGCTCCCGCATTTTGATCATCATTAAATCCATAATCAAATATTGTGATGTCATTGTTAGCTTCCGGTATTTTAGCAGCGAAAGTAGATTTAATGATTAGGTCATGATTGGCGTCAATCAGAGTATTAAAATCGATGTATTCATCTTCTTCATAGTTTAAATACAAAGCGTTAGAGAATCCTTTTTTAAAATTCCCGTTAATATTTGATGTGTTTATTTCTTGCCATGAGTAATCTCCAAATATTTGTCCACAAATCGACAGATCCAATTTGTCACATTCTATATCGTTGATGCCTCCATTTAGCGGAAGATCTACAATAATATCATCAGGACTAATTGTGGAAAGATCGGAATTACTAGAGGCAATAATTTCATTTAATTCTTTTCTGGTAATTAATTTATCTATGATTTGCAAATTACTTATGGAGCCTTTGAAGCTACTGTCAGTCAAAATACTATTACCTAAGAGTAATGGGTTCAGTGAATTAATGGTATTTTCAGCTGACGCGGTTGTTTTTGCTACGGGAATAATTTCTTTACCATTGAGATAAATATATAGAGATCCCTGTGCATGATCATAGGAAATAGTAATATTACTCCACACTGTATTTGGCAGATATAGAGGGGCTGTTATTAGATATGAAGTACCACTACTAACTCCAATCTGTGATTTAATTTTGTACAAATTTAGTCCCGTCTTTTCAAGAGATGTTCTAAATCCTATAAAACCCGTGCTCCCAATCTCCACACCATTTGATTTATCGATCAATGTGTATTCGGTGCTGGATTTATTCTCAGGTTTTGCCCAGAGGGAAATAGTAAAATCTTTATTAGCCACAAATTCAGGAGTATTGCTTGAAAGAACTATCTTATTGTTATCACTTTCTAAATTAATGAATGGAGTGAAGTTCTTCCAACTGGTTGAAGAAAAATTATTTAAGACTCCAACAAACCGAGAGGGGAGTTGGTCATATACGAATGGTCCGTTGCCTTCATTTAATTCTAAATTAATTCGCAGATTATTACTTAATGAAGCGTTTTTGGATTGATATATATTTGATACATCTTCAGCGGTTAATGAAATATCATATATTTTGATGCCGGCGATTTGACCACTTAGGAAATTGCTTTCTTTTAAACTACCGCCAATTGTTAGTGGAATTGGTGGGTTAGCTACGCTTCCCAAAGGGGTTACGGTTGCACCAATATCCAAGACACCATCAATATAAATGCTGGAGGCACTTATTCCATCGTACGAGGAAACAATATGATGATAGGAATCATTAGATACTTTTAAATCACTCAAGATGCTGATGGTTTCACTAGGTGAGTAAATTTCAAATGAAACTCTTCCATTCATTATTTTTAAATTGAAAGATTTATTAGAACCGTCATCTCGGCTCAAAATATAACCATCTAAGTCTGACGTCTTAATCCAGGTTTCCAAGCTTAGAGCATTATCTTGAAAATTGAAGCTACTATTGGATTGACTGGTATCAATAGAAATGTAGTCATCAATTCCATCAAAATTTAAATTATTGTTATTAACGATGGTAAGTTCGCTTTCTCCAATATATTCCTCATTGGACCAACCGGAATTATATGATCTGTCGTCATAGCGAGATACATTAGTTTGTGCTGCTATTGATAAATTAATTTGTTTAGGACCAAGGTCTATGAATTCACTACCTAATTCATTAAAAGTGTAAAGTGAAACATATTCCTTCAGTGGATTACTAAGTGTGGTAGACAGTAGAGTAACACTACTATTAAGTCGTTTAATATTTGCTTCCGATAAAGCATCTTCAACTATAAATATACTATCAATGCTTCCTATAAACTGATTTGAACCTAAGTTATCATTTGCTCCAACAAAAATTTGTGTTGGAATATCGTCGGAGATTTTAGTCTCTTGGGGGAAACTGAAATATTTAGTCTCGGTTGAGTCGATATTTAGCTTAGCCTGTTTGGTTAGTGAGTTGAATGTCACGACAACAAAATGCCATGTATTATCGGTGTATATTTTATCACTGACGATTTGAAAATTCTTATCATTATCTAATACTTCATATCCGATCTTACCTTCGGAGTTAATAAAAACATTAAATCTGTTCTTGGCTGTATAGTCTTCCTTATATAGATAAGCTTTTGTGTTTGGAGGAGTGGTACTTTCATACTTGAAATTCATTCCAAAGCTAAATTTAGAAAAACCACGGACTGAGTTTTGACTGTTTAGATTCAAGTAATTTGAACTATTATCAAACTTCACTCCCTGGCTTCCAAAAAATGATGGATTGCTGAATGAATCTGTTGGGGGAGCCCTAATGCTAATGTTTTTCAAAAAAGCATAAGTGGCCGTTAGATCTCCCGAAAACAATTTACCTTCATTCACATTAAAATCCACCTCAAATGACGTTAAGGGGTAGAGTTTAAATGTATGAATATCTTTAACTGGAGATCCTCGGTTGTATATCTTACTTATTTTTTGGCTATCGAATGTAATGGGATAAAAATGAATATACTGAATAGAGCCACTAAAATAATCATCAATATTTAAAAGACTTTTGTAAGCCCCAAATGTAATTTTAAGCACTGACAAATCATTAAACCATCTGTCTAAAGAACTACTTCCCGATTCATAATTTAGATCAATCATCTTACCATCGAGATAATAATCATTGACCGTATTATTGGTTATAGCTAAATGATACCAGTGATTTGTTACAAGTTCGTTATCGTAATAAGCTTTGATGATTAATTCATTATTTACGAAAACTTCATAATAGAGTTTTTTTGTATCACTTAAATATAGCTTGATATAGCTCAAAGATGAATTCAAATTTGATATTGAAACCAATGTTGATTTCTTACCAGTTAGAGGAAATTTGTTTATAGAAAAAACTAGATCAAGAGTTCCGGAATTTTGATCCTTAACATTATTGGAAATATCGACATCTATGTAGTCATCAATACCATCGAAGGCTATTCCGTATGATCCAATTCTATCTCCCAAATAATCAGACTTAAACCACCCGGAAATTTTATAATTCTCCATCTGTCCATGTCTTTGAAAATTAGAGGAGTCTTGAACTTTATTGCCCGATTGCATATTGAAATCCCAAAGTCCTGCAAAAATTGACGTGGAAATTATCGATGGTAAAGATTTTGTCTCCTTTTCCAACCATGATGATATCTGGATGCTCGTTAGCTCATTTTGAGTTATAAAAGCCTTGTCTAATACTCCGTGGAAGAAATTAGGATCTAAACCTGAGAGATTTGATCCAATAAAAAACTCTGTATTTTGATTAAGAGAAGTGTAGATTTGCCCGGGAATTACTGAACTACCAACAAGATTACCGTCGATATTCAAACTCAATTTTGTCTGACCAACCGATTCATTGTATCTAGCGCTTGCAGATAAGAAATACCATTTATTCTTTTCCAGTGGTTCGCCGGAACTTTGTTGTAAAGTAAAAATATTATTGACGGAATTTCTTAATACAAAATTTAATTTGTTTTCATTGTCGATATTTAAATTGAAATCATATGTTGGATTACTACCTTGTGAGAATATCATCTGGTTTAAGCCATTATCATAGAGTTTCAAGAAAGCTCCGATGGAGAAACTTGAGTCAGGAAGAAAAGGTTTACTGGATAGATTAACGCGGTTATTATTACCGTTAAAACCTAATACTGTCTTTTGAAAAGTATTAGTTGTTGCTTTACCATTTTCGTTAATAGTATCAGGGTCATTGAAATTAAACTCATTCAGCAGAAATCTTGCTATGGAATTTTTTTCTCCTTCCTGTGTTATACCTATTGGTTTAGAATTCGTTGAAGCTAAAGCGGTTCTAGTTCGATAAGATTGAACAAGAAAACTTGAAATAAGCGCTACTACTACAGTAACGATAAAAAAAAGAGTCCTTTTTTTACCAAGGTTACTTAACGTCATTTGTGTTTTCTTATGCTTTTTATTTTTAACAACTGGTAAAACATATTATAAAACGAATTGGAGCTAAAGTCAAAGCCGTAAATAGCATAAAAAACGACTTTTAAAGTCCAGAAAAAATCTATACACTTCGAGGACATTGTGATAATCTCTCTATAAATAATTTTTACAGATGAAATATACGATTAAAATTGATGACAATTCAAGAGCTGAAATCTTAATTCAGTTAGATGAAGATGATTATAAAAAAGCAAAGAAAACAGCTTTGGAGACTTTAGGAAAGGAGATTAAGGTAGATGGATTCAGGAAGGGGAAAATCCCTGAAGATGTAGTAATTAAGACAGTAGGACCGGAAAAATACATTCAAGAAGTACAAAATACTGCTTTATATTTATCGTACGAATCAATAGTGGAAGCCGAAGATATGATTCCAGTAGAGAAACCCCATGTCCATATGGAAGGAGAGAAAGGTAATATTTTTAAGATTCATGTTGACGTATATCCAACTGTTGTTATAAAAAATTTGGAAAAATTAAAAATGGTTAAGAAAAATGAAATCAAAGTTGAAAAAAAGGAGATTCAAGAGTCAATCGACCAGATCTTAGAGAGAAGTACTAAATATAAGCCAGTAATGAGAAAGTCCAAAAAAGGAGATAAGATAGAAATCGATTTCTCTGGATTCGATGACAAAGGAGATAGAAAAGACGAGTTATCAAGCTTGAATCATCCGTTAATTATTGGATTAAATACATTTGTACCTGGTTTTGAAGATAATTTAATTGATCTTAAAGTCGGTGACAAAAAGGAATTTACAATTAAATTTCCGGAAGATTATAGGAATGCGAAGTATAAAGGGATGAGTGTTAGGTTTGAAGTAACAGTCAAGAATGTTGATGAGCCGATAAAAGCTGAGCTAAACGATGAATATGCCAAAGAAATTTCCGAGGGGAAATTTAAAACTAAAAAAGAAGTTGAGGATTTTATTGAAGCTGAGATATTACGAAATAAAAATCATGAAAATGATCAAGATTATAAAGATAAAGTATTAGAAAAATTTCTCGATTGTATTGTTGTAAATATTCCAAAATCTTTATTGGAACAAGAATACGATCATATGAAGGAAAATCTGGTTGAGGAATTAAAACAAAGAAAAACATCAGTCGAATCATATTTGAAAGCAACTAAGGACACACAGGAGAATTTTGAAAAAAAACTTAAAGAAAGTGCCGGCAAAAGGCTCAAATTAAATTTAGGTATCAAGGAATATGCCAAGAAGGAAGATATAAAACTAACTGAAGAGGAAGTAAAGACAGCACTTTCCAATGTTGACAGAAACAATAAAAAAGAAGAAATTTTATCTTGGTACTATTATGATAAGTGTGTTAAAAGTTTATGTAATTTAGCAGAAAAAAATGGTTAGAATGTTTAGTTTGTTTACAAGTATTTTAATTTTTCTGATTATCGTGATAATTGCCTTTGAGAACCTTTTCATGGGTAAAGCCAGCTATTATATTTTGTTCTGGCAATTTTCAGGACCTGTTACATGGCTAATTATTGCGGTTTTTTTGCTTGGATTATTATTTGGCTTAAGTCTTTTTAACTTCTTTTATACAACTCCTGGGAATATGGAGGTAGAGGACACGACAGATTCTGGAGATTGGGAATAGATTAAGAATAAATATGTTAGATCAGCTTTTTAGTTCTAGGACAAGAGTTAAACTACTCAAAATATTTCTAAGTAATCCGGAAAATGATTTTTTTGTTAGAGAGTTGACTAGACTGACTGATGAGCAAATTAATTCAGTTAGGAGAGAATTGGATAATTTAAAAAAAATCGGATTTATTAAATCACGAGACGATGGAAATCGTAAGTTTTTTCAGGTTAATCAGAATTTTAGTATATTTGAAGAGCTCACTTCCATTTTTACTAAGGCGCAGGGACCATCAGAAGAAATATTATCTAATATATTAAGTTGTGGAGATATTGACCTTATATCTATCTCTGGTAAACTAATCACGCGAACAGAATCAAATCTAGAAATTTTGATTGTAGGAGACGTAAAAAAAGAGCAGGTACAAAATTTCCTAAAAAAATTAGAGGAGGATAGGGCACATCAGGTTCGGTACGCAATATTCACTAGAGAAGACTTTATGTTTAGACTCAAGTGTAGGGATAAGTTTATTGAAAATTATTTCAAGAAAGAAAAGTACGTAGTGATTTACGATAAAATAATGATAAACAAGTTTATATGAAAGAAAACGTCTTAGAAGAAAGTCCAAAAAATAATGTAGAAATGCTAAATCCTGGTAATACAGTTAGAGTGCATTTCAAAATAAAGGAAGGGGACAAAACCAGAGTTCAAGTTTTTGAAGGTATTGTAATGAAGACTCATGAGAAATCATCAAATAATGCCACAATAACCGTACGTAGAATTGTATCAGGATTTGGAGTTGAGAGAATTTTCCCTTTACACTCTCCTTTAATAGAAAAGATTGAGGTATCCAAAGTTGGCAAAAGAATAAGAAGAGCTAATATTAGTTATCTTAGAACAAGCACAGACAAGAAAAGTAGAATTAAGGAGACTGTTCTTCATGAAAAGATTTTAATTAACTTAGGTAAGAAGAAAGTTGAGGAAGTTGTTGAAGTACCTAAAGAAGACGAAGTAGTAGCTTAAGGAACGTTAAGATATAGTAATGCATATCTCAAAACTGATTAGAAGCTTAGATTGGCCCTTTTTTTTGAGTATAATCATACTCACATTAATTGGGATGGTTTCGATTTATTCGAGTAGCAAATCTTTTGTTTCTACAGACATCGGAATAAAAAAACAAATTCTAAGCCAATTAGTGTTTGTAATTGTAGCAATAATCATATATTTCGTTTTCACATCTTTAAATATCTATTTTTTGCAGAATTTTAGCTTCTATTTCTATCTCTTAGGAATTTTCCTTTTGATAATGACTCTTTTACTAGGAAAGACGGTAAACCAATCAAAGTCATGGTTAGATTTAGGGATATTGTCATTTCAGCCGTCTGAGTTTATGAAGATAGCATTCATTCTGTACTTAGCATATTTCTTTGGCAAGAAATCATTTCTACATTTATTTGATTTTTTTAAGTCCATCCTTATTTTGCTGGTTCCTTTGACTTTAATATTATTTCAACCGGACCTGGGAACAGCTTTGGTCTATGTATTTATTTGGATATGTATGGTTTTCGCATCAACATTAAGTTTCAGACTTAAAATATCGTTATTATTGTTTGCATTCATGGTTCCTATAATATTTTTAGTATCAATTCAAGCAAATATTATTTCTTTAAAACCTTATCAAATTGATAGAATGCGTGTGTTTCCAGATCACTTATATCTATCTAATCTTTATCACGATGATGTCGGTTATCAAGTAGACCAAAGTCTAATCGCGATAGGAAGTTCAGGAATGTTTGGGAAGGGCCTTTCTATGGGTACTCAAAGCCAATATGGTTTTTTACCTGAATCCTTGAATGATTTTGTATATTCGGCAACCGTTGAAGAAATGGGAATTTTTGTAGGAATAATAATAATAATATTGATATTTTATCTCATCTGGCGCATATATATGATTTCAACACTAAATATACCTTCATCAATTTATTTTTTATTGGTAGGTATAATTAGTATGATTTCTTTTCATGTTATACAAAATGTGGGCATGAATTTAGGTGTTATGCCGGTAACCGGCATTCCAATGCCTTTTATAAGTATGGGTGGTAGTTTCCTCATAACAATTTATGCCCTGCTTGGTATGTCAGAAAGTGTCTATTTGCGTTACCAAAGCACATAAATACGCTAAAAACAATGTTGACTTTTGATGATGCGTATGATTAATTGTAGACAGTTCTTTTAATGAAGCCAATTATGGATGTAATAACACTAGAAAAGGGGGTGAAAACAAAATGACTAAACAAGACCTAGTAGCAGCTATCGCTAAAGCAGCAGATGTATCTAAAGCAGCAGCAGATAGAGCTCTTAATGCAATGATTGAATCAATCACAGGAAGCCTTAAAAAAGGTGGAAAAGTGACTATCACTGGTTTTGGAACTTTCAGTGTTTCTAAGAGAAGCGCAAGAAAAGGTGTAAACCCAAGAAATCCAAAACAAACTATCAACATTCCAGCTATGAAAACTCCACATTTTAAATGTGGTAAGACTTTCAAAGAAGCAATCAGATAGTTTTATTTTTTTGAAAATACAACAATTAAAGACCCCTCCCTTAAAAGAGGGGTTTTATTGAAATAAAAATAATTTGTAAAAAAAGTTGGAATTCTGATATACTCACATAGCTTAAAGCCCGGGTAGCTCAGTGGATAGAGCAGAAGCCTTCTAAGCTTTTGGTCACAGGTTCGATTCCTGTCTCGGGTACCATGTCAGCCTCTGGCGGACAAAGAAATAAGAAATAGGATTAAGAATTAGGAAATAGTACTTAAGTCTTATTTCGATTAATTCTTATCCCTATACTTATTTCCCATTTCTTTGCTTTCATCCGATATTTGGATATTATCATCTGATTATGATATTATCCAAACCAAAATAAGCACTATGATACGAAAGATACCACGGACAATGGCTACTCAGCATCCTGACAACGCCATGCCAACATATTGGTCTAACAAAGAGTTTGTAAACACCTATGAAGAGATAGAGGAGTGTTATCGAATGTTTAAAGATTTGGGTGTCGACGAATACATGTGGGATTGGGAAGGAAAATTTGTTGATGAATCCGTCATTGATAAGCTCTTTAGAGACTATTACGAATATTTCAAGAAGAATAAATTAGGCAAAGATAAGTTCCTGACTTTTAGAATACCAAATATTTGGACCGAGAAAGGTTATAGATTGGCTAGAGCATTTATGGGAATCCTAACAGCTTCGGAAATATCGTTTGATTTAGGATTCAATACTCATCCCATTTTTGAAGTGATTCTACCGATGACTACAAAAGAGTCGCAAATTATTCATATTGGAGAACTTTTTAGAAAAGTATCTAAATTTAAGAAGGATGTATTCGGTTCCAGCAAAGGGATGATAGAGAAGATTAATGTGATTCCACTTTTGGAAGAAGTAGGTTTGATGATCAACACTTATTCATTCTTGGACCATTATTGTACTGAATACAAGAAGAAATTTAAGGAGTCGTTAACAGATATTAGATTATTTCTGGCTCGTAGCGATCCGGCATTAAATTCAGGAATAATTTCTTCTGTTCTGGGAGCAAAAATAGCTATTTCCGAGTGCAGAAGATTCGAAAAAGAAAAAGGTGTCAATATCTATCCATGGCTGGGAGCTGGATCATTACCTTTCAGAGGGGGAGTCAATCCGGACAATTTAAAAAATGTACTTAAGGAATATGCTGGACTGGACACAATTACCGTACAATCAGCTTTTAGGTACGATTATCCTAAAAGTACCGTCAAGAAAGCAATTAGTTATATAAATGAAGAAATCCCCAAAAATAGAGAAAAATATGTAAATATAGACAAAAGGGAAATAGAAATTTTAAAAAAAATAATGACTTTCTCGATCAAAGAATATACGAAGACAATTGAGGGTATAGAGAAGGAGATTAATTTAATAGCGGATAAAGTACCGGCTAGGAGAGAAAGAGTATTACACGTTGGTTTATTTGGCTATTCCAGGGGGGTTGGTAAAGTAAGACTTCCTCGAGCAATCAAGTTTACAGCTGCTTTATATTCATTAGGTGTACCACCGGAGATTATATCTACGGGAAGAACTTTGAAATTTATCAGAGAAAATTTTGGTTTTGAATTGTTTAATAAGGTTTATAAGTATTTTAGGGAAGATTTAATTCACGCCTCTCACTATATTAATCTGGAAAATTTGGAAATGTTAAGTAAAAAAAATAAATCATGGTTAGACGTTAAAGAGGATATGAAAGAGATATCCGATTATCTGGGTCAAGACTTGGGTCCAAAAACTACACATCACTATATTCACAGGAATCTAGTTTCTAGTGTATATTACAAAATGTTAAAAAACGAAGACTTTACTTTGGAGTTAGTGGAAGCAGCGAAGATAAGAAAAAGTTTGGGTTGATAGCTCAGTCGGTAGAGCAGTTGCCTCTTAAGCAATTGGTCCTGGGTTCGAGTCCCAGTCAGCCCACCATATACCACTCCCCTGTACCGAAAAAAGCTTTGCTTTTCTGGTACGAGGGTCGGGTATATGGCGCAGCCATAACAACAAACTCAAGTGGTATATGCCTGTACTCGACCATGTATCCGAACGTTAGTGAGTAGTTCATGGCAAGTTTTTGAAGTATCAGATTATTTCATAAGTCTTGTCTTATATTTTTTCATCCATTTAACCATTTCAACTTTTCCTGATAAACTTCATCTGTTCCAAATTTCTTATGAAACTAAAAGAAGTACTCAGAAAAATTATTTTATTCTTTTCAATCTATGTAAGTCCCTTAGAAAAGGAAATAGATGTTTTTTTTGAATCTATCGAACACATTGATGACAAGAATGGTATTGAATCAAAACTTTTAGCTTTTCTGAAAAGAGATATCGTCGTATTCAATGTTTGGCTGGAGAAGAAATATAAAGGTTATAAGTATCTTACAAACAACCAAAGATATGAGATGTATCAGAATGCCCGTAGACTTAAATATCTATTTTTAGATTTTTATAACAGTAATAAGACTGTGGAATCTATGACAATTTCTATGAAATTGGATTTAATCAATAAATTCTTCAAACAAAAAATTAAATATGTTTATAGGGAATCTTCCGATTTTGGACGATTATTAAAGAACCCTCGAACAGAGGAATTAGTGGGGGATTGTAACCAGATTGTAACTCTTTATATATATTTATTTTCTTTCGTAGGAGATATAAGCGAATTGAAATTAAAGATATTTGATAATCATGTCTGCTTAAACATCGGAGATTTTGATGTGGAATGTACAAGTTTTATGTTTACTAAACACGATAATACTAATTTTAAAATATTGAGTGTCTCGGAAATTGTCTCCATAAATCTTTTAGATGTCTTCGATCAAAGTAAAAATAGAGCGGAAATATTGCCTCAGAGAATGTTTGAACAGGCCAAAATATCATATCTATTATCTAATAATATTAGTGATATCGTAGGAGCTAATTTTAAAAAAGCTCATCAAAATCTGATACTGGATTATATCAAAAGGGAAAATTTTGATAACGCTTTGATTTTGGCCAATAGTTTAAATGATTATGAAATTCAAAAACATGTAATCAGATCGCAAGGAATCTATTATTACAGGAAGCAAAATTACTCCAAAGCTTGCCTGCTATTTCAAAAGATAGAAGATAATGAAGGAGTACAACGATGCTATGAAGCAATTTACAATGAAGAGCTCAAAAAAATAAAGGGCATAAAATATGCTAAAGACCTCATCAAGAAAAAAGATATTATCAATAAACTTGATGAAATTGCCTCCAAATCAAAATCGGATAAACTAAAAAGACACATTAGGGCATTGAAAAGTTCTATTTAAAATCTTCCGGTTTTAGTTCTATTTCAATATTGGAATTTAAACCCTTTTCCAGAATAGCATTGGTAATAACATTATTAACCAGTTTAATTAGATTATTCTTGATGTTTCTGGCGCCATAAATTGGATTGTAATGGGTCCTGGATATAAAATCGACTAATTCATCGTTATAGATAATGTTGATGCCATTTTTTTGTTGATTTTTTTTGATGTTATCCAATATCAAGATAACAACTTTGTGGATTTCGGGAACTGTAAGTGGACTGAATACCAATAATTCCGTAAATCTATTTAAAAATTCAGGACTAAAGTTGTTAAGTAAAAGATTATTTCGCAGTTCATCCAAGATTGATTTATAATCTCCACCTTTGTTAAATTGTTCTTCAATATATTTATTACCGACGTTGGAAGTGGCAATAATAATCGTATTATTAAAATTGACTGTATATCCCTTGCCATCCGTTAATCTGCCGTCATCAAGAAGTTGAAGAAAGGTGTTTAAAACATTACGATCGGCTTTTTCAATCTCGTCTAGCAGAATAAGACAGAAAGGATTCGCCCTAATCGGTTCAGTTAAAAGACCCGGGACATATTCATTGTTATTGTGATAACCAATTAACTTGTATATGGACTGCTTATCCGGATATTCGGACATATCAAGACGCAGAAAATTACTGCTATTATTAAAGAAAATTTCAGCTGTAGTTTTAGCAAGCTCTGTTTTACCAATTCCGGTCGGACCTAAAAATAGGAAACTGGCCAGTGGCCCATTTTCTTTACTGACATTTAATCTTACTCTCCGTAAAGTATTGGAAATTTCTTTTACTGCTAAATCCTGACCGATAACTCTTTTGTGCATTTGGTTTTCCAAATCCTTCAAGAAATCTGATTCATCCTCTTTAACTGCCGAAAGATTAATACCATACTTGGCTTTTACTATATCCAGAATATCATTTCTACCTATATTAATTTTGTTCGCAGATACCATTAATGCTTCTTCTAATAGGATCAAAGCTTTTTTAGGGAAAGCAATGTCATGGATAAATCTTTGACTGACGTTGTAGGCTTCTTCAATAGCAGCAAGAGAAAAGGTGATTTTATGAGAAAACTCCAAGGAGGACGCTTTGTATTTTAATATCTCCATTGTTTTATCTGTATCCAAATCAACCAGATTAACCGGACTAAATACTTTGCTAACTTCCGGTTTTTTTTGCATTATCTGCGAATAAAAATTGAAATTACAGGTTGCAATAAATGGTATTTTTTTTGTTTCCAAAAATTTAACAATTAAATCTAAAATTGCAAATCCATTGGAGGAGGAATTTAAAAGCATATCAAGATCATCAATGACGAGAATCAAATGACCCGATTGTTCGATGTCACTTAAAACTCTTGTCAAAGATTCAAGCACATTATCTGAATTGGTTTTATTTTCAATAATGGAAGTAATGTCGAGTTGGACTAGTCTTTTGTCTTCCAGAAAAGAAGGTATTTCAGACAGATTCATATTGAGCGCCAAATGCTTAATCAGAGCCGTTTTACCAGACCCACTTTTACCAATAATTAAAGGTGGTTTGTTATTTTTTAAAATATTAATCAAAGTTTCATATTCTTTGTCCCTGCCTATAAATGGTTCTTTGGAAAATTTATAGGCATCTCTGGTTAGGTCCGTTGTTACGCGATCGGCGACAGGGGATAATTTACCGGTCATGCCACGGTTAACTTTACTAAAAAATCTATATCTCGATTCTCTTTGATGTTTCTTAAGAGATAAATCCAATTTCTTCTTGAAATAAAAATGTTCATTGAGTTTTTTTAACTGCATAACACTAAAATTCTTATTTTCCAGAAATTTAATTAAATCTTGATTCAAATTTAGATACGAAATTAAAAACTCTTTAGTGGAGATGGTGGATAAATTAAGATCTCTGGCTAAAATAAAAGAGTTAATTATGATCTCGGATATTTTTGAACTTACTTCGGAAGGAGGATTATAGCCAGAAAAAAGATCATAAATTTCCTCATCTTTCAGAAAACTAACTAAGGAATGCTTCTGCATTAAATTGGAAAAGAGTATTAGATCGCTAATTTGTCCTACTAGAATTCTTTTCTTTAGAAAAGAAAATAGAGCCATTAAATCTCTATCAAAGAAACTTACAATTTTAACTAAATCCGGTGTCTTTGATTTATATATAGACTTAATTGTAGGTATTCTTATTTCATCATCGAAATAATAATCAATCAGAACCAAACCTAAAAAAATCACATACACGAATATAGGTAAATTTAGTGTATGTTTACTAAAAAGCTGAACAATAAACATAAAGGGAACCATAAGTAACAGTAATTTATAAGCTATTTGCGAAATAGTTAAAAAAAGAAAAAGACCAAAAATCGCTATTAAATGACCAACTCTGACCAAAACACTAATCAAATGATCAATAATCCCGGAAAAACCAAATAAGGGATTAAAAATATTTAATAGTAAAAATTTAAGTCCCAGCCTTTTGAAATTAACTGATATTGTTTTGTAAATATATAATGGATAGCTTATATGAGAGAGAAGTAGCCACCATTTAAAGAAAAAGATAATTGATTTATAAATATTTAACATGATTGTTAATAAGAAGAGATTATACAATAATTATTATTAAAGTCAATTTCGTGAAATTCAAAATTATTTTCATACTTAAATAACCAAGACAAATATTAACATATAATTTCGAAAACTCACTGTTGTAGAAATTGGACGAAGGTCACTGTCGTCCTGAACTAGTTTCAGGATATCTTGAAGTAAGGTTTAGACAGGAGTTTAGAAGAAGGGTGTAGACAAAGGTTTAAAAGTTTAAATTGATGTTGTTGATAGTTTCTTAGTTTACACAAACTAATACTAATAATATCAATTAGATTGCGAAGTTCCGTATACTTAATCTCATTAATGTAACCTAAGTCATATACAATCTTTAATTGACTAAGTACTTCCATTAAACTTCCATACGCAATATTTGTGAACCTGCATTGTTCTTTAAAGGAATTGCGTGAAGTTCCTTCTGCTATGTTTGAGCTAACTGATATTGCTGCTCTCTGAAGCTAAGATGACAATCCATATCTCTGCGAAACAGGGAAGCAACTATTTGTGATAATATAGATCTCTTTTGATAATGAAGAGGCTTTCTCCCAAACATCAAGCTTTTCGAATGAATATATTTTCATATGATGAATTAACTATTTGAAAAATAATCCACTATTCTTAAATATTCATAAAATAATAATAAATTTTCTCTAAAGTATTTAAACCCTTAAACTTTTAAACTTTTAAACTCTGTGTTTAAACTTTCCGTTTAAACCCATTTTTCTTCTAAACTTCCTCGTCTTAACCTCCCTAAACTGTCTCATTCTAAACCTTCTTCCAGAATAGATCCTGAAATAAATTCAAGACGACAGTATGCTTAAACTTCTAAACCTCTTAAGCTTTTAAACTCTCTCTTTAAACTGACTGTTTAAACTTTTAAACCTGTGTCTATATAGCTTTAAATTTAAACATTGGCTAAAATAAATGTACATAAAATAATTATTTGATTATAAAAAGCACAATCAATATAAAGGGATTTACATTAGTGGAACTGATTGTCGTGATGACAATTTTATCTGTAATTTCTGCTGCTGCAATTTCAATCTTCTCCGACGGATTTGGTAGAGCCCGTAATGCTCAAAGAGATGCGGATGTAAGATCAATTATCTCATCAGCTAGGGCCATGAAAATCAACGAAGGTCGCTATCCAGTTAATTCTGTCGATTTCCATGATAATGCTATAGTCTATATTTCTAATATGGTGAAGGATCCTGAAAGTCCAGGTGACATCACAAAACTTGGACAGCCACTCACCACTAATACGGAGCAGGAATACACTTATGCATATTGGGATCCACCTCAGGAATACACGGATGAAAGAGTATCTGCTAGTACCCATTTTGTGACTGATGAATCAGATGCTGAGCAATACAACTCTAGTTTTGGTCGGTATAAAGTAGGAACAATGCATGGACCGGATTCGGAGATTGAATGGACTCTTGGTTATTCCTATAGTACAAATGGAACTAATCCGGGTACGATACTTACTATTGCAACTCCCTAATCGTCAATAATGTTATGCAATTTTAGAAAAAAAAGTTTGATTATATTAGTTTTTATAATTTTTTTGAGCTCAATTGGCATTCTTAATTTTTATGGTAGAAATAATAGAAAAGAAATTACCAAGCTATATGACTATCATCCAGCAGTCTTGTCAGTAGATGCCGGTCATATTTTATCATTTGGGTATACTAATTTATTAGCTGACTATTTCTGGCTTTATACGGTGCAATATCTCGGATCACATGTGATAGACGGGTCATACAAATCATTGAACGCATTATTTACTTTGGTGAACGGATTAGACCCATACTTTCAATATCCTTATAAGATGGCTCTTCTTATCTTTGCCGATTATAATTTGGATCAGGCAATAGAAATAGGTAAAACCGGTATGAAATATAATCCGGAAAATTATGAAATACCTTATTTTCTTGGTTACACACATAGTTTTCTAAAAGATAATCCTTCTTTAGGAGCGGCCTATTTTGATTATGCCGGAAGTGTGCCAGGAGCTCCGAAAGTTTACTCTCAAATCGGTTCGGCTATGAGGAGACAGTCTGGACTTTTGGAGAGAAGTTACGAGTTTTGGTTGCATGTAATAAGTAATTCAAAAGATACCGAAGAGCTAAGAAAAGCAAATACGGAGATTATTCGTATTTCCAATATGATTTACTTACGCGATTTTGCCAAGAAATATATTGAAATTTTTAAAAAAGACCCTGATTTTTATATGCATGACTTAGTTAATAAAGGTATAATCCCAAAAATTCCGGACGATCCTGTTACAACTGCCGGTTACGGCTGGTATCCTGATGAACAAGTTGTAAAGCTGACTCTTTCGGAGTTTAATAGCAATATTTAATTTGCCTAATATGTAAATAAGTATGTAAGATTTAGGAAGCTTATTTAAGATGAATAAATGCATTTGAGAGTAAATAAAGGCTACGAATATTTTATAAATGGAATTTGGAGTTTTGAGAAAAGTAAACTTGAGTTGATTGTTATTTTAATCGTCATTGTCAGAGTGATCTTGATATTTAGCATAGAAGTAAAATCGGACAGCAACGTAATGCAATACAAAAAAGCTTTCAGGGAGATACGAACAAATTTAAACTATAAAAATGATCCAGTTCTGTTTATGACCAATATTGATATTCAGGGTAATTCGAGCATTATTGGCATTGAGATATTTAAATCCAAAGTACCAATGACCTCGGCTCATTTTTTAAATAGCATTGGAAGTAATATGCAGAAGGAATATTTGGTAGCGAATAAATTTGATAATTATTTATTACAAGTTTCAAGTAATTTTGACACCACAAAAATACCTCTAGAAATTAAAGAGGATATTAAGCATAAACAAAGAGGAACGGTTGGCTTATCCCGAGATTTAAGATTTAAAAACTCAGGTTCCGATGACTACTACATAACAGTAGGTGAGTCTGATAAATCCGCTCTAAATGGACAATATACAATATTTGGAGAAGTTATTTATGGGAAAGAAAAATTAGATAAAATCCAAAGAAACTCTAAGTTTATCGATCAATATTTGATAGAGATAAACTAAATTTTATTTTCATTTTTAAGTCTCTGTAAAGCTCCAAGTGCTTCTTTATTTTTGGATGCATTTAGACTTATTGCTTTTTCATAACTTGTCTTGGCTTCATTAAATTGTCCCAAGTATTCATAAGAAATTCCCAGAAAGTAAAATACATCTTTCAGAGAATTGTCGTTAGTATAGGCATTTTGGAAAACAGGTATGGCTTCCTCGGGTTTCTTCTGATCAAGTAAGACTAAACCTAAATTCAGATATGGAGCTCCTTGTTCCGGCATAAAATGTATAGCTTGTTGCAAATATTCAGTTGCCTTAACCAAATCCCTCTTTTCCATGTAAATTAAGGCAATATCGTGATAGTATTTCCCTTCATAAGGTTCCAATTGAACCCCTTTTTGGAAGTATTCCAGAGCTTTATCAGTATTCCCATATCTTTGCTCAATCAAACCAATATTTCGATGTGCTCCCAAATAATATGGATCAATTTCCAAAGTTTTAAGAAACTTTTCTTTGGCGGTTAACATATATTCATCGGCTAATTCGACATCTTTGGTAACTGTTGCCAGCTGAGCATAAGAAACCCCCTGATCGAAATAAGCATAAGCAAAATCAGGTTTAGCGGTGATAGATAAATCAAAAAATTTAATTGCTCTTTCGTATTCCTTTTTCTCTCGATATAAAGTCCCCAAATTAGCTAAATTGTGATAAGAAGTGAGGTTAGAATTTACAGCACCCTCGGTATAATATTTAACTGCTGGACCGTATTGTCCATCACGAAAATAAGCTAAACCAACATTATTATAAATAACAGTTGAAGTTGCGTCCGGGTCTCGATTAGCCAAAGCATCAGTCCAGAGAGGAATTTCTCCAATCCAAACCAAGCTTCGTTGAAAGGTAAGAATCGATAGAATAATTGTGATTAAAACAATACCTCCATTCAAAATATATTTTCTGAAATCAGTAAATTCTCGATCAAATATTTTTAAGAATATTATAACAAATACAATATAAAGACCAAATGAAGGATGATAAACACGATGCTCAGCTATAACTTCCACAAGTCTTACGATGGAAGCAACAGGAGCGATAGCAAAAATATAAAATGTTACACCAAATAAGACTAAATTATTATTACGAAAGAATTTCCATAGTAGGTAAAAAATAGATATAAAAATAGCAACAGAAATTAGAAATTTAGGATCAGTAAATCCGCTTACTAGAACCAAATCGTGACGTATGCTTAACCCAACCGGAAATAATAGTAGTCTAAGATAAAATAAATTTCCGTATAATTCACTAATAAAGTATTGATACAAAGGAGTAGTGTTCACCAGTTCTCCAATTTCTGATGCTCTCTGCAAAACGTTCAATGTTCCATATTGAATTAACAAATAAATTATTAAAATAACAAAATGAGGGATTAATAAAAAATAATTTGAATTTTTTAAAATTGCTTCTTTCTTGTTCCTCAAATAGAAGAATAAAAATGCTAAGAGAATAAAAGGAATCATTACTCCCGTATCTTTACCCAGAATTCCCAAATAGACTGATATAAAAGAAGATACTAGATATATATAATTTTTCTTTTCCAAAAAATTAATAAAAGAAATTAAAGATAAGAAAGTGAAAAAAGTTGGTAATTGATCGGATCTGCTCGAAACATAAGCGGTAGCTTCGGACATCATTGGATGGACGGCAAAAAGAATGGTAGTTAAATAGGGGAAATATCTATTAAGTGTTTTATTGGAAAAAATACTAGAAAAAATATTGATAAGTTTAATACTCAAGAAAAATACGGCGATCGTGGTAAAAATATGAATAAGAATATTGAACAAATGATAACTAAACGGCTCAATATAACTTATCTTGAAATTCAGATAATAGGTAAAAGTCAGTAGACTTCTAGGAGTCATAGTTAGAATTTGTGATATAAGATCAGAAAATCCAACATCCCTAATCAAATGCTGAGTTAAAACAGTATGATTGTCATCGTAAAAAAACCCTCCCTTCAAAGTGGGAAGATAAATGGTGAAAATAAGAACCGAAACAAGAATCAAAAAAAGATAATCTTTGTAATTGAGTAAATAATTACCAATAAGTTTAGCGGATCTATCAAAGGACAGTGTTACTTCACTACGAAAATTCTTTATTTTTCTTTTGGACATTTATAATTTATTACTTTGAGGATTTTATCATTTATAAAAGATAAAGAACAACAAAAAAAACGAGGTCCGAAGACCTCGTTTTTAATAAATCAGACTTTAAAACAGAACTATTCACCCAAAGTTGCTGCAGGTGCTTCATCTGTCCAAACTGCTGCAGATGCTGTAGCAACTGTTGCCCCAGCACCAGCTGTGAATTGTGCAACGCCACCTTCTACTGCAGCTGAAGTTACTTCAGCTCCTGTACCTTTAGAATACACACCATTTACTGCTCCACCTTCATTAGCCTCTTTCATTTTTGCTGCTGCATAAATGGATGGATTAGTTGTAACACCTGCTGTTACTTTTACACCTGTGTAAGCATAGAAATATAGTAGTCCTTCAGCTGTACTATCGAAATAAGGATTAAATGGAACATCAGCTAGATATCCAGATGTTGTAAGATCTGTAATATTTCTAGTATCATCCCAACCTTGATCAGCGATAGCTAGAGTACCTGCTGAATGCATAGCAGCTACGTCACTTTTTGCTGTATTTAGTTTAGCTTTATCAGTACCTCCACCGAATACGGAGATAGCAGCTGCTGCCAAGATACCGATGATAACGATAACTACCAAAAGCTCAACTAGAGTAAAACCTTTATTCTTCATAAGAAAAGTAAGTTAGAAAAAAATACGAAAATATATCAATGTGATTGATACCAATTTGACGCCGTTTCTGTTAAAGAACGATTTGTATTGTAATTCTATAAGCTATCCAAAACTAATGACAAAAAATATTATTCACAAAGTTCCGATTTGTTTTGAATTGTTATTTAGTTTTGGTTTTAGTGCTTACAATACTTATACTTAACAAAAAGATTATAACACATCAAATGTTTCTGTCAATTCTTAAACTGTAACAGGTTTTATAATCCTTTCGCTAAAACCTCTAATGCTTCTCCTTTTGTCTTGTTCGCCTCAGGCGGACACTAGCTTTTTCTATTTTAACATAGCTTTAATAAGCATTGTTAACATCTTTGCAATTTCTAGATAGTCACTATAAAGAGAGTTATATAATTCATCTACTATTTCGCCTTCAATTTTAATAATCCTAATAATCGCAACAGATTCATTTGTAGAGCCTCTAGCAATTAAGTAAAAATTCTTTTTATCATTCTTGGAATACTTTCCTGCTCCTTCTGCAATATTAAGAACGATACTCAAAGAAGCCCTCCTAAGTTGGTCTCTTATGCTTTTATCTATTTTTAAGTTTGATAATATTTTCAACACTTGTGAATAGCTTTGCAAAGCTTTCTTATAGACAGGGAAGTCTTCAAAGTCAAACATAGGCAAAGGTTAAGAAATAAAGATTATAGGCTTAAGGTAAAAATATACCCCAAATCTAAAATATTCCTAAACTAATTCTTTAACCTCTAATTCTTCGTCTTTATTCTTGTCCGCCGTAGGAGGAAATTTGCTTGTGGACAGGGGAGTTTTCAAAATCAAACATAGGCAAAGGTTAAGAAATAGAGAATAAGACTTAAGGTAAACATAAACCTCAAATATAAATATTTTTAAAACAATTCTTTAACCTCTAATTCTTCGCCTTTTTCTTGTCCGCCGTAGGCGGACATGGTCGGGGAGGTCGGGCTCGAACCGACGACCTCACGGTCCCAAACCGTGCGCGCTAGCCAACTGCGCCACACCCCGATTGACATTATTTTGGAGCGGGTAGGGAGGTTCGAACTCCCCTCATCTGCTTGGAAGGCAGAGATAATAGCCACTATACGATACCCGCACATTCAAATGACTATTTAAAGTAAAAAGCAAGTGTTATTTAATCAGATTTTATTATAAGATGCAAATATCTTAATTTTAGAAATGATTGTTATAGAGTCAAAAAATGAGAATGATACACTAAAAATAGGTGTTAAATTAGCAGAATACATCGAGAATAAAACGATATTTTTTTTTCACGGGGACTTAGGAGTAGGTAAAACTGTCTTAATACGCGGTATTTATGATGCATTAAGAGGCAATCGGCAGGAAATTGTTAGTCCGACATTCGTATATGTAAAAGAACATATTTTAAAGACCGGTGTAAAATTTTTCCATTTTGATTTGTTTCGAAAAAGTAAGGGTGACTTCGACAGAGAGATTATGTCCTACGTTGATGAAAATGAGCCAAATTCAATTTTCTGTATCGAATGGCCTGATATGATAAGTGATGAGTTGAAAGCTTATCTAATAAATAAATATAAGTGTGTTAATGTTGATATAAAATTATCCGGAGATTTAAGATTAATAACCATCAATGACTAAATATATTTTAGGAATATCCATAGTGACGGATAAAAAGGAAGTTTTTTTGACTGATCGTAGGAAAATAATCAAAGCAATTGAAGTTTGTGATAATTCGAAAGCCAATAAACTACTAGATGCTATTTCCAGTCTATTTATAGACATGGATATAAGCAATATCGGTAAAATAGTTGTAGTAAATGGTGTTGGTCCGTACACAAGTACCAGGGTTGGTGTAGTTATAGCTAATGCTTTATCATTTACACAGAATTGTGAAATATTTGAGGTGAATACTGAAATTCTGGATGGAAGGAAATTGAGTGACTATTTAATTAAAAACGGGATGAACAATTTAAAGAAAGTAAGACTATCAATGCCAATATATTCATCACTACCAACAATAACCAAGCCAAAATGCTCTATTTAGTTTCAACGCCAATCGGCAATCTGAAAGATATGACTCTTCGGGCGATAGATGTTTTGAAGGAAGTAGATTTAATTGTCTGTGAAGATACCAGAAAGAGTTCTATTCTTTTACGACACCATGAAATTATAACCAAAACTATTTCCTATCATGCTCATTCCGACCAGAGGAAGATTATGTTGCTGATAGACAAATTAAAAGAAGGACAAAATTTGGCGGTTATTTCAGATGCCGGCAATCCATCAATTAGTGATCCGATTTTCCCTCTTATATTGAAAGTTAAAGAAGAGAAAATACCATATACGATTATTCCGGGAGCATCGGCTTTTTTATCCGCTTTAAGTTTGAGTGGTTATAGTCTTAGAGAATTTAAATATTTGGGATTTATTCCGCACAAGAAAGGAAGAATGACATTTATTAATAGTATTAAGAATGAAAAGTCCGTAGTGGTTTTTTATGAATCTTGTCATCGAATAAAAAAATGCGTTAAGGAAATTTTTGAGAGCGGATTAAATCGTGAAATTTGTATCGCCAGAGAGATCACAAAAATGCACGAAGAAGTAATTTTTTTAAGCGAAACAAACTATCAAACTTTTTTAACGGAACATAAAGAAAGAGGAGAATATGTTGTTGTAGTTAAGGAACAATAGTTTTTTTAAGCAGGTTTGCTATAATTATAATCGTTAAATAAATTATGAACGAAGAAAACACAAATACAGTTGGAACAACTTCTCAAAGAGCTTTGCAGACCAAGTCTAACAGAATGAAGAACGAGGCTCGTAAGATGATTTCTAAGTACTACAATCTTTTTTTTCAGAAAAACCCCTCTTTCTTGGAGGAGAAAGTTAGAGAAGGAAGACAAAAATTCTACTCGGCTTCTAAAATGAAAAATCAACTTTAAAGTACCTACATGTTTAGTGGACGACTTTTGTATTTTAAAAAATATAATAAAATCAAAGCAGGATTAGTTTTTGTTTTATCTTTCTTAGTGAATTTCATCATTTACTCCTTCTTAACGGATAAATCGATTCATGGTTTTATCATAGCGGGCTTAATTTATGTTATTTCGTTATTCGTTCTTTTTAAACCGGATATCATAGTGAAATTTATTGATTTTTTTGGAGTAGAAAAACAAATTGATCTTGAGAAAGTCCAAAAAAAAATCGAGACATTTTTACTACAAGATTTGATCAAGACACCGAGGATATATGTATTAAATCTGAATTGTTACTTATTAATATCCATATCCAACAAGGGTGAAAATATATTATTCATTGATAAATCGCTCATTGAGGACATGAGTGATGACTCCCTTAATTATTTGTTATGCACTGAATCATATAAAATAATAACAAAATTATCTTATTTATATACTGTTACCACTTTATTCTTAGGGTATCCCTTGATACTGATCGATTTGATATTAATGTTATTGAACAAGTATAAATTTTTTATCATCTCAGGTTTTCTTAAAAACACTATTGGGTTATTAATGGCAATGGTAATCAGAATTTTTTATTTTTTATTTGTAAGCAAAAAAGACTTAATAATGACGGATGTCTATGCCAGTAAAATACTTCATTCTACAAGAGGATTCATAGATTCCATTAAAAAAATTGATGCCTCCAGGTCCAGAACCAATACTTATTTCCCATTATCCATATCACTTTTTCTGCCTTTTAGTAATTTTGCAAAATCATATCCCAATAGAATATTGTCTTTTAAGGAATCAGCGAACGATAAAATAATGAGAATAAACAGCATAATTGGGTAATATGAATTTAAATAAATTATTTCAAAGATTTATCATAGCTATAACAGTATCCGCAATTTTGCTTTTCTTATTTTTTCAAATATCAAGCAATAAACCGGAATTACTGGATAATTTTTCTTTCTTCACAGTCAAAGAATTCATACGAAAAAAAATGGACGAAATTCCTTTTACAAAAGATGAGGATGAAAACGTCAAAATTGATGCTTTAATGGAAACTATTAAAAAAAGAAGAGAATTAGCTGTCAAGCAAGAAGAGAATCAACCAAAAGGATTGCCAGCATTAAGCGAAGAAGATGATTTATTGAATGCCATTAATGATTTACGAGATGAAATTAAAGATCTGAAGTCGATGAATAATGCGACGAGTCCGACTGCTAACGTTTCCAATGATCCAATTTTAAGTGATTTACCAACAGAAATAATAACCAATGTCCGGACTGATCAAAACAGTATAGCTTTCACAATGGATGTGGAATCAAATTCTAATAACCTAGCCAAATCTCTGGATTTTTTAAAGAAAGTCGATAAGAAAATTACCTTTTTTATATCATTGGAATTCGCTTCCTCGTATACAGAAATTATCGATAATATAATTTATAATGGCAACGAGATAGGCTTATTGGTCACCAAACCTAATTTATCTATCGAAGAAATCAATTTAGAACTGAGTCAATTTAAAAAAAGAATAAAAAACGATAAAGTCTATTTGGTGAGATTTAGCGATAACAACTCAATTTCAAAAGATATGAAAAATGCTGTGGAAATGGCAAATTTCAGAATAATTTCCTCTAATCAGAGAGTTGATAATGAATCACAAGACAGTGATGAAACTCTAAAAAATCTCAAAAGCACATCAAAGCATGGAGATATCGTCGAATTTAAAAGTAGTGATTTAAGATTATTGGATATTTTGCCCGAGTACATTAGATTCTTAGGAGAAAAAAATATTAATGTAACAACAGTGTTAAATTTGTTCTAATTGTACTTAAGTGCTTTCCATTAGCTTCATTTTTTGATATAATAGCAAGATTTATTATCAAATATGAAGCATCTATTTATATCTTTAATTATCGCGTCAACAATATTTGTGCCTTTACGTTCTACGCAAGCATCTAATTTTACTATGGTTCAGGAAGCTAAATTTTTCGCTACCGCATACTATTCTCCAACACCTAATCAAAGCAAATATCACAGAGGGTCATATGAAAATGACATTTTATTAAATGGATTAGGTCAAGTTACGGCGTCAGGTAATGTGATATATAAGGGAGCTGTCGCTGCTCCAAGAGATATCCCATTCGGAACGGTCGTTGAAATCGATGATGAAGGATTTTATGTTGTTGAAGACAGAGGTTCGGCTATTATGGAAGGTAATAATTCTTATCGTCTTGATATCTGGAAAGGATTTGGAGAAGACGCATTGAACAAGGCGATGTCCTGGGGACTTAGGCAAAGAAAAGGTTGGATTTATCCAAAAGCTTTAAGCAAAATTGAGTATCACCAGTTCAAAGCGGATTTAAATATGGGTGACACGGGTAATGAAGTTGTGTTTTTACAGGAAAATCTAAAAGCTATGGGTTTCTTTAATCATTCGGTAACTGGAATTTTTGGGCAAATAACGGCAGATGCTTTGTACAATTATCAATTAATGAAAGGTATTGTGCCCAATAGAGAATTTGAGGGAGCTGGCAGAGTTGGACCGAATACACGAAGAAAATTAAATATAATGAACGAATTAATTGCACAGCTAAGAAGAAATAAGGAAGAGGCTAATAAAAATGGCGCAGCATCGAAAATTCATCAGAACATTATCAAAGATTTCTATTCTGAAACTCTTAGTGAGGGAGATATGAATTATAATGTTTACATTCTTCAACAAAAAATGAGCAAGTTAGGCTATTTTAACTGGCCTAGATATACTTATCAGTATGGAGAACAAACCAGAAATGCGGTTTTATCTTTTCAGATACGTAATGGAATCGTCAACTCAGATAATGAAGTAGGCGCAGGTGTGTTTGGACCTACAACTCGAAACAAATTGAAAGAATTATTAGGTTGATCTTCCAATAGTGAAATTAAGGTCTTGACATTTTAGTGTTTTTTTTATATGGTTTATTCCTTTTGAAGAACTAGGAATTGTATTATTTCGCATAGAAAAGCTCAGTAATTACAAAAAATCGTTTGACAGTAGATACAAAGATTAATATCATTACACCAGTATATATCACTAACTTTCATATAATGTCAGTAACACAAACTTCCAAAATTGGAAAAATAGATTTAAGCAGTGCAATAGATGATATATTCATGGTATTAACTGACAAGGAACGGGAAATCATTGTACGTAGATTTAGCTTGGATAATAAACCTAAAGATACTCTAGAAAAAATTGGTGAGAAATTCCAAGTCACAAGAGAAAGAATCAGACAAATTGAGGATAATGCTCTCAGAAAACTACGAAGAACAATAGACAACACTCAAGTTGAAGGAGTTATAGATCTTGCTAAGATGGTATTAAAAGAAGCTGATGGTGTCATGACGGAAGATGATTTGATTAGTAAGGTTATAATTCATACCAATGGTGGAGATATTGATTGGCACATCATTAGATTGGCCTTGAATATTGAAGAAGATATTTTGTCAGTGGGTTTGAAGAAATGTAATGAACTCAATGATGCTTGGAAACTGGATTTTGTAAAAGATAATCAGATCAAAACAGTTATCGATTCCGCTATTAAGATACTTAAGAAAAATAAAGATGTAATGGATGAAAGAACACTAATCGACAGAGTTAAAAAACTATTGAAGATTGAGTCATCCAGTAAGTTTATCAGAAGTTGTATCTCTCTATCCAAGATGATTAAAGTTACCGATAAGGGATTTGGACTTATGACTTGGAGACACGTAAATCCAAGAAGTATCAGAGATAAAGGCTATATCATTTTAAAAACAATAGGAAAGCCACTTCACTTTGTGGAAATTTCCAATAAGATTGCAGAAGCAGGATTTGATCATAAAGTTGTAACAGTTCAAGCTGTTCATAATGAGCTAATTAGAGACGAAAAATTTGTTTTGATTGGAAGAGGTCTCTATGCGCTTAGAGAATGGGGTTATAAAGATGGTACCGTCTCTGATGTTATAGAAAATATATTACTCAGAAGTAGTAAGCCTTTATCAAAAACCGACATTGTTAGTGAAGTATTGAAACTTAGACAAGTCAAGCAGGGAACAATAGCTTTAAACCTACAAAAAAATCCAAAGTTTGTTAGAGTAGGTCGTGCCGTATATACTTTAAAGAAATAGTTCTTAAATTTAATCTCGGTGTCTAGGATACAAAACAAAGTCAAAAATACAGTTTTACTGGTAAGAGTTAGTAAGACCAATGAGAATGGGCCGTTGTCTGCTGAGCAGATGTTCAGTGCGCTACATGGCATTTTAAGAAAGTCATCTTTTCTTAAACATTTAAGTGACAATCAAGAACAAATTAGTTTTGAAATTGGAAGCACAAATTTGAATATTTGTTTTTATATCTGTGTGCCTGAACATCTCTGTGACTTTGTCATCGGTCAAATCTATGCACAATATCCCGATATAGAAGTTACTATATTGGAGAAGGATTACACTAACGTAGATTTTGAAATAGGAACAGTGTCTTCGTGTGAACTTAAATTATCCAAACATTATGTTTTTCCAATCAAAAGAATCGAGGATTTTGAAGATAAAATAGTTCGTGTCAACTTAGATACTCTTTCTTCTATCACTGAATCACTTCGTAATGCCACAAAACTTTCCGATGAAAGGGTGTGGATTCAAATTGTGATCAAACCTGTCAAAGATTATTGGTGGAATAAAGTATCCGCTAAAACAGTTGATTTATTATCAAAGAATAAAGAAATATTTCTTTTAAAATTCATGGGCAATGATCAAATTATTGTCAGCGATATTTCTTGGTATTATCGCATATTACTATTACCAATAATGCCAATTATATGGTTACTCAACTTTATAGCCGCCATGTTTCATAGTACTGGTTCAAGTTCTGTCGGATCTATCAAAACAGAAGATGGCAATACTGTTTCTATCAAGACGGCTGAATACAATAGTGATGCTTGTAAAGCCTTGATTGCTAAGGCTCAAAAACCTGCTTTTTTGACAGAAATACGAATTCTCCATGTAACAAAGGAGAAAAATCAGGAAAAGAAATCAATGCAAAAAGTCTTCTCTGTAGCGGCTTCTTTTAAGCAATTCCATTCTTCTTCTTTTAACGGTTTCGAGAATATAATTGAGTGCAATAAGAGAAAATATTTAGACTATGTAGATAGAATAATTTTGCGAAAAGAACAGTTTTTAAACACCGAAGAATTAGCAACCATATATCATCTACCCAATATTATGGTCCAGACACCAGGTATATTTTGGGTTACATCAAAAAAAATAGAGCCACCGAGTGATTTGCCAAGTTTTCGTAGTGGAGCCAATACGGAACTTTGTGTTTTAGGAAACACTAATTTTAGAGGAACTAGTGAGACTTTTGGTATTTTGCCCGATGATAGGAGAAGACATATATACATTATAGGCAAAACCGGCATGGGTAAATCAACCTTACTGGAAAATATGATTTTCTCTGATATATATTCCGGGAAAGGCGTTGCTGTAGTAGATCCACATGGAGAATTAGCCGATGCTATTGTTAAATATGTTCCACGAGAGAGAGCTGAAGACCTTATTATTTGCGATCCTAGTGATATTTCCAATCCGGTCTCAATCAATATGTTGGAAGATCCAGGCACAGCAGAAGCAAGAAGTCTAATTGCTTCCGGTTTGGTTGGAGTATTTAAGAAAATGTTTGCTGATAGTTGGGGGCCTAGATTGGAACACGTTTTAAGGAATGTTTTATTAGCATTAGCTGAATATCCGAATTCTAATATGCTGGGAATAATGAGAATATTGGTAGATGAGGAATATAGAAAAAAAGTCGTTGATAATGTGACAGATCCTGTTGTTAAGCAATTTTGGGTAGGGGAGTTCGCTAATTATGCTCCTAGAAATGTAGCGGAAATAATTTCTCCAATTCAAAATAAGGTAGGACAATTTCTTTCTTCACCGATTATCAGAAATATTGTCGGTCAGACCAAAAGTACTATTAGAATAAGAGAAGCCATGGACGATGGTAAAATTTTGATTGTAAATTTATCGAAAGGGAAAATAGGGGAGGACAATAGCGCTCTTTTGGGAAGTATGATTATCACCAGAATACAACTGGATGCGATGAGTAGAGCAAATATAGAAGCATCAAAAAGAAGAGATTTCTATTTGTATGTAGATGAGTTTCAAAATTTTGCCACTGATTCTTTTGCAACAATTCTCTCGGAAGCCAGAAAATATAAACTTAATTTAATAATAGCTAATCAATATATTGCTCAAATGTCTGAGATAGTAAGAGATGCTGTTTTTGGAAACGTTGGTACTATCATTACTTTTCAAACAGGCTATGATGACGCTCTATATTTGTCGACACAATTTAGTGAAGTTGTTACTCCGGAGGATATTACTGCTTTAAACAAATACACTATTTACACACGTTTATTAATTAATGGTATGCCGTCAAAGTCATTCTCTGCCAATACATTACCGTCACCTGATGTAAACGTTAATCCTGAACTTACCGAATACTTAAAAAATCTATCACGACATAAATACAGTAGAACTAGAAAATCCGTTGAAGATGATATAAAGAAATGGTCAGAGGAAACCAAAAGTGATGAGAATCATTCATCTTCAAATAGTGAGAGCAAAAGTAAGAAGAAAATTATATCGAACTTTGACATTAATACACTTACCATTGGTCAATCACTGAAAACAAATGTTGTTGGTAAGTGCGACTATGGCATTTTTCTATGTTTTCAGGGGATAGAGGGCTTACTTCATATTAACAAAATTCCGGAGGATAGAAGATCCATGATGAAAACTGTGAACAAAGGTGATTTGATTGAAGCTTTGGTATTTGACATTAATAAAGAATCTAACAAGTTAGCATTTTCTCTATTATCAGCTGAAGAAACCATATCCAAAAGCAAAGAAAAGAAATCAAGTGAACAAATATTGATTCCAGGTTAGATTATTTATTATATAGAGAAATATTTGTACAAAAGTTTTAAGAGAAAATTACTTCTGGAAAAAATAGAAGTAATAATAATAATAAATTTAACTTGAAATCGTGTAATTTTTATATTCTTTCCTTGAAGTAATAAAGCTTTATTATTTGATACGGCTTTTAACGTTCGAAGTGCAAAAAATAATGGCCATAGACAAAACAATCTAAAACTGATTTCTTTTGTAGATATATACAAAGTATACTCCATAGCTTTATCTAGTTTATTTTGAGCTAAATGAATTAGTTCATCTAAAGCGCTTATGGCATTGGACTGATACTTTGGATCGAAGAAATTTTCCAATGTTACGTTGTATTTCTTTGCTATATCCTGAGGAAAATAGTGCCATCCTCTTAAATAGTCTTTATGTAAGTCCTTAATGATATTGACATATTGTAATCCCAATCCAAATTCAGCACTAAGAGCAAACATTTTATTAAAAGTGGATTTGTCTATATGTTTTGAAGATGTAAAAAAAGTCTCTGAGATCATTTCACCTACAACGCCGGCCACATAATAACAATAGTGGTCGAAATCGGCCATATCCTTGATAACTTTATGCTTCTGAGTTGAAGTTGAATAAATTTTCATACCTTCAATCAAAATAGAAATTCTTGTTTGTAAAATAAATTTAATATCGAAAGGGAATGTCGCCAATTCACGAATAATTAAATCAATATTTTGCAACAATTCCCGTTCATCATCGGTACATTCGATGAATTTGATTATCTCTTTAATCTCTAATAAACCTCTATCCGATATTGTCCAAAGTAAATTATGGAATACATCCAGATACTTTAATTTATTTTGCTCATTTAAATTGGGTGCATCTTCAATAGTGTCTGCAAATCTACAAAGTAGGTAAGAAACCATAATGTAATTTCTGACAGGTAATCTAAGTCTAATTGTATTAAGATAAAAAGTTCTGGATACTTTCTTTAAAATCAAATCAAGCTTCGCATTTCTATCTATATTATTCAACGTATTATTTTGCGTTTTAAGACGATTAGTCATATTGAGATGCAAGTTATTACCTTCTAAGCTTCCTGTTTGAGCAAATGGTACTTTGGACAAGATACATTGTCCAAGGTAAGATTCATTTCTTCCCTAGTACGATATTATTTAAAAAAATCAGAAAACTTAAATAATTTATATCCATTTTGCTTGAATCTAATAAATGCGGAGCTAGTTGGAAATGGTAAATGAAAAATTTTATCTTTTGAATACTGAATTTTAGTGTTAAGTGATTTCCCCTGTCTTAAAGACTTAAAATACTTCTTCAACAATTTACTCCCCAAAATCGCCAAATTAAACCAATGTTTATAATATGACGTTCCTTTTTCAATAGTAATTTTATCCATTAGTATTATTCTACCTGTATCTACACCTTCATCAATAAGATGAAGTGTGACTCCCCCTTCAGTATCTTTATTCACCATATTCCAAAAATGTGGCATTAATCCTTTATAAGTTGGAAGAATTCCCGGATGTAAGTTGATACAGGCGATTTTAGGAATATTGATAATGTGGTCTTTGATAATCTGACCATAATTATTAGATAAAATTACATCAGGCTTTAAGCTTTTAAGCAACCGTGTACTCTCTTTATCATTGATGTCACTTACAATGTGAACTGGTATATTATAGAACTTTGCCAGAGATTCCGATGTTTTTAGAAAATTTCGAGATTTATAAACGACTCCCAGAAATAAAAGATCAAAAATAATTAAAGGTATAAAATGCAAAACTGATATCAAAATAAAACCGAGTAGACAATAAAATCCTATCTTTCTTCCAAATCTATAAAAACTGAACAACATATTATGACCGGTAAAATGTTTTTTTGAAGACCACACATCCTTAATAATCAATGCTTTGATATTAATATTTGGATCGGTAACAATTTTATTTAAAACGATATTAGCCCCCACGTGATATCTATGCATCAGAATTACCGTATCAATTTTCTTGTTCTTTACTATTTTTTTGGTCATTGGTTGATATTTTTTTTAACTCGTATAGCTTATTAATTGCTTCAATCGGCGTTAACCTCTCTAAGTCTAAACTATTCAAATTATCTAATATTAAACTTTCTTTTAAATCTTCTTCATCATAGAAGTCATTGCCTTCTTTTTCAAATAAATTACCTTGATTTATAGCTATTTTACGATTTGTCTGTTTTCTATAGGGATCTGTTTCCAATCTCTTTAACAACACCTTTGCCCTACTGATAACATCTCTAGGTAATCCTGCCAGTCTAGAAACTTCTATGCCATAACTTCTGTTCACACCACCTAATACGACTTTATACTGAAAAACAATTCGCTCTTTATTTTCAGTTACTAATACGGAGATATTTTTGGCGTGAAGTAAATCTTCACAAACCTCTATCAATTCATGGTAATGAGTCGCAAATAATGTTTTAGCCTTAATTTCGTCATGTATATATTCCAATATTGACCAAGCTATACTTAGTCCATCATAAGTGGAAGTGCCTCTGCCTACTTCATCTAGTATTATCAAACTATTGATTGTTGCATTGTGTAATATATAAGCCGATTCTTGCATCTCTACCATGAATGTACTTTCCCCTTTACTCAAATTATCACTTGCTCCAACTCTGGTAAATATGCAATCGACTATTGAGTATTCCAGCGAATCAGCTGGTACGTAAGATCCAATTTGGGCTAAAAGAATGATTAGGGCAGTCTGTCTTAAATAAGTAGACTTGCCTGCCATGTTTGGCCCTGTGAGTAAAAGAATATATTTATCATCATTAATTTCCAGATTATTGGGGACAAATCTTCCAAGGGTCCTATTTTCTTCGATAACGGGATGTCTTCCATTAATTATGTTAAGAGAATTGTTTTTTACTATTCTGGGCATACAATAGTTGTTAGTCATTGCTTTATAAGCAAAGCTGAAAATCACATCAAGTGTAGCTATTAAATCAGCATCACTTTGAATTGATTTCGTAAAATTAAGAACTTTATCTACTAACTCCATGAAAACTTCATACTCTAATTTTGCTGCTTCATCCTTGGCATTCAATATGGATTCTTCCAGTTTTCTTAGCTCGTCGGTCGTATATCTTTCGGCATTAACCAATGTTTGCTTACGTACAAAATTGTCAGGGACTTTGTGAGTTTTGTTTTTTGAAACCTCAATGTAGTAACCGAAGATTTTATTATATCTAATTTTAAGTCCTTCAATCCCTGTACTCTTTTGTTCATTTTCCTGCAGTCGAATAATCAAATTTTTAGAATTATTTAGAAGTTCAAAATTGTAGTCAATTTTCTCGTTAAAACCTTTTTTAATAACTCCTCCATTGGAAAAATCATTTGGTTGATCATCATTTAAGGACTTATCTAATAATTCAATTAATGTAAAATTATCGTCTAATCCTTTGAAAATATTTTTTAAAATATCTGATTTATAGCCTTTAATTTCTTGTTTAATATCCTTAACTTTTATCAAAAAATCTCTTATTGCCAATAGATCTTTAGGATGACCTTTATCGGAAGACAATCTGGCTATTGAACGTTCTACATCGTTTACTTCCTTCAGAATATTACGGACTTTAGTTAAGCTTATCTTGCTTTCCATAGCTTCTTGTACACCACTCAAGCGATATTCAATATCTTCCTGAACTATTAAAGGTTTGAGAAAATAATCCTGAAGTTTTCTCGATCCCATCTTGGTCTGACATTGATTTATGACAGAAAACAAACTATCACCTTTTTCCGATTGTGGTTTCAATATTTCTAAATTCTTTATGGTACCGTAATCAACTTTCATGTAATTATTCAATTCATAGACTTGTGGTGTTTTTAAATGTTTCAGATTTACGAGTTGGGTTTCAATTAAATACTGTAATAAAAAACCACAAGCTTCTAATGATAAATTTGTCTCGTCTAGTTTAAAAATTTTTGGATCCTTAATGCCAAAATATTCACTCAATACTTCCCTACTGTTTCGAAAATAATCTACGGAAAAAACATTACCTGATTCCAAAACAATTTCATCTAAGTAATCTTTTTTCTTGATAACTTCAGTTGGTGCCAGTCTTTTCAATTCTTCGATAACGGACTGATGATTTTCACTGGCAGTAACAAAAAAATTACCGGTCCCCAAATCAATATAAGCAATAGAGCAAAATTTGTCATAGGAAACAATTGAAGCAATATAATTATTTTTTGAAATATCAGAATATTCTTCTTCAAATGCTGTTCCTGGTGTTATAACTCTGACAACTTTTCTCTCCACAATTCCGGGAAGTTTTGGATCGCCAATTTGTTCACAGATTGCAACTTTGAGTCCCTCCTTCAGAAGTTTAGATATATAATTTTTTGATGAGTGATAAGGTATTCCACACATCTTTACTTCATTTAACGTACCTTTGTTTCTCTTGGTCAATACGATATTTAGAATCGAAGAAGCTTTGACAGCATCCTCAAAAAACATTTCATAAAAATCACCCAATCTATAAAAAAGAATACAGTCGGAATAAAGAGACTTTATCTCCAAATATTGTTTCAACATTGGTGTCAAATTTGAAGTCATATCTTTATGATCTAATAAACAAATCACTAATCAAAATATCTGGATGGTTCTCTCTTAATGTATCTAAAATCAAAGATTTATTGGAGCTCAATTCGTTAGCGAGAGCTGGAGATTTACATTTGATTACAACTTTGTTCTTGTTGTACTGAACTGCACTTAAGTCAGAAATACTATTTCTATTGGAAACGAATTTAGAAATATCTGACTTAAAACTATTAAGCAATAGTGTCGCTGATATCTCATTATCTATCTTGAACTTTTTAAAAGTGTTCGGTAGCAATGATTTTATATTTACGAACATAACTATTTTTTTATGGAACTTAAAATCATTGCTTTAACTTGATCTGCAAAAGAATGAATTCTATTGAAGGCATTATTGATATTTTTCCATTTGACACCATTCTCCTTGACATCTGACAAATTACTTTTAATTTCGGAAAGAGTTTTATTTAATACTTCCAATCCGGTGTTGTTCGAAGCAACTTCCGCGGAAAATGTTACTCCTTTTAATGTTGAAATTAATCCATTTAATTTTATATACAAATTTTTATAATTTTTTGCAGATGTTGTTAGTAATTCCTTATTTTTGAAATCGTACATAGCTTTTTCCTGTAGCACCTTACTCTCGTTTAATATGTCCTTTGAATAATTTTTTAGAGTATCAATATTACTGTTAATATCTCCAATAATATTTTTTTTCAAATCAATTTTGTTTTTGTGATTTGCTAATATATCTAAGTATATTTGATAAGTTTTCTTAGCTGCATCATCCCACTTAAAAATTTTTACTCTCTCTTTTGCGTTCTTTTTAAGAATTGAAATAACTTTTTTATCGTAGACAACTTTTTCCAAATTCAAAGCTATATCAATTAAATTATTTGGATCAAAATACAAGGCGGCATCACCACATATTTCTCGATGACAACTTGCATCTGATAATACAACTGGTGTTTCACAAGACATTGCTTCTAGTGGAGGAAAACCAAATCCCTCATAAAAACTTGGGTTTACAAGTGCATTAGCTTCGGAATACAAAACCACCAAATCATCCTCACTAACAAATCCGGGAGTAATAATATCACTCTTGTTTAAACAATTATCAATAGTCTTACGAACTTCCGGATAATGAATATTATCTTCTTTCCCTGTTACTAATAATTTAATGTCTTTATCAACTTTTGATTTGAACGCATCAAAAGCCTTAATTAGTCCCACTAAATTCTTATGGTTCCTCCAGACACCAACGTAGAGAATATAATCACCTTTTATCATAAATTTATCTCTGACATTCTTAATCACTTTTGCATCTTTTGTCTTAATAAATTTCTCAGTAATTCCCTCGTAAATAACATCAATCTTGTTGCCATCAATACCTAGTATAGACTCTATATCCTGTTTGGTATTTTCAGATACCGATATTATTCTATCTGCCTTTTTTGTTATTGTTTTAATAGTTAGATTATATGCAGCTCTGTGAATAAAACTATTCATCTTTTGTCCGGGAAATTTGGAAAGAGTTAAATCATGTATCGTAACAATAAAAGGCTTATTATATAAAATTGGAGCGTTAAAATGTGTAAAATGAACAAGATCCAAATTGTAATTGATTAAATCCTTGAGAAAAATTGTCTGTTCACTCAACGAATAATAGTTGGCATCAGTTTTAATTTTAGTTACTTTGGGATTATTGCATTCGAATTTTAAAAAAGCTTCTTCGTTTAAAAAAAGGAAGTAATCATTTTCAGTATCGAACTCAAATATTTTTTTGGTTATTTCAAAAATATATCTTCCGATTCCGGTTGCTCCAGGTCTGTACATTCTTCCGTCAATTCCTATCCTTGCCATGTCGTTTAGTTATGTGAATTTAAAACAATGTTTCCTGTTGAATGATATCTTTTCTTATTTCTTTAATAGCGTTTTTATTTCCGATCTTTTGAATATTATCAGATATTAAATATAGTTCATATTTTTCACAAAACTTCACGGCCTTATCCGTATATTCATCGAAATTATATTTCTTAATTATTTGCTTAATATTTATATCTATATCGGTTTTAATCGTAGATAAATGTTTTGTCAAATAAGCACTATCTTTACCTATTACCAAATAATCTTTTACCTTACCTTCAATATTATCGATGTTTGCATAAATGTTATCAAGATTATCATAATTATTTATCAATTTTATCGCTGTCACTTTTCCTATTCCTTTAACTCCCGGTAAATTATCCGAGCTGTCCCCTACAAGAGACTTATAATCAATAATCTGATTTGGTGTAATACGCATAATAGATTTTGTATTTTCTAAATTGTATTCTAAATATTCACTGAACCCTTTTTTGAAATGGATGACTTTTGTTTTAGCATCAATCAACTGCAAATAATCGAAATCACCTGTTATCAGAATAACATCAATATCTTTATCCAAATCTTTGTTTTTTGATATAGAACCAGCTAAGTCGTCCGCCTCAAATCCTTCAACACCAAGAATTGGTATCTCGACTGTTGATAACAATTCATAAATGAGAGGGATTTGCGAATATAATTCTTCAGGTGCTTTAGTTCGAGTTGCTTTATAAGCCGGGAAATCAATGTGACGGAATGTCTTCCCAGGCATATCAATTACCGAAATAAAATAATCAGGTTTTATGGTTTCTAAAATCTTGATTAAAACTCTGAAAAAACCCATCAATGCATTAGTGTGAACACCGTTTCTAGTCTTCAAATCTTTAACGGCATAAAATGCACGATGAATAAGTGCATGAGTGTCTAATACGACGAGTTTTTCTGTATTCACTTTAATCGTGGAATTATTACTTCTATATCTTAAAGGAAATTGAAAAATAATAAAGGTTTTAGCTGGACTTAAAGCTCAATATTTCTATAATAGACTTAATAAAAGATTTAAAAAAAATAAATGCTCTACCGAGAAGTCGACTTAAAACAAAGTTTTCCTAAACTGGAAGAAAATATTATTGCCAAGTGGAACAAGGAAAATACATTTAAAAAATCTATTTTACAAAGAAAAGATAAAGACGAGTATGTATTTTATGATGGTCCTCCATTCGCTACTGGGCTTCCTCACTACGGACATATTCTAGCCGGTACTATCAAGGACGTAGTTCCAAGATTTTGGACAATGAAGGGGAAAAAAATTGAACGACGTTTTGGTTGGGATTGTCACGGACTCCCGATAGAAAATATTGTTGAAGACGAATTAAAAATATCATCAAAAAAAGAGATTGTAGAAAAATATGGAGTTAGCCTATTCAACGAGAAATGTAGTGCTTCAGTTTTGAGATACACAAGTGAGTGGGAAAAAACAGTCGAAAGAATGGGCCGTTGGGTAGATTTTTACGACGATTACAAAACAATGGATCCCGCTTATATGGAATCAATATGGTGGGTATTTAAAACGTTATGGGATAAACAATTGATATATAAAGGCGTTAAGCCGATGCATATATGTCCGAGATGTCAGACTCCCCTTTCAAATTTTGAGGTAACACAAGGATATAAAGATATAATTGATACTTCAGTAACAATCAAGTTTAAATTAAAAAATATAGCCGACACTTATTTTCTAGCTTGGACGACCACTCCTTGGACTTTGCCCGGAAATCTTCTTTTAGCTGTGGGCAAAGATATAGAATACGTAAAAGTGAAATTCGAGGATAAATTTTATATTTTAGCAAAAGATCGCGTTAAGGATACTTTTCACGATAAAGAATTAATGGAAGTTAATGACATTTCCATAGCTGATTATATTAATCAGGAATACATTCCATTATTTGACACACTAAGCGATACAGAGAGAGCTTTTAGGGTAGTCTACGGGGATTTTGTAACTCTTAGCGAAGGAGTTGGAGTTGTTCACTGTGCCGGGATGTATGGAGAAGAAGATGTTATTTTGTGTAAAAAAGAAAATATTGAAATGAGACATCATGTGAATATGGATGGAACATTCACCTCTGAAGTTAAAGAATTTGCAGGTCAAGATTGCAGAAAAGCGGATAAAGATATCATTAGAAATTTGAAAGATAGGAATATTCTATTTGAAGCCAAAAATTTTAAACACTCTTATCCACACTGTTGGAGATGTGATACGGCACTATTGAATTATGCCACTTCATCATGGTTCGTTAATGTTGAAAAAATTAAAGAATCATTAATCAAAAATAATCAAAAAGTTAATTGGGTACCAGATTATATCAAGGATGGTCGTTTTGGAAAATGGTTGGAAGGTGCCAAAGATTGGGCAATTTCTCGAGCAAGATTTTGGGGAGCGCCATTACCAATTTGGGAGTCAGAAGATGGTGACACTCTCTGTATGGGAAGTATTGCAGAGTTGGAAAAGTATTCTGGCATTAAAATTAATGATTTACATAAACACATCGTTGATAAAATTGAATTCAAAAAAAATGGCAAAATCTATAAAAGAGTTGATGAGGTATTAGACTGTTGGTTTGAAAGTGGATCAATGCCCTATGCTCAAAGACATTATCCCTTCTCTGAAATACCAACTTTAAAGAACAATATTATATTAGCTCGTCATGGAGAATCTCTTTCTAATACTCAAAAAGTATATTCTGTGGTGGAAGATAATTCGGATCAATATCCACTAACTAAAAATGGTGAAAATATTGTCAAACAATCAGCAAATGAAATATTGAAAAAAAATAAAATAACAAAAATTTATTCATCAACTTTTTTCAGAGCAAGACAAACGGCCGAAATTTACAGCCAGACTCTAAATGTACCTATAATATTTGATTCGAGACTTTCCGAAATTAATGTTGGCAAAAAATATGAAGGAGAATCGTATGACAAGACTCAAAAGGAATGGCCTATAGATCTGAGATTAAATACTCCACCAAGTACGGATGGAGAGACATATATACAAGTTAAGACGAGAATTCTTGATTTCATTAGAGAAAAAAATAATGAATTCAAAAATGAACAAATTCTTGTTGTTACTCATGGAGAACCTATTCGACAATTAACAAGCGCCTTCTCAGGCTTCAATAAAAGAGAGATATTAAACGCAGAATATTTACCAACCGGTAAATTTACCCAGCTAAATAATGCTAAAATTAATAATTTTGACGATGTTTTTCCAGCAGAGTTTATCGCCGAGGGACAAGATCAGACTCGCGGATGGTTCTATACTTTAATGGTTTTAGGTACTGCATTGTTTAATAAACCAGCATTTAAGAATGTGATTGTAAATGGAATAGTATTGGCTGAAGATGGAAAGAAAATGAGTAAAAGACTTAAAAATTATCCCGACCCTCATCACATTTTTGATACCTATGGTGCCGATGCTCTTAGATTCTATTTGCTTAAATCCCCCGTTGTTAAAGGCCTAGACTTAAGATTCAGTGAAATCGGAGTTAAAGGAGTTGTTAAAGATACAATTCTTCCATTATGGAACGCTTATGCTTTTTTTGTTACTTATGCCAATATCGATAACTGGAAAACGCCTGTTACGAAAATCGATGAATTAAACTTATCTAATAAACTAGATAGATGGATAGTATCGAGACTTCTGGAAACTCTAAGTGAAATTACTGAATCCATGAATAATTATGATTTACAGAAATCGACTGAACTCTACGATTTCATTGATGATTTAACCAATTTTTATATCAGAAGGAGCAGACGAAGATTTTGGAAGTCTGAGAACGATAATGACAAAGAAAACGCTTACCAAACTTTGCACTTCGTTCTTGTTAACACGTGCAAAATTATTGCTCCTTTCATGCCATTTATCGCTGAAGAGATATATACAAATTTAACTGATGAAGAATCAGTGCATCTATGTGACTGGCCAATTATTAATTCCAAATATCTGGACCATCAATTAAATAAGGAAATAGATTTAATAAAAAGAATTGTCAGGTTAGGTCATAGCATCAGGGCAAGCAAGAATATTAAAGTTCGCCAACCTCTGAATATAGCGGAATATTCTTATAGCGAAGATATCGATATAGATAAAGATATTTTAATGGATGAACTAAATGTCAAAGAGTTAAAGATAATCAAGGATGTCAATCAGATTGCTAAAGAAATTGTCTCTCCGAATGCTAAAATACTTGGACCAAAATATGGAAAAGACGTTCAAAAAATAATAATGACAGCTAAAGAAGGTAATTTTACGAAATTGGATAATGGTCAAATAAAAGTATTGGATTTTATACTTTCCAAAGATGAGTATGAAACTAAATATCTAGCTGAGGAAAATTTGGACGTATTGAGTGACGGCGAATTAGTTGTGGCAATAGATACTGTAATAGACTCCGAACTTGTCTTAGAAGGCGTTGTAAGGGATTTAATTAGGCATATTCAGAGTTTGCGTAAAGATGCTTCATATAATGTCGATGATCGAATAACGGTATTTTTGGATCCCAGTCTTCAGGAATTAATTGGCGCCAACATAGACTATTTAAAAAAAGAGGTTTTGGCTGTTGATGTAAAATTCGAGTTTACCGAAAAAAATGACATCGAAAAAATGATTGATCTCAATAATGAGCTCTTAAAGATTGCTTTAAAAAGATAGAGAATTTAGGCTCTTTCAACGTATTCCTGAGTTTCCGTATTAACACGAATTAAGTCACCTTCCTTAATAAATAATGGAACCTGAATAATTAGACCTGTTTCAAGCGTAGCTGGTTTACTACCACCTGAAGCTGTATCTCCTTTAACTCCTGGAGGTGTACTTACAACCTTAAGATCAACTTTTGCTTTCAATTCTACACAAACGGGCACCTCTTTGAAATTGATAATATCTATTTCTTGGCTCTCCACCAAATAATTGACAGCGTCTCCAAGCTGTTCGGTTGTTAAAACAAATTGTTCATAAGATTCACCATCCATGAAATTATAATTGTCACCATCTTTATAAGTAAATTGTGCTTTTGTTCTTTCAATATCCGCCTCTTCCAGCTGATCATTACCTTGAAAAGTCTTCTGAAGTTTAGAACCGTTAATAAGATTTTTGATGCTCACTCTAACGACTGACCCTCCTCTTGCCTGCTTTGACTGGCTATATTGAGTAATTACGTAGGGATCTCCGTCGACAACAATTTTTGTGCCGATTCTTAAATCAGTTATTTGCAACATATAAAAAAATTAATACATTCTCTTTCCTTCTGCCGGTCTATGTGTCGTAGTGTATGGTAGCAAACTCAAAAATCTAGCTCTTTTAATTGCAGTCTGCACCATTTTTTGATGTTTAGCAGATGTTCCAGTACATCTCCTAGGTAGGATTCTCTCAAAAACGGAAATAAATCTCTTTAGAAGCTTCACATCCTTATAATCGACATAGCTTACTTGCCAAGCGCTAAGAATGTTACTTTTCTTACTCTTTAATTGTTTTTTTTGGAAAATTGATTTGGCCATTGTTGTTTATTAAAAAGGGATATCTTCAATGTTGATTTTATCAACACTATTTACATCGGAATCATCAACTGCGGAAGTTTCATCGACGACTTCTGCAATGCGATCATCTGATTTCGTCATACCGGATTCATCTGAATCTTTCTTTCGACTGATAATATTTAAATCTGAAAGTATAATTTCAGTTTTGTATCTTTTGTTGCCATCTTGGCCCTCCCATGATCTTGTTTTTAACCTACCCTCAATATAGATAGCTGTACCGGTTTTAAGATAAGATTGACATATTTCAGCTAATTTACCCCAAGCTACTACATCATGATATTCAGTCTCTTCATTTTGATTACCATTTGTATCCTTCCAAAATCTGTTTGTCGCTACGGAAAAAGTCGCTACCATTTGTCCTACAGTTGTCTGTCTTACTTCCGGATCACGAGTCAAATTCCCTATGATCATTACCTTGTTTAAACTTCTCATAAAAATCTATTATATTGTATATTTTTTAAATATTATCTAAATCATCAGATAATAAAAGTTTATCTAGTTTTTTGTTAAGTTCATCTAGATGGTCTTTATTATCAGACTCATTTTCTTTTTCTGTTTTCTCTTCCAATTTTACTTCTTCTTTTAATGCTTCTTTAGACTCTTGGATTTGTTCAACTATATTGGTCATAACTGGAACAACAACTTCCTCCATCTTTTCTATCTCTTTTTCAACTTTAATAACAACTGGTGCCTCTTTTGGTTTAACAGTTGGTGATCTCCTCTTTAGATTCTTATTGCTTTCAATAGACTCGTATTTAGCTTTGATTTCGGTATAAGTAATAGGAGAATAACCATCAGGTAACTTAACTATTAAATGTCTTAATACTCCCCCATCTATCAATAGCTGACTATCTATATCTCTTAGCTTATCTGAATCAATTTCAAAATTTAACAAAACATACAACCCTGTCCATCTATTTTTAATTTTGTAACACAAATCTCTTACACCCCAACTTAAATCTTCAAAAGTAATTTTACCACCTTCACTTTCAATCAAGTTTTTAACATCTTTGATTTTTTCGTCAATTTTCTTTTGACCAACTTCAGCGTCAATAATAATCATCATTTCATAATTTCTTTTACTTACGGCAAAATAACCAGTCTTAAGAATCTCATCACCGCCTTTGGATGACTTTTTTGATTTTTTTGGTTCGTTTTTTTTAGAAACTTTTTTATCACTCATATCCTTCTTGGGTTAATCCTCAATGATATTTCACACGAGGGAAAGAAATTAATAGCTATGAGACTTTAGCAAAAGTTTTTATAACTTACAAGTTTTTCTATTTACCATAACGTCTTTCTCTATCTCCATATTCTATTAATGACCTCTTGAAATCCTCAACAGTGTAATCAGGCAAATATTTATCAATAAAAATATATTCACAATAGGCTAATTCCCATATTAAAAAATTGGAAGTACGCCTTTCATTCGATGTCCTAATTAATAAATCTGGATAAGGTTTTGGCAAATCTAAATACTGCTCCAATGTTTCCTCAGTCAATTCTTCATTTTTATCTCTGATTCTATTAATTGCTCTAATAATTTCATCTCTTCCACCATAATCTAAAGCCAAGTAAACAGTTAATTTATCGTTCTTAAAAGATTTATTCTCAGTTTCTTTAATTAATTTTAATAAATTTGATGGCAACCTATCTTTTCTTCCAATATGAACAAATTTAATTTTATTGGATATAATCTCAGCTACTTCTTTTTTTATTACATCATAAAATAGTTTCATTAAATGATCTATTTCAATCTGAGGTCTATTCCAATTTTCTGTAGAAAAAGCAAAAAGTGAAATGTATTCTATATCCGTATCAATGCAATATTCAACTATATTTCTTATGGACTTAAACCCCGCCTTATGTCCACAAATCATCGAAGTATTATTTTCTTTGGCCCACCTTCGATTACCATCCAGTATGAAAGCTATATGCTTTGGTAAATTTAACTTTTCAATCATTTTAATCAAATTAATCCTGAATCATTATCCTGACATTAGAAAATTTGTCACTATCTTACTAATATAATTATTTATAGATGGATTATTATATATGAATCTAGATATAATGGTGGGCCCGATAGGGATTGAACCTATGACCAATCGGTTATGAGCCGACTGCTCTAACCACTGAGCTACGGGCCCCTTAATTTCGCTATTCTGATTATTAATTACTTCTTGAAAAATGATTTATCGTTTAGACCCTATGACCAATCCGCCTATGGCGGACTTGCTCTAACCACTGAACTACGGGCCCTAAAAAATGATATTTCTTAGTGTCTAAGGTATAGCATACTATAAAAAAGTCAAGATTGAATATCATTGACTCTTTATAATCCAAGTTTTATATTCGTGAAGGTGTTCATCTAACTCGGCTGGTAGGTCGAACACTTTATGGGATGGGCTAAGTTTATTTTTATTTAGCCTATCCTTTCTTTTTTTATTTGTTTTAGGTATCGAAACCTGATAGCTTTATAACAAATAATAAAAAAAAATATGATCATAAATGTCAATCCAAAAAACAAGTTTTCCACATCTAGTGTTTTCTTTTTAAATTCCGACTTCAAGTTAAATATGTCGTCTGATATAGATATACCAGATGAGTTATTTAACATAATCGATTCCAAGATTAGAGATATTATTCGATATCCAAAAGTTACCAGTTTTAACACAAATCTTAAGGATTTTGACTCTTTTTTTACAGCAGTGCTTGGAGTGGATATTTCAGATGATTTAGATATTTTTCGAGAGTTGGCCGGAGATATTTTCTTACATCTTTCTAATCAAAAAAACAAATCACTCAATGTGTACTTACCTATTTTAAAAAATAGGACCAATGAAGAAGTTATTAAAACATTTTTGGAAGGATTTCTACTAGCCGATTATAGATATGATAAATTCCTAAAAGTTGATGTTTTAAAAATTGAAAATCTTAATCTGTTTGTTAAATCCGATGATAAATTTGGAGATACCATTAATAAAACAGTTGCATTGGTTGATTCAATTAAATATTGTCGTGATTTAATTAATACTCCCCCATCCCATTTAAACCCCACTTCATATTTAGAAGAAATCAAAATATTGGCAAATGAAAATCAACTGAGTTTGAAAATTATAAGTGGAAAAGAGTTGTACGAACAAGGAATGGAATGTTTATACAGTGTAAGCACAGGGAGCATACATAAATCCAGTCTATTAATTTTAGAAAATAAACCAACGAAACCTTCAAATAAAAAACCAATTTGTTTGATTGGAAAAGGAGTAACGTTTGATTCCGGAGGAATAAACATCAAAAGATCAGATGAAATACTGGAAAAAATGAAATATGATATGGCGGGTTCAGCTGTAGTAGCTTCCACTGTCTTGGCTCTCAAAAAAATGAACGTTAATAAACATATTATTGCGGTTTTAGGGTTAGCAGAAAACATGGTCGGTGCCAATGCTTATAAACCTGGTGACATTCTAAAAGCATATAACGGAAAAACCGTAGAAATTATTAATACAGATGCGGAAGGAAGATTGGCTCTTGCAGATGCATTGTCTTATGTTTGTAAGAATTATGATCCGGAATTCATATTTGACATAGCAACTTTAACTGGAGCAGCAGTCACAGCTTTAGGATATGATATTGTGCCTATTCTTGGAAATAATTTAGCTTTCGTCAAATCAATATCTGATTTCTCTTATGAAGTTGGCGAGAAGTGTTGGCCATTACCTTTAGATAAGATCTATCTTAAATACATCAAAGGAGACATTAGCGATCTTAAAAACGTTCATGAAGGCATGAATGCCGGTGTAATTACCGCTGCAATTTTTCTAAACGAATTTGTGGATAGTAAAGTCAAATGGGTGCATTTTGATATTGCGGGAAAGGAGTTTATAAAAAAAGGTAAATCATATCAGCCCAAAGGAGCCACTGCTTCACTAGTAAGATTATTTACGGAATTTATATTACAGTACTAAATGGCTCGGAGGGTGGGGCTCGAACCCACGACCCATTGGTTAACAGCCAATTGCTCTACCACTGAGCTACCTCCGATTAAAAATTGCTTTAATAATATACTTACTAATAGTTCTCAAATCAAGTTTTTAAACTTAAATATGCTGTATCTTGCGTCTGAATCAAAAAGAAGGAAAGATATTCTGAAATTACTTAAAATACCATTCAAATCGTTACAGCATAATTGCGATGAAAACAAGATTGCGGTGAACCTCACAAAACCTTCTTCTCTTGTTCAAAAAATCGCCTATCATAAAGCTAAATCACTTCTTGCGAGCGTACAATCAGGTTATATATTGTCAGCCGACACAATCGGTTATAAAGATGGGAATATTATAATGAAACCCTCCAACAGATTAAGTGCTGAAGGAATGCTTCGTAGTTTACGAAATTCTGATCACTATGTATACACAGGTGTATGCATTCTTGAAGTTAATAAGTATTGTGTTAAAAAAAAATTTATAGACTACGACAAAACTAAAGTCACATTCAGAAATTTTACTGATAAAGAGTTATCGAATTATCTTGACGAAAATAACTTTCTTCACAAGGCCGCCGGCTATGGAATTCAAGATTCTGGAGCTATATTCATAAAGTCAATCACCGGTTGTTTCTATAATGTTATGGGATTGCCGATAGACGTCTTAATGAATGGTTTAAAAGTAATAGATTTTAATCCTCGGAAATTATATTCTTAAGCTCGAAGAAGTTTGGTCGATATTTACCAGTAATCATAATAGTGTTATCTCCTATTTTTGTATTTACGGATTGCATAATGACTGGCTTTTCCAATACAATTTCCGTTCTTATTTCCTTGTCTCTATATTGGTCTCTAGGCGATAAAGTAAATATGTTATCTTCCAAATTTAGGATGATGTTCTTAGAAGTAACATCTTTAAGAGTCACGAGTATTTTAAAAATATTATTCTCTAAATTACTCACCTCATAATTAACAAGTCTAGACTTATTTTTTTTGTACTCACTTTCACTGTCACCCATTAACTCTGATAGTATCTTGTCTTTTGATCCATCACTATCATTTCTCTTAATTATATTACTTTGCAGATTTTCATTCTCGGGAATACGTTTAGGTATATTAATAATTAATTCCTGATCATCAATATCAACGTGAATTTTATCCTCAAATATCGGCATATTAACCGATATGTGTCTTTCAAATGGACTACCTTCATAACTATCAATACTTTTAATCTTCAAAACTCCTTGATCTATTGATATATCTACATCGTATATTTTGATTGTGCCAACTTCCGCTTCAATAGTAATCTCACGCTCCGTCTCAAAAACATGAATAGGTATATATTTAGCGTGTCCGAAATCATACTCATTAACTTCTTTAGTTAATTCTTCACTTATGAATCTCGTCTCCTCACTTCGCTTATGTGATATATTTTTATCTATCACATCTTCAATCTTGGATTCCGGTTCAGTTGGTCTTACTTTCGGAACGTCTTTCTTTTTCTCCTCACTCTTGGTAATAATTTTTTCCTCATTTATTTTTGATATCGTTTTCTTACGCATTTTTTCATAAACAACATGTTTAAAGTTTTTAAATTTAAATATTATTTTAGCAATAAAATCATTACCTTTTTTCTTCTCCAAATTATCATTGCTAAAAAGTCCTTGAGCGAAAAGTTTATTCAATCCTACTCTAGACAACAAACTATCCGACAATAGAGGATTATTTTTAATTGTTATTGTTAACAATATCGCAGTGAAGAAAAATGCTAAAGGTAATAAAGTCATTAACGTATAAAAATAGTCAGTCACGTTACGAGCTGTAATTAACCAGGTAAATAATGATCCTGATAAAGTTAGAATAAAAGCAGGTTTTATTATATTGGATTCTTTGAAATCCTCAGAAAATAAGTAGACAAGAATAAACAAGATAATAATAGTGTTTTGAAAAATATAGATTATATCAGTCAGAGAATACTGATGAATCGTAAGGGAAAATACTAAATGGGAAAAGAAAAGATAACTAATAATCAAGATATAGGACAGAATGAATTTCGAGTGACTTTTCAGTAAGAAAAGTAAAATTAAAAAAACAATTAAAAATATAAATAATATGGAAATAAATATTATATTATTTGACAAATAATCAAATGCTAAGAGACTCTTACTCTCATATCCCCTATCCGCAATTTCTTTAGATGCTTTACTCCGCGTATCTTTATTGAAAATTGATGATAATGTAAACAGCCTGATTATATATCCATCATTAGTTTTATAATCTCTTATTACTTCGGAATTAAAATTAAAAATAGTCATTGGAGATTCTATACTTAATGCTTTCTTGAAATTCTCATAGAACTTACTAAATTCTATAAAACGTTCTTCATCTAATTTATTCAATATATCCAAAGCGTCTTTATCACTATTAAGCTCTTTTATCTGATTTCTAAACGTTTGATATTTTGACAAAAGTTTATCATCAATCTTATAAACATCGTTCTGACTTAACTCAGATATTTTACTAAACCAAAAGTCATACTTACCCATAGACTCTTCGATATCAGCCAAATCATTTGAAGTTATTTCCCTCCTATTCACAAAGTCTCCGTCTCCGAGAATCGTCTTTTTTAAATTTGATATAATTCCCAATTTCCGCTGTTGATTATCAGGAACATAGTTCAGAATGCTTTCTGAATTGGCAAATATTTTGGAAGCACTAAAATATGAATGTAAATTCTTTAATGACTCTACTGAGGATATTTCTAACTCCATAGGGTAAATAAAGTTAGCCTTATATATCAAATTAATTATCATCTCATTTTTTAAAACACGGTCAGATATTTTAAAATCATCACTAATATTGAAAGGTCTTACATAAACAAACCCAATCAAATATAGAAGTGAAAATATAACTATTAAAAAATATTTACCTTTAGCGAAAATATAGGTCAATTCATCTAAGAATTTCAAATTAATCACCGATAGTAAATTCAAATTCCTAAAGCATTTAAATTGGATTATATAAACAAAAATATTATAAGAATAGATATTTAAACAAAATGTCCAAATATATATAAATATTCCTGCCACTAACACCTGATAAGTATCAATAATGTTTATAAATAATATCGGTATCAATATTCCAATAGAGGAGAGAAAAATCAGATGATATATTTTTGTAAAGCTAATAAATTTTGAATCGATATCGTGATTTTCTAATTTCTCAATTTTAGTTAGGAAAAAAAGTGAATATATAATTTGAGCAAAAATAAATATATTAAATAGAATATAGAAAGTAACCGACAAATTTCCAAAAATGGTGTTCAGTAAAAAAATGGTTATAGCTGTAGCAGACAGTTGAGTAAAAGATAAAATTACTACCATTAATTTATTACGATTCACAGCAAAAGAAATAATAAAGGTTGATATAAGTAAAAGCATCCATATGTACGAAGCATAATTGTCATATAAGGTAACCGTTTCATTCAAATGAATAGGATATCCCACAGTCATCACAGCTCCCCCACGTGGTATTTTATTCACAGCAATTTTTGTTTCAACATCAGAAACAAAAATACTTAATTCTTCTCTAGTTATTAATCCTTGAAGTGGAGTAATTTTAAAAGCAACAAAATTCTTTGTCTTGGGAATTAAGAATCCCTCATCATCGAAACTTAAAACATTTTTTAAATCATCGGAATACTCACTGAAATCCAATCTCCTTGTAATGTTTGAAATTGCAGTTTTAGTATCAAAGTACGAAATATACTCTTCCATTTCTCCAAGGACTACATCAATCTTATCTTTAACTTCGTTCTCTTCAGCATGAATATTAATAGCAATATATAATTCGTCACCAATAAGAGTAATAACTTCATCATCATTCTTCTTCGCCAATCTAAAATATTCTCTTTGATTTTCACCAACTAAATTAGTATCTAAATCAAACTCGAATGTTGCAATTTCAGTGGGTTTAACCAAGTCTTCTTGGATAGTGGCTATTTCCCCCTTACTTATCCATTTACTATCATAAAAATTTGATTTATCACTATACCTTGAAGTAATCAGTACTACTTTATCTTTTTTCCATTCCTGTTCACCATCATTCAAAATTTCCAATTTTACACTAACTTTTTCACCATTTAAAACATCTTTTTTATAATAACTGTTCGAATATTTGTAATGATCATTTATCTCAACTTGAGGAAGATCTAAGCCACTGGACACTTCAGCGCTCCCTAAATCTTGATCCTTCGAAGTAAATTCTGTCGAAAAAAGACCATCAAGAATATTCAAATTCTTACCTTTGATTGTATCAGCAAGATTATTTTTTAATTCTTCTAGTTTCCCTAATGATGAGTAGAGCAATAAATATTTATCTTCTATTTCCGGATTAAATTTATATTTGGCAATATATTTATTCCCCAAATCACTATTAATAAGATCAGATGTTTCGACCACCCAATCTTTACCATCTTGTATATTATTCTTAGGAATACTTAAGCCAACCCATATCGAAGGATAGTAATTAAGAATTTGCTTTTCTTCATAGCGTAAAGATGCGTCTTTAGTGAATAAAATTGTAATTAGTCCAAACACAATAAATGCAATGAAAGACCAAAGGATTATTTCCTTTCTAAATCGATTATAAAAAGCAAGAATTTTAATTTTGAAAGATAGCATCTAAAAGGCTTAAAAACTCCAAGAGTAATTAAAGCATTAATCGGTAATTTGGTAAATTACGATTACTGGTACCTAATCCTTGAATTGTTTGGATCTTCTCTCAATTTTTGAAGAGCTTTAGCTTCAATTTGTCTGATCCTCTCTCGAGTAACGCCAAATTCTTTACCTACTTCCTCCAAAGTATGGCCAATACCGTCATCCAATCCAAATCTTCTTCTAATTATTTTTTGTTCTCTTGGATTCAATATTTCCAACATCGACTTAATATCTTCTTTTAGTAATTGTCTTGTTGTTGATTGGAATGGAGACAATCCTTCTTCATCCTCGATAAAATCAGAAAGTTTACTTGTGGTATCACCTTCTGAACCTACTGAAGCTTCGAGAGAAACTATATCTTGGGAAATCTTCTTAATATAGCGAATTTTCTTTGGCTCAATTTCTAATTCAGCGGAAAGTTCATCAATGGTTGGTTCTCTTCCTAAGTCTTGTGCCAACCTTCTTTGAGTATGAGTAAATTTATTTATCGTCTCAACCATATGGACAGGAATACGTATTGTTCGAGCTTGATCAGCAATGGCTCTTGTAATAGCTTGTCTAATCCACCATGTCGCATATGTCGAAAATTTAAATCCCTTGCGATGATCAAACTTCTCAACAGCTCTCATAAGTCCAATATTTCCTTCTTGTATCAAATCCAATAATGATAAGCCTCTACCAACATATTTCTTGGCTATACTTACCACCAGTCTCAAATTAGCTTCCATTAATTGCCTCTTAGCAACAGGATCTCCACTTCTAATTCTTTTAGCCAACATTACTTCTTCATCTCCCGTCAACAAATCAACACGACCAATTTCTCGTAGATACATTCGTATAGAGTCGTCAGCAATATCTCCCAGATCAAGACTTTTGTCATCTGCTAGAAACTTAGCATTAAGCATATCCTCTTTTGATGCTTCTTCTCTAATTTTCTCTTCCTCAGCAAGAAGTGCCGCATCATCCGGTTCATCAATATCTTCCAGTGCGTTCGCTTTTATTGCATTAATATCAAACAGTTCAGGATCAGCATTTAAATCAGGCTCGACAACAACTACAACTTTCTTCTTAGCAGTTTTTTTAGCCTCTGTTGTTGTCTTTTCAGTTTTATTCCAAATAATGTTAGTACTATCTAAAACCTCAATTCCGTAATCAATTAACACTTCATATATTTCCTCAAGTTGATCAATTGATTCCTCTGCATTTGGCAAAGCATGCATCAATTCATTTTGCGTGATAAATCCTTGTTCACGACCTTTTTTTAATAAATGTCTGATTTCTTCAGGATATTTAGCCAATGAATCTGGCTTTCTTTTAATTGCTCTTTTTCCCATAGTTCACAAATTAATTACTCTTAATATCTGTTCTTCCAGATCTTTTATTTTTATATTGTCTTTACTTACTTCCGCTTCTTTAAGTCTATTCTTTAGCTTCTCATACCAGACCCCTTTATGATATTTGATTATTTTATCAATAATATTATCCACCTCTTCCAGTAGCGCCTCTTCACTTGTTTCACCATAGTGATCAGCAATCAATATTTTCAAACCAATTAAAGTATCATCAAGGTCGCTCTGACTTACTTTTGATTGTGTTATTATTTCTATTCTATTCAAACCTTCAGTATATATAGTTTCGTTGGTGTTGTCTAATTTTTCCAGAAAGAACCTCATGTCTTGAATAAACTTTGTGATTATTTCAAATTTAATCTTTACTACTTGCGGAAAAGTAAGTAAAAAGACACTGAAAAAATCTAAATCAAACGTAATGTTTTTTTCTTCCACATTTTCATCCACAAAATTTCTATTACTCTTCACCCCATCTAAATCACTTCTCAAATCTTCTTCTCTTAAATTTAATTTCTTCGAAATTATTCGAAGTATCTCAGTCCTCTGAAATTCACTTTTGATATCTTTGACAAGAATGAGCAGTTTATCAACAAGGACTTTTTTTACCTTTAAATTATTAATATCGGAATCTTTTTTTATTGAATTAATGAAATAATCGATAAATAATACCCTATTGGTAATCATTTTTTTCCAGTTCTCTGCATCCTCTTTGATAACATCAGCTGGATCTTTTTTGTTCAATTCAATTATTTCTACATACATATCATGTGAGAGTGACATCTCACAGGCTCTGTAAGAAGCTTGCCTTCCGGCTAAATCACTATCGAAACAAAGACAAACATTGCTTGTCAATCTGGATAATTGATTTAAGTGCTTTTCAGTGAGAGCGGTGCCTGATACGGCGATAACGTTCTTAACACCAAACATATGAGACATCAGTACATCCATTTGTCCTTCCACAATTATTACGTAATCATTTTCTTTGATACTGTCCTTCGCCTCATTGAATCCATATAAGACGTTGCTTTTATCGAATATTAGTGTGTCAGGAGAATTTAAATATTTAGGTTCATCATCTGCCAAAACTCTTCCTGTAAAAGCAACTGGTAAATTTTGATAATTAAAAATTGGAAACATTATTCTGTTCCTGAATTTATCATAAATTTTACCGTTCTCACTTTCGGACAATAAACCGGCCTTCTTTAGAATTTCTAAATTGTATTTTGGTGAAAAGAAATTTTTTACCTCTTCAAAAGAATCCTTAGCATAACCAATTTTAAATCTTTGAATCGTTTCATCGTTCAATCCTCTATCATGAAGATAATTAAGGGCTATGATTCCTACTTTATCCCACAGGGACGATTTATAATGATTCATTACATCTTCATGGATTTGAAATATTACTGATTTCTCTGACTTGATTTTAGGATCAACATATTTTTTTTCATCAAGAGGTACTCCCGCTTTCTCAGCTAAAATTTTTAAAGCTTCGGGAAAATCAACTCCTTCAATTTCTTGTATAAACTTAAAAATATCTCCACCTCTGTGAGAAGAAAAACAATATGCTATCCCCTTTTCCGGACTAACGACAAAACTAGGTGTCTTTTCGCTATGAAAAGGACTTAAAGCTTTGAAATTCCGGCCTGATTTTTTTAATGTTACGTAATCGGAAACGACGTCTACAATGCTCAATTTCGATTTAATCTCATCTAATTTATCCATCTGTACTGTTATTGCTTAAAAAAACTGGTATCCTTCTATAAGTAATTAACGGAAATAATTCATGACAAACCAAGATTACATAAAATATCTAAAAAATAAAGTAGATTTGAATTTAAGGCTTTTTTTTGATGATAAGCTTAAGGAAGCAAGTAAATACGATGAAGAAATTGTCAAAATTATTAAAGAAATACAAGTTTTTACACTTCGAGGAGGAAAAAGAATAAGATCAATTTTAATGATTTTGAGTTTTATGGGTTATTCCCAAGATAAAAATATAAAGTCTGAAAGGCTTATCATCAAATTAAGTATCATCTGGGAATTACTACAAAGTTTTTTACTTATTCACGACGATATCATTGATAATGATGATACGCGAAGAGGTGGACCTACAGTTCATGTCAGTTTAACTAAAAACGGTGATAGAAAAGTTGGCGAATCATACGCCATAATGGCTGGTGATATGCTAATTTTTTGGGCACAAAAACTACTTTCTGATGAGTTATCTGCAGATAGATTAAAGGCCACACTTCCTTTTTTAGCTGAGATCATTTATAAAGTTATCTATGGTGAAATATTAGATATTAAACCATGGTCTTTTAATTCTTCCAGAGAGAAGTTAAATAAACAAATTGAACATATCCATTATCTAAAAACTGCGACCTATACAACCATAGGGCCGATGATTCTGGGAGCAATGATTGCAGGAGCAGACAAAAGTCAGCTTAAAAAATTAAATTTAATTACCACTCAGTTAGGTCTAGCTTTTCAGATTCAAGATGACATATTAGGTTCATTTGGAAATAAAGAAAAAACCGGTAAATCTGATAAATCGGACTTTGAACAAGGCAAATTGACTCACTTGGTTTTGGATACTGTTTTCAGTTTAAATGCGAAAGAGAGAATTAATTTTATGAATCAATTTGGAAAGAAAATAACTGACGGAGATTACAAAGCAATTCAGCAATTAATGATTGATAAAAAAGCTTATGACTCTTCAATAAAATTGATGAACAAATATTACGATAATGGATTAAAATTATTAGGTAAATTACAAATGGATGACAAATATTTGGATATTTTAACCTTCACAATTAAGTATATGTCTGAAAGGTCTCTCTAGTTAATTACGTATCTTTGTTGTAATCAATATTTAAATTGATGATTTAGTCCATTTAAGATAGAATTTGAACACATTAAAAAAATACCAGTGAAAGTTACAACTAAAACTAAATATGAGATCTTAAGCAGAGTTAATTCTCCACAAGATCTAAAGAAGTTAGACAGTTCATTATTGCCCGAATTAGCCAAAGAATTAAGAGAATTATTAATAGATTCTACCTCAAAAAATGGTGGTCATGTTTCTCCAAATCTCGGTGTCACAGAATTAACTATCGCCTTACATAGAGTCTTTGAAAGTCCAAAAGATAAAATAATTTGGGACATTGGACATCAAGCTTATATTCATAAAATGCTCACGGGAAGATGGCAACAAATGCATACCATTAGACAGTTTAGAGGCCTGAAAGGGTTTTGTGATTCCAAAGAAAGTGAACATGATATATTTAATGCCGGTCATGCCGGTACCAGTCTTTCTATAGCGACTGGTTTTGCCATATCTAGAGATTATAAGAGAGAGAAATATAGTGTGGTTCCGATTATTGGAGATGGTAGTATCGGATCAGGAATGTCTCTAGAGGCATTAAATCATTTGGGTTATATAAAAAAAGATGTCACCATTATTTTTAATGATAATGATTTTTCGATTGCACCCAACGTCGGAGCGATATCAGGATTCACAAAATATCTCGACGAAACTCCACCTACTTATACCAGTATCAATGATTTAGCTTATTTGGAGTCTAAATTGGATGAAAAAGCTAAGGGTATCTTAAAAAATATCAAAAAAGATATTCACCCATATATATATACACCTAGCATCATATTCGAAAAGCTGGGATTTAGATATTTTGGTCCTTATGACGGACATGATATTGAACTTTTAACAAAGGTTTTTGAACAATCTAAAAAAAGAAGCGGTCCACAGATTATTCATGTCAGGACAATAAAGGGTAAAGGTTATCAACCGGCTGAACAAGATCCGGAACTTTTTCACGGCATTGGTCCCTTCGATAAAAATTCTGGAATACCTTTAAAAACATCAAATGTTAAAACTTATCCAAAACTAGTAGCTGAGACTCTGATAGAATTAGCTAAGAAAAATAAAAAAATTGTGGCTATTTCGCCGGGGACACCACTCGGAACAGGAATACGATTATTTGAGAAGGCTTTTCCGGACAGATTCTATGATGTAGGAATTGCAGAGCAACATGCAGTAGGCTTTGCGGCAGGTCTTGCCAAAAATGGCTTAAAACCTGTCGTATCCATTTATTCAACTTTTCTGCAAAGAGCATATGACCAAATAGTTCATGACGTTTGTATCCAGGATCTTCCGGTAGTTTTCTTGTGTCGTAGCGGACTTGTTGAAGACGGAGAAACACATCATGGAGTATTTGACGTTTCCTATTTAAGACACATCCCTAATCTAATTTTGATGAGTCCTCGAGACGCTGACGAATTAGTTGTTATGATTAAGAATGCCTTTACTCTAAATAAACCGGTTTGCATACTTCATCCTAAAGGAGAAATTGTTAATATCGGTAAAAAAGTACCTGCTATTTCAGTTGGGAAAAGCGAACTTGTTATCAGAGGTAAAGATTTGGCACTTTTCGCATTCGGTTCCATGGTTAAACCCGCTTTAGAGATTGCCGACAAATTAATGGCCTACGGAATTCAAACTTGCGTTATTAATACCAGATTCGCTAAACATATCGATAAGGAACTGATTCAAAAAATATCGACAAATATTAAGAAAATAGTGACATTGGAAGAAAATATTATTCATGGTGGAGTTGGAAGTAGAGTTTTGGAAATTCTCTCTGAATTAGAAACTAATGATGTTAGCGTGAAGCAATTTGGAGCACCTGATCATTTTATTGAACACGGTGACACAGAATCAATCAAAAAATCTATCAATCTAGACAACGAATCCGTAATTGAATCGATCGTTAATTTTTTTAAACACTAGTATCTATGTTCAAAAGAATAGGTATTCTTGGATCCACCGGCTCAATAGGTACTCAAGCCTTGGATGTTGTTAGAAGTAATATTGGAAATTTTAAAGTAGATCTTCTCTCATCCAACAAAAGTATTGATTTGTTAAAAAATCAAATAGAAGAATTCCAGCCCAAATATATCGGAATTAGTGATAGTGATACATTTAAAAAGGTAAATTTTGGGGATTTTCCAAATTGTCTCTTGAATAATGATTTAGACGAGTTGATTCGGTCATCGGAACTCGATGTTTTGGTAACTTCCGTCGTCGGATCCGTTGGGCTTAGACCTACTGTTACAGCAATCAAAAAAGGAATTGATGTCGCACTTGCCAATAAAGAAACTCTTGTCATGGCGGGTAACATAATCATGGACGAGGTTAAGAAAAATAAGGTTAAACTCTACCCTATTGATTCAGAACACTCAGCAATTTGGCAGGCAATTGATCATGAAAATCACGATGATATTGAATCAATATGGTTAACTTGTTCAGGTGGACCGTTTAGAGGTAAAAAAAGGTCCGATTTAATTAACATTTCTAAGGAACAAGCACTAAAACATCCAACCTGGACTATGGGTGCTAAAATTTCCATCGATTCGGCAACTTTAATTAATAAAGGTTTAGAACTTATTGAGGCTTGTCATTTATTTAATATTGATTCATCAAAAATTAAAATCCTAATTCATCCGGAAAGTATTATTCATTCCATGGTTCAATTTAAAGACGGAAACATTATAGCTGAACTGGGTTCTCCTGATATGAGGATTCCAATTCAATATGCATTAATGTATCCTAGCAGACCACAAAATGACTACAAAAGAATTAATTTTTATGATTTGAAAAATCTTTCCTTTGACACCCCAGATACTGATACTTTTGAAACGATTAATCTAGCTTATCAAGCTATCAAGGATGGCGGTTTAAAACCTGCAGTTCTAAATATAGCTAACGAAATTTTAGTTGAAGCTTTTTTGAAAGATAAGATCAAATTTCTCGATATTATTAATGGCTTAAAAAATATCTATCATGAAGTTGAAAATATCAGTAATCCTACTCTTGAAGATATCTTAAACATGGAAACAAAATTAAGAATTAATTTAAGACAGAGATATAAATTATAATTATGAATTATGTAATTCTCTTAAGTGCCGGAGTTGGTAAACGACTAGGTTTAGGAATAAACAAAGGTTTTGTAACAGTTAATGATAAAACTTTATTAGAAATAAATATTGAAAATTTTCTTAAACACAAAAAAATCAATAGTTTAATCATAGTCACAGATTCCAAATCTCTTATTCCAGCTATGGAAATTACTAATAAGTATCAAAATGGTTCTATTCCTATTAATGTTATAGTAGGTGGTAAGGAGAGACAAGATTCAGCATTTAATGGATTGAAATTTCTAAAAAGAATGCCAATTAATGATGACGATGTCGTTATCTTTCACAATGTTGCAAACCCTCTATTTTCACATCAAGAAGTAACATCGGTAATAACAGAATGTAATAAATATGGATCGGCGGCAGTCGGTAGAAAAGTCAAAAACACCATTAGAAACGTCAACAAATTAAAAATATCGACAGGTGTTATTTGTCGTGACAATTTATATGAAATGGAAACTCCTCAGGCATCACTTTTCGGTATAGCATTTTCTTCATTTACAAAAGCATTTAGTAAGAACTACTATGGTACTGATGATGTTGAATTAATTGAGAAGGCAGGTTTCAAAGTTAAGATAGTCGAATCTAGTGAAGAAAATTTCAAAATAACAACAGAGAAAGATTTACAATTGGCAAAATTAATATTTAAAAATAATGAGTAAGCCGGAATATTTAACAGGCATCGGACTCGATAGTCATGCTTTTGACACGACAGACAAAGTACTGACTTTGGGAGGATATATCGTTTCCAATGAAATTGGACTGAGTGGAAATTCTGATGGAGATGTTATTTTACATGCAATTTTTAATGCAATTAGTAATGCGATTGGTAGAAGATCTATCGGCTTTTATGCTGACGATCTTTGTCTAAATCAAAACATCAAGGACAGTAAAAAGTACCTTGATATTGCACTAATAATGATGTCAGATAGTAAATATGAGATCAGTAATATCTCAATTGTTTTGGAGTGTAAAAAACCCAAAATCGAACCAATAAGTAAGGAAATTAAAAGTTCTATATCAAATATTTTAAATCTCAAAGAAGATTTGATAGGACTAACTGCTACCTCAGGTGAAGAGCTAACAGCCTTCGGACAAGGCCTTGGCATTCAATGTTTTTGCTCAGTCCTATTAATAAAAACGAAACCTCCTTTCTACTTAAAACCAATATTTATATTAACGGCCATTACTCTTGCAGCTTATCTGTATGCATTAAGGTATGTATTTAATAACATGGATGACATTTTTTAATGATCAGAAATTCACACGCTAAAATTAATCTCTCTTTGGAAATTCTAAAAAAAAGAGACGACGATTATCACAATATAACTTCTATTTTCCAATTATTAGAACTTCACGATGAAATAGAAATTATTTTCGATGATTGTGAAAAAGAGATAGAAATTATTTCTGATGCACCAATACCGTTAGATGAAAACAATTCATGTTTTAAGGCTGTTCAGATTTATAAAGATAATTACTTTCTTCCTGACAATGTTAAAATCATCATCACGAAGAAAATCCCTGTTTGCGCCGGACTCGGTGGAGGAAGTTCCAATGCAGCAACAGTATTATCAATGCTAATCGAAAATTATCAAACTCGTATATCTGAAAACAAACTTCTAAATCTTGGACTACAGATTGGTGCCGATGTACCTTTCTTTTTAAAACATACTAATACAGCACACGTTGGCGGGATAGGAGATGAAATATTTCCGATTAAATCTTTAAGCGATATTCCAATTCTACTTGTAGTTCCGAATTTTGGTACCAGCACTAAGGATGCTTATGATAAAGCTGATTCCTGCAATTTAGATAACATCGGAGATAAAACAACACTCCTTAAGCAAGCAATTCAAATGGGATTTTTCCGTGAAGCCACTAGATATATGTATAACGATTTCGAAAAATGTCTCTTCCCTGGTAATTCAAAATTACCCGAAATTAAGTCGGAAATAGATAGCACTTCACCAATCAAATCTTTACTCACCGGTACAGGTTCCGTTTTATACGCTCTATATGAAAATGACATTCAATTAGAAAATGCATATATCAAACTATCTTCTAAATACAACACAATAAAGAGTTGTTTTAAAAAAACTTAGTACTATTTCTCTATTTGATACTCAAGATAATTATCTTTTGAAGAAACACCTTTGCTTTTGATGATAATTCTATCATTTGTAGTAATTTCACCAACAACTTTAGCAAAAATTCCGTGTTCTTTACTTATTTTAATAATATCTTCAGAGTCGTTGGAAATAATTAACATACCCTGTCCCATACACCATGCCCTGTAAGCCTCTAAATCTTCTACACCACCTATCTTCTGTATATGCTTAACAATTTCAGTCGGTTCAAATAAATTATCAAGTACGGCCCCATATTGGCTATTCTTTAATATTCGCCCTAACTTAGATGGAATTCCACCACCGGTAATATGAGCTGCTCCAGTTATCTCAACTCTCTTTTCGTCCCATAATCCCCCAAACATATCCACCATTGCCCTAGAGTATATTTGAGATGGTAATAACATTAAATCCCCGATCTTCTCACCATTAAATAATTCTTCATGCCACATATCTCCATATTTATCTGTCAAAATTTTCCTTACTAGCGAAAAACCATTGGAGCGGAAACCCTTCTCTTGCAACGCAATAATTTTCTGTCCTTTTTCAATCTTATCTCCGGTAATCATTTTTTCCTTATTTAGAAACCATGTGACTTCGGCTCCCCAACTTAAACAAAAATCACCGTATCCACCGATTTTATCTCCTAATTCTGCCAATTCACCATTCATAATCGACACATTAGCTACCCTAGCAGCACTTTCATATCCACTGGCTAATTCTTCAATTTTATCAATATAACTTATGCCGTCTTTAGATAATCTATTCACATCTAATACAGATCCCGCTAATACGGGAACCGCTCCTCTAATCACGGCATCATCACATACCATAGCTAACAAATCATAAGCTAAAGTATCATACTTATTCATTCTCTCAGCAACTTCGACTTTTGTCCCTATTCCATCAAATCCTATTCCCATATACGTACCTTGTGGCAATGCAGATATATCAATACATCGAACGCCGGAGAAATCTTCCTTGGGTGTAATTATATCTCCAAATATCCCTTTTCTACTTTCCCATGATTTTTTTGATGCTTGATATAATATTTTAGAAGCTAAATCACCATTTGTTAAATCCACACCGGCATTTGAATAACTATTATTCATCGAAATCATTATAGAACACTTAAAAATCTACATTATTAATGCCTATATTGAAAGTTTTTTAGATACTTATTTTAGCAGACTATCAATTTTATATTCATATACTTCGATAGGATTAAGACCAATAATTTCACCCTGATATTCTCCGTCCTTAAAGAATTTGACACATGGTATTGATCTAATTTCATATTTTTCTGCATAAATCATGTTCTCTTCCGTACTATATTTCCCTACAACTGCTTTTCCTTCATATTTCTCTGCTAACTCTTCAATGGTTGTTCCTAAAGCTCGACATGGTCCACACCATGATGCAAAAAAATCAACCATAAAAACACCTTTTTTGTTTAAAATTTCAGATTGGAAATTTTGATCATTGAATTCTACTGACATAAATACATTATTAATAATATACCCCCCTATGGTATGCGAATTTCTCTAATTAGTCAATAGATTTTCTGAAAGTATTAACCTCCATGCGATACTAAATACTTCGAAAAGTCCTGTACTACTCGATGATTCGAGTACAGGACATGTACCACTTAAATTCTCGCTGTTATGGCTTCGCCATATACCCGAGCGTTAGCGAGTGGTATATGGTGGAGTCAAGGGGACTTGAACCCCTGACCTCTTGCATGCCATGCAAGCGCTCTAGCCAGCTGAGCTATAACCCCATATTAAATCGCTTTAAAAAATTACTTCATTTCTTTAATACTGTCAAAGTAACTGGTATTTTTTGTTTTGAATAAAACAATAATATTAGGGAAATAGTTAACAGATATTGAAAAACAATTTGAATTAGCTCAGGTTTTGAATACCATCCAAATATAATATTCATAGGTAAGCCAATGACACCCTCCTTATGATTAAATACAGTTGTAGATAAATCAAAGACTTTCGTTAGATAAAAACTACTTTCATTGAGATCTAAATACGAAATGATTGATGGAAGAGCTTCATGAATCGAATATCCAAATAAATAACCGGCCTGGATGATCAAATATATTGTTGTCAGATTAAATACTTTTTTCAAGTCAATCTTTAGAAAGGTTAAATAAACAAAAAATGACGCTAGAGTTGATAACAAAAGACCAATAAGGATTGATACGTAATTATAACTGCCGACAAAAAAGAATAACCCAATCTCAACTCCCTCTCTAGCAATTAAAAATAAGGAGACTAGAAACAAACCGCTCTTTGAAAGATTCAATTCTATTTTGTTGATAATCGCTTCATTAATACTGCTTCCATAATTAATCATTGATACAATAAAACTAACTATCAATAGAACAGCCGCCAGACTAAATAGTGATTCCCATATTTTATTAATCTTATCTAACTCACTTATCTGAAATCTTAAATAGTTTAAAGAATAGACAACAAGAATAGAGAAAATTACACCGGTAAACAAGCCATAAACACAACTTTTATTAAATCTGGTATTATTAGTTCTTGATAAATACTGAAGAATTAAAACAATAATTAACAATGCCTCAAGTCCCTCTCGAAAAGACATGACGATACCAGGGATTAAGCTCATATATTAAAGTTAGTTTTCATTAACTTATCTTATACAAGCTCTTAAATACAAGTATGAGTTTATGATTGCTCCTAGTCTTAAGTACAAACTATAGGACAATACAAATCAAAGAATATACTAGTCGCTACGCTCCAGTATATGGCTCCGCCATGAATGCGAGGTGAAAGGCGGTGCAACGCACCGACTTTGAGACGAGTCGTTCATGGCGGAGGATGCGGGATTTGAACCCGCGATCCCGGTTAAGGGAAACTCGCTTTCCAAGCGAGCGCCATAGACCACTAGGCGAATCCTCCAAAGTGATAATTACTTCTTCTTTAATTTCTTTACTTTAACCGGTGATTTAGTAACCGATTTAACGACTTTTTTTGCTTTGGTCGATGGTTTTACAGTCTTTGTTGTTTTAACCGTTGTTTTCTTTACTTTTTTTACCGTTACTTCTGATTTGGATTCAATATTTACAATTTTACCAGATAATATTCTGTAAATATAAGCCATTATAAGAATACTTAGAGGAACGGTTATAAAAATTCCAATACCTAAAGCCGCACTTCCCAATAAATTAAGTACGATTAAATATATAACCCATAAAAAAAGAGTCCATTTGTATCCATATGTAATTTGGAATGACTTTTTTATACTTTCGAAAATTGGTAAACGTTCGTCAACATAAATCCAAGCTGACTGAGATACAGCTACTGATAAAATAATTCCCGGAAAGATAAGTAATACCAATCCCCCAAGTACTATCAACGCATTTATTATCGATAAAATAACATATTTAACAATCATCACAAATTCAAAATTGAAATCCGAAATTGATATTTTCTTACCATCTAATATTTTTAGTGCCATTCGCATTATTCCAAGAATCATCCATGGATAAATGATCATAATGATAAAACCCAATAATGACAATAAGAAAAACTTAGAATCAATTAGATATTCATCAGCAAAGCCGGTCAATATGATTACTCCCATCAAATAAAGAGCAAACCTAAAAAACTGTTTTTCAGCTTTAGTCCACACTTTCTTTAATAGAATAATTGGATTAGTTTCGATAACAGTTGTATTCATTTGTAAAAAAATTAATTACCAGAAGTATAGTAAATAATCGCTACTTTAGATAGTTTATACAATAAAGGTCTTAATCTTGACGATGTTCTACTCTCTCACTCCGTTGCCAGAGCAATACCATCGACGCTAGAGGGCTTAACTTCTGAGTTCGGGATGGGATCAGGTGTACCCCCTCTGCCATAATCGTCAAGATAAAAACCTTTATTTATATGTATATAAATCGCTAATCAAACCATAGATATATTTTTGAAATAGTCAATCGGTCGCTTAGTACTCCTCGACTGAACTCCTTACGGAGCTTACATCTAGAGCCTATCAATCCCCTAATCTTGGGGTGACCTAACATGGGGATATCGTAAAAGATGGTTTCGCGCTTATATGCTTTCAGCGCTTATCCAAACCGAACATAGCTACTCAGCAATGCCATTGGCATGACAACTGATACACTAGAGGTTCGTCCAACCCGGTCCTCTCGTACTAGGGTCAGCACTCCATTAATATCCTAACGCTATGATGGATAGAGGCCAAACTGTCTCACGACGTTCTGAACCCAGCTCGCGTACCGCTTTAATTGGCGAACAGCCAAACCCTTGGGACCTGCTCCAGCCCCAGGATGCGACGAGCCGACATC
>Ga0209016_1000234_pt1 | contig 75481 bp, 69 predicted proteins | sample EPASupsiteSAE305_FD_187265 | JGI IMG/M metagenome (GOLD analysis project Ga0209016, IMG submission 187265) | Bioremediated contaminated groundwater microbial communities from EPA Superfund site, New Mexico - SAE3-05 (SPAdes) (version 2) | ecosystem: Environmental > Aquatic > Deep subsurface >... | reverse complement strand
ATCTGAATTATAGCTTCCGGCGCCTTCCTTCAATGATTGCTTAAAAAGATAATCGGGATTTATGGATGTTTGATCATTAGGATTCTCATTCAGCCCGGCCAGATCTTTTTTGCAGCCTGAAAAAACTGAAAAAACCAGAACAATTAATAGTGTATATTTTATATCTCTCATCATCTCCTAAAAATTAAAGTTTAGACTTACCCCGATGCTTCTTCTGGTTGGGAAAGAATATAACTCATAACCCTGTCCGTTGCCATTAGTATGAAATGATTCCGGATCAACATTCGGCACTTTGCTGTAGATAAGCCACAGGTTTCGTCCGATTATGGATACCGAAGCATTTTTCATTTTAATTTTTGCTGCAATTTTTTCGGGGAGTGTCCATGAAAAGCACAGCTCCCTCAGTTTCACAAAACTGGCATCGTAAACAAAAGGTTCATGTATTTCATTTGTCCAGCTGGCAAACTGATTCCAGTAATTGAATGGATTTATATATGTTTCGTTTGGCTGACCAGAGACATCAACGCCATCAATAACAGTACCTTCGGAATAAACACCTTCGGCAAGATAACCGCCTGTTGCTTCCCACTCATCAGGATCAAAGCCCGCCGCTATTCTGGCTTCCTCCGAAGCATACCATTCTTCCCTGCCTTCAAGCGACTCGACAAAATTACCTGAGTAGCCATTTCCGTACATGTTTGTTCCCGAAAACATTTCACCTCCGATGCGGGCATCAATAAGAAAGGATAAGGTAAAGCTCTTGAAAGAAACCGCATTTTTTACTGAAAAAGCAAAATCGGCATTGATATTTCCCAGAACAACTGTGGTATCGGTTCTGAGGTACAAGCCATTTTCATCCAACAGTTTATTTCCGTTTTCATCGCGCTGAATGCCGTAACCGACTATATCTCCGTAAGGATGGCCTGGTCGGGCTTCTATACTTAATCCCCAATGTTCAAGAATTTGAAGGTTGTCAATTCCTTCGGCAAGTTCAATTACTTCAGAATTGTTTTTGGTATAGATAAAATTCAACTGCCAATTCCATTTATCTTTTGCAATGGGTTTTGTTTTCAGTTGCAATTCTATTCCGCTGTTTCGGATATTGCCTGCATTAATAAGCGCTCTTGATGCTCCGGAAGCCGAAGACACATCCACACCCACAATCTGGTTAAATGAATTGGTATTGTAATAGGTGAAATCCAGGCCAATACGGTTGGTAAAAAACCTTAAATCTGTTCCAATTTCACGCGAAACCAACTCTTCGGGTTTTAGATCTTTGGCCGGAATCTGTTTAACGATATAACCATAGGTTCCATAAACATCATTTGAATCCTGATAATATGTGATATCAAGCTGATAGGGATCGGTATCGTTTCCCACTTTTGCCCAGGAAGCTCTTATTTTTCCGTAAGGAAACACTTTTTTTCTTTTGGAATTTTCAGGCAAAAGCTCAGTAAAAACAAAACCGGAACTTATTGATGGATAGAAATAGGAATTATTTTCCTCGGGCAGCGTACTTGACCAATCATTTCGGCCAGTTAAATCAAAAAACAGAAATCTTTTATAATCAACCTGAGCAAAAGCATAGAGTGAATTTACTGCTTTCTCGCGAAGGGTTTTGTTGCGTGCCGGAATTCCTATACTGTTTTCAATGGAATAAACATATGGATCAACCAAACCCACGGAGGTTGAGGCTGAAGCAGAATTTACCTTGTCGTACAATGCATTTCCCCCAAAATTATATGACAGGTTAAGCTTATCATTCAATTTATGAATATAAGAAAGCAAAAAATCGGTATTGGTTTGCCATCTTTCAATATTATTGTAACTGTAACTGCCTGTTGATGAAATTAGTCCGTTATAAGCTCCTATATTTTCGAAATGATGCCATGAATAGTCCTGGGCGGTACGCACAAGGAGGTTAAACACTTCGGAAAATTTCCAGTTTGCTGAAAGATTTCCGAAAGTTCTGTCCTTTTTATCCATGCTCAACTCATAAGTATCATTCCAGAATGGATTGGTTTGCCAATTCCAAACCATGTACCAGGTTTGTTCCTCGCCATCGGCATTCATGATATTGTCCTTAAGTGATTGAGTGCTGATGTGCCGGGGCATGACTGTATAGTTTCTGGCAGGATTATTAAGTGAATTAGCCAATGCAGCACGGTTTTCCGCCTTCTGAAACACGTATGATACATAGCCCTGGATAAAAAGTCTCTTAAACAAATTGATATTGGTATTCAGTCCAATATTCGTACGGTTTACGGATGAGCCCGGAATAATATCGTTATTTCGCAGGTCGCTGATTGTGCCCCGCAAAGAAATTTTCTTTGAACCGCCATCTATAGAAACAGAATTATTTATTGTATAACCTGACCTGAAATATTCTTTGTAATTATCTGGTTGTGGAAGAAACTTTTTCTTTTTACCATCCCAGTCATAAATATCCTGGCCATCCATTTTTGGTCCCCAGCTTCCGTAATAAGATGCCTGATCGGCATAATAATGAGGAACTCCGGCACTGTCCAGTTTCCAATGTGTCTCAAATTTTCCGTCACTGCCCGCACCATAAACATCCTGAAAATTAGTATGAATATAAGCTTTATCAAGGGTTGAGCTGGTGCTGAATCCAATTCTTACACCTTTTCCGGCCACCCCTTTTTTAGTAGTTATTAGTATTACGCCATTTGAAGCTCTCGATCCGTATAAAGCAGAGGCGCTGGCCCCCTTAAGAACCGAAATACTTTCAATGTCGTCGGGGTTAATGTCAGAAATCCCATTTCCAAAATCTTTTCCACCCCATTCATCTTCAGAGTTACTGACCGTGGAATTATCGATGGGAACGCCATCAACAACAATAAGGGCCTGGTTGTTATTAAAGGAATTGTTTCCCCTCAACACGACACGGCTTGATGAAGCAGCGCTTCCGTTTGTTGCAGTAACCTGCAATCCGGCAACTTTTCCTGACAAAGAATTGGCAACGCTAACTTCCTTGTTTGTATTAACCTCATCGCCTTTAACCTCATCAACAGAATATCCCAACGATTTTTCTTCTCTTTTAATACCCAATGCTGTTACCACAACTGATTCAAGCTGAACAACGCTTGGTGCAAGCTGAACAGAAATGAAATTTCTTCCCGAAAGAGATATTTCCTTATTGTTATATCCAATAAATGAAAACACCAGTGTGTCGCTTTTAGGGTTGGCCCCGATGCTGAAATTCCCGTCAATATCAGTTACCGTACCTGTTTTTGTTCCCTTGATAACAATATTTACACCGGGCATAGGCAATCCATCCTCCAGGGATGTTACCTTTCCGGTAACACCCTGTGAGTAGGATAAATTAAAACCTGTTACACTAATTAAAACGACTATCTGTATTAACTTAAAAAAACTCATTATATATTCTTATTTGGCATTGATTAACCTTTGCCTATAAATTTTTAAGTGCATAAACATAAGCACCAATTGAAATTGCTTTGCTTGTTCCGATTTTCGAAAACCCGATCCCAATGCGTTGCATGGAATCATAGGTAACTTCCCTGCCCGAAACAGGCACTTCAACTTTTTTCGCATCACCGGCAACAAAGGTTTTCACATCATTTTCATTTTCAAGGTTAAAAACTTTCTGCGCCAGTCGGGGATACTCCTCCCCTTTCTGGTTTCGGTATTTAGAGCGCATTTCTTTCATCACGGCCGGCATAAAAAGATCCCGCGCCCCGGAAATACCACCGCCGATAACAATAAGTCCGTCAAACAAAGTTGCCAAGTTTGACAAGGAATCGCCGAGCATTTTCCCCATAGCCTCAAAGGATTTTATGGCAGCATATTTATCACCGGGAGTTAATCCCTTTCCTATTTTATAAATTGTCTCGGGTGAAAGCATAATATCAGCCGGACGACCAGATAACTCAGCATAATGCCGCTGTACAGCCCTGATTGAAACACCCTCTTCGGCATTTCTTTTAGGCTGATGTCTTGAACTGAGCAGCCAAACCTCTCCGGCGTTTGAATTATCGCCGACAATCATGTTGCCATCGGTAATCAATCCAGCCCCAAATCCCGTTCCCAGCGTAATACCCACAATATTTCTGAATTTTTTTGTACTGCCCGACTGCTTAAGCTTTTTGTTTATTTCAGGCAAAAAGCCAGCTATAGACTCGCCATAGGCGTATAAATTTCCATCATTATTAATAAAAACAGGCATTTTGAAAGCATCCTGAAGCATCGGACCAAGAGCAACACCACCTCTGAAACCAGGGAGGTTGCCCAAATCACCGATAATACCGTTTGGGTAATCGGCCGGACCGGGAAAAGCAAAGCTAATGGCAACAATTTTTTCACCCTTTAAAGAGTCTTTCATCTGAGAAAACCCTGAAACAATATTTGACAGGCATTTTTTCAGGTTATTCCCATTTGATTTCATTTTTATGGGCTCAATAATTTCCTCATAACCCTTTAATGCCGAGAAAACAAAGTTAGTACCACCTGCATCAAGAGTTAAAACAACGCGTTTATCCTTTGAGTAATCCATAAGTTATTTTTTAAGATTAGCGATTGAAATTATGGCAATATACCCGACGCATGCCATCGGAACCAAAAAACCCACAAGTAAGCTGACATTATCGGCTACATAGCCCATGACAGGAGGAATGAGAGCCCCGCCGACAATTGCTGTGACCATCAATCCTGAAAGTTCATTTGAACGATCAGGCATTTTTTCTATTGCCATGGAGAAAATCAATGGAAAAATGTTTGAGAAACCCAGTCCAATTAATACAATTCCGGCAAAAGTGAGTTCTTTTGATTCAACAAACATCGCAAGCAATCCCGCCAATGAAATAATAACTGAAATAAAAAGAAATATGCCGGGCTTCAGTTTCCTGAGAATCAATCCACCCATGAATCTTCCAAAAAGAATAGGCAAAAAGAATAAGGCCCATGAAACCATCAGGCCTAACTCAGTAATCCCAAAATTTTCTTTCATCAGCATTGGCACACTTGAACTCATTGAAACCTCAGCACCAACATAAAAGAAAATTGCCATAACCATTGCAAGAACATAACCGTTTCCTAAAAGTCCAAAGCAAGAGGCAAGACTGGCAGTTTGGCTGGTTGATTTTTTCTCTTCAAATTTCACTGAATTAAACCATAATAGATTGACAAAAATCAAACCTGAATAAATAGGAAATAAAACAGGCCAGTCTAAATTAAAAGCTTTTAAGGCAAATGGAGGCAATAGAAATCCCAGTGAGGATCCAATGGCTTTAACCGACTGTGCAAAAGACAGGTTACTGGAATATTTTCCTTCCCTGGAAACGTCCCTCATAATCGGATTTCCAACAACTTGCAATGTGGTAGCTCCTGCGCCGAGCAGCAATATCGATAATATCAGGGCATAAAACTTGCTTTCATCCGCGTTTGCCAGATCAACTTTCGGACCATACATCCCGCTAAAAACAGGGACTAACAATCCAACCAGAGCAATGATCAAGCCCAAATTCATAATAAACTTTTTACCTTTCTTATCTTGAAGAAGTCCCATTGGTATAGATAAAACACCAAACATGATAAACCCGGAAAATGTGATAAACTGAGCCTGAAAAGTTGGAATTTGAAAGGATTCCTTTACCAGTCCAACCAATGGTCCCACCACATCTCCAAACCCCATACATAAAAAAGACAGGAAAATTGGCCAGGCCATCATTTTGTTGATTTTGTTATCTGTTGTCATTTGGTTTTGTTTATTGTTTAGTTGTTTAGTTGTTTAGTTGTTTATTGTTTATTGTTTATTGTTTAGTTGTTATTGTTTTTCCGATAATAATAGCGATCGGGATGTTTTTTATATTTATACGCTGTTCCAAGTTTGCAACTTGGAACATGGTTTGCAACTTGCCTCCACTACTTAATACTAATCTCATCGCAGAAAATCCATGATTTTCCTCCTGAGCCGGGGTGCCAGTCAGGGCAAGGCCCCATATTTTTAGCCACGACCTTAACAAATCTTGTTTTTTTATTATAGGGATTGCCTACAGTGAAGTTTTTCACTTCGGTTGTCCAGTTATTTTTTTCAAGATTGTAGGTAAAAGTTTTAGCAGGTTCGAACTTCGATCCGTCGGGTGAAATCATAATAATAACGGTTTGCGGGAAAAATATCCACGCGCCGGGATCCTGAATAAATCCAACTGAAATTTCTTTAAATGGTTGAATGGAACCTAAGTCAACCAATGCTTCCATATCAATTCCTTCATATCCCTGCCATGCTCCCGTCCTATAATTGTTCATCCCCTTGATAAAATCGATAAGGGCGAGGTCACCACCGGCTGAATATTGACTGGCATATTTGGAATACAATTTTATTGTTCTGCCCAACGGAATTTTATTGAATTCTGCTGTAATATACATACCATTTTCCTTGCCGGGTGAAGCGGCCAATGCCTTTAATATTGTAGTTTTCTCAATAATAAATGGCTTTTCATAGACTTTCGATTTTTCTGTAGGAATAGATCCATCAGTAGTATAATATATTATTGCGTCTTTGTTTAGCACACCAAGTTCAATTGAAGTTGTATCCATAAAAGTGCGCTTTCCTTTAACAACAAAGGGAACCGGCTGAATTAGAAAATCGGTTATTGATGAAACAGGCACATCTTCATCTTTTACTCCGAATGACTTGGATGGAGAATTGCCCATAATAAGAGTAAGTGTTCCACCATCACCAATGTCTTTATGGGAAATATAAGATTTCGAGTATTTTTTGCCGTTGAGCATGGCAGACTGGATATAAATGTTGTCATCTGACAGTCCATCAGCTACAACCACAAATTGTTTTCCATTTTCCAATGATATGGTAGCTTTTTCAAATAATGGTGACCCTATAATGTAATAATCTGAACCTGGAACAACAGGATAAAAACCCATAGCTGAAAAAACAAGCCATGACGACATCTGACCACAATCCTCGTTTCCACATAACCCATCAGGTTTATCAGTATACAGGTCATTCATAATCTGTTTAACAATTTTCTGTGTTTTCCAGGGTTGATTGATGTAATTAAAAAGATAAGCCATGTGATGGCTGGGCTCGTTTCCGTGGGCATATTGTCCGATTAAGCCTGTAATATCGGACTGTTCGCGACCTGTTGTTTCAGATTTTTCGGAAAACATCCGGTCGAGGGTTTTTGCCAGATTTTGCTTTCCTCCATGCAGTTCAATTAAACCTGAAATATCCTGGGGCACATAAAAACTGTATTGCCATGAATTTGCCTCGGTATAATTGAAATTCACTTCTTTGGGATCAAAAGGAGTAAACCAAGACTGATTCATTTTTGCGACCATAAACTTGGAGGCAGGATCAAAAACGTTTTTATAGTTTTGAGCCCTCATCATATATTTTTTGTATTCTGCTTCTTTGCCCAATTCTTTTGCCATCAAGGCAATACACCAATCATCGTATGCGTATTCAAGAGTTTTGGAAACAGATTCAGATTCATCTGAAGCAGAAATATATCCGAATTGTTTATAGTATTTGAGTCCGAAATGATCCTGCTCAGAGCTTTTAACCATGGCCTCAAATGCTTTTTCAGCATCAAATCCCCTGATTCCCTTCATATAAGCATCAACAATAACAGGAATGGCGTGATAGCCAATCATACAATAAGTTTCATTGCCGGCAAGTTCCCAAACGGGAAGTAAACCACCTTGTTCATATTGTTTTATAAAAGTGTTGATGAAATCAACCGTTCTTTTTTGCTGAGTAATAGTAAAGAGCGGATGGGTGGCGCGATAGGTATCCCAAAGTGAAAATACGGTATGATTGGTAAACTGATCGGATTGGTGGTTTTTTAAATCCCTTCCGCGATAACTTCCATCCACATCCATAAAAGTATTCGGATTCAGGTAAGCATGATATACTGCAGTATAAAATGCAGTTTTTTGCTTATCCGTGCCACCTTCAACTACAATTTTATTCAATTCATCAGTCCATTCCTTAACAGCCATATTCCTTGTTTTTTCAAAATCCCATCCCGGAATTTCTGTTTCAAGATTTTTTCTGGCACCTTCAACACTCACAGATGAAATTCCAATTTTTACTAAAACAGGACCTTTTACATTTTCAAAAGTCAGCAAAGCTTTTAAGTCCAGGCCATACAATGAATCCATTACATCAGAAATTTTTCCGTCAGAATATATTTCTGCCGTTTTAAATGGTGAGGAAAATTTTGCAACAAAATAAATCACCTGGTCATTTGCCCAAGCCTGTGAACGGCGCATGCCTGATATTTCATCCCTTGAAACAATAGCCAGAGAGGAGCCGGTAACTTTATCACGATGGGCCAAATCAATCAGTATTTCAGGATTTGATTTTCCTTTAAAATCATATTTATGAATTCCGGACCTTCGTGAAACAGTTAGTTCAGTTTCAACTTTATAATCATCGAGAAAAACCCTGTAATAACCCGGGGAGGCTTTCTCCGATTCGTGTTTAAAGACAGATGCAGGCTTTACAGCAGGATTATACTTTCCGGTCATTGGAAGAAACAGAATATCGCAATAATCGGGAACACCAGTTCCACTTAAGTGTGTATGGGTAAAACCATAAATTTTTCCGTCAGAATAGTGATATCCACCGCAGCCATCCCAACCTTCGAGACGGGTGTCCGGACTTAATTGCATCATGCCAAATGGTAGTGAAGCACCGGGATAAGTATGCCCATGGCCTCCGGTTCCAATAATCGGATTGACATATTCATAAGGAGAAAGTTTCTTATCGGAACTTGATTTTTCAGTTTCCTTACTATCTGAACATCCTGAAATAAGCCATGCAGTTAACAGGAAAAATGCAATTCTTTTTATCATTTCGTCAAATATTAATTACAAATTAAAAAACAACGTAAAACTATAATAATTAATGCAAATAAAGCTCAATTATATTTACAAAAAGCAACTGTATTACTACAATTATTGATAAAATGCAAAGGTATTTGACGAAATACAAGGGTAAAAATACATCAATATTTTCCTGGCGGGATATAAAAACAAAAAAGTTGAAGGAGTGAAGAAAAAATTAAGAAATAAAAACCCATTTACACTTAAAATTAATGAAAAATAATCACAATTACTTTTTTGAAGGCAAGTAAAGAATAAGGATTCACTCCATTCAACTAATTTGTTTAAAAGAACTTTTTCAAAACTCATTGTAAAGATACAGCCACAAAAACAGTAAAACAATCAGAGATTAATGTATTTTATATAAGTGATAAAACCTACATCAATTAACCGACAATTATTGAATTTCTTTTATTAATTCATTGTATTTCAATTTTTTATACATCCTAAAACATATCCGTTTTATTTCTGTCATTTTAAAACAAAGGAAAATGTGTCATAAATATTAGTCCATTAATCAACATTTTATTGTCTTTTACCTATTAATGATATTTAGCTCCTGATTTTTCAATCATTCATCTACCTATAGGTACAATTTACTATCTTTGGACTTTATTTAAAAAAATGGAAGTAAGACGAATTTTTGACCTAACTGAGCGGTATCTCTCTCTATACCAAGATAAAGATGTTGCTGTAGCCGGAAAAAAAGACGGAAAATGGTACCAATATTCGATTTCTGAATATATCGATCACATCAATAATATAAGTTACGGATTGCTTGAAATGGGCTATACCAAAGGCGATAAGATAGCTACAGTTTTCACAAACAACCGGCCGGAATGGAATATAATGGATCTTGCAATTTTACAGGCGGGCATGATTCATGTTCCGGTTTACCCAACTATTAGTGATGAAGATCATAAATATATTTTAACCCACTCTGATATTAAACTGTTAATCCTGTCTGACAACAACCTATATAAAAAACTCAACAATATTGCTTCAGAAATTCCGGCTATAAAGGAAATATTTACAATTAATGAAGTTGAAAATGCAAGAAACTGGCAGGAAATAATAACTCATGGCCGCAATAATGCACATAAGCATAAAGATACAGTAATTAAAACAAGAGCTGAAATCGGTCCCCATGATATGGCCACAATATTATATACTTCAGGAACTACTGGCAGTCCGAAAGGTGTAATGCTCTCACATAACAATCTTGTAACAAATTTTATTGCCGCCTCAAAAATTCTGCCATTGGAAAAACAGCACAGGGTTTTGAGTTTTCTTCCTTTGTGTCATGTGTATGAACGAATGATGAACTACGCATATCAATACAAGGGCATTAGTATTTATTATGCAGAAAACCTGGGTACCATAGCCGACGATCTGAAATTTGTTAAACCACATGCTTTCAACACAGTGCCCAGATTGCTTGAAAGATTTTATGACCGGATAATAAACGTTGGAAAAGACCTTAAGGGCTTTAAACGAATGATCTTTTTCTGGGCAGTTCGCATCGGAAATAAATATAAACTTAACGGAAACAATCCATTTTACAAGTTCAGACTAAATATTGCCAGAAAACTTGTTTTTTCAAAATGGAGACAGGCTTTCGGAAATGAAATATTGATAGTTGTTTGCGGAGGATCGTCTTTGCAGCCGCGACTTGAAAGGATTTTTTATGCCGCGGGGGTTCCTGTTTTGAATGGGTATGGCCTCACCGAAACTTCACCGGTAATTTCGGTTAATAATCCCGATTATATTAATCAGATGTTTGGTACAGTTGGTCCTGTCCTTGAAAATATTGAAGTAAAAATAGATGAGGATGGAGAAATTCTCTGCAAAGGTCCAAATGTGATGATTGGATATTACAAAGATCCTGAATTTACACGTACGGTTATCGATCAGCAGGGATGGTTTCATACCGGTGATATTGGCCGTTTTGAAAAAGGCAGGTTTCTAAAAATCACCGACAGGAAGAAAGAAATATTTAAAAATTCAGCCGGCAAATACGTTGCTCCGCAAGTCATTGAAAATATGCTGAAAGAATCTGATCTCATTGAACAGGTCATGATTGTAGGCGAATCCGAAAAATTTGTTTCAGCTCTGATTGCCCCTGACTTCAATTATTTGAAAAATTTTGCAGTAAAGCATAAAATTCCATTTAATGACAATCCGGACTTAATTAAAAATCCTGTTATTCTAAAAAAATACCAGGAAGAAATAAATAAATTCAATAAAAAACTTGGTCAAATTGAGCAGATAAAACGATTTAAACTTGTTCCCGACGATTGGACTCCTGATACAGGCGCCCTTTCGCCCACTCTGAAGCTGAAAAGAAAATTTCTCTATGAAAAATATGATCTGCTTTTAAAAGAAATCTATTCATACAGCGAAGGAGAAACCAATAAAGCATTAAAGGACAATTAATAAAACCGTAATTTAAAAAATATGGAAACCAAAAAAATAGCTGTTATCCTTGCCGGATGTGGAGTTTACGATGGTGCTGAAATACATGAAGCCACTCTCACATTATATGCCATTTCAAAACTTGGTGCTGACTATGAGATTTTTGCTCCGGATATAAACCAGCATCACGTGATCAACCACCTAACCGGCAAAGAAATGAACGAAACAAGAAATGTTTTGGTTGAATCTGCCCGTATTGCACGTGGCAAAATAAAAAACATCAACGAGCTTAAAGCAGAAGAGTTTGATGCCCTGATTTTTCCCGGCGGCTTCGGTGTAGCAAAAAATCTTTGTGATTTTGCTTTTAAAGGTCCTGAATGCAACGTAATTCCATCAGTTGCCGATGTTATTAAAAAAATGCACTCACTTAACAAACCCATTGGAGCGCTTTGTATTTCTCCTGTTATGCTTGCCAAAGTGCTTGGAAAAGCAGAGCTAACCATTGGAAAAGACCAGGGTACAGCTTCGGCAATTGAAAAAATGGGATCAGTACACATTCCTGTTTCTCAGGGTGAAATAGCCGTTGACAAGAAAAATAAGATAGTTACTACTCCATGCTATATGCTTGATTCGAGCATCGCTCAAATAGGAGATGGCGCCTTTAATCTTGTTAAAGCAATTCTGGAACTTTAAAAATGAATTGTGACATTCACTTGTCGAACATTTTTTCAAATTTCTTTATGATATAGTATATCATTTTAATGTCGGAATCGCTCATATCAGAAAGTCGTTCGTTTAACCGGACACTAAAATTACTTTCACTATTTTCACCCGCTTTAAGCATCAGCGCATTTATTCTGCTTCTGATCTCTGCCAAATCCAGTGAATGATTTTCCAAAATTCTTTTTGAGTTTACCGAAGGTATTCCAGATAATAAATATGAATAAATCATAACTGTCTGGGCAAGATTTAACGAAGGTTGTCTGTTTGCAAGAGGGACAAACGATACAATCTGACATCTTTTTAATACATCATTTGGAAGCCCTTTGTCTTCATTTCCAAAAACAACAGATACTTTTAGTTTGGGATTTTGCTTTTCAGTAAGAAAAACTTTCAGTTCCGACGCATTAAAATAATTATAGGTAGTTTTTCTTTTTTTTGCAGAAGTTCCGATAACAATATCCGAATCGGCAACAGCAGACTCGAAATCGGAAAAAACTTTTGCATTTTCAAGGATATGGACAGAACCATGGGCCAGCCACTTAGCATTATCGCATAAATGATCTACAGGTTTTACCAGTCTGAGATCACCAAAACCCATAGTATTCAAAGCACGTGCAGCTGAGCCGATATTTTCAGGATACTTAGGTTCGACCAATACAAAAGAAATTTGCATGAATAATTATTATTAATTCCGGGAAAAACCAGACCCTGTTTTTGTACTGAACGAACAGGAAATTAATCAACCCGGCAGTACAGGATGATTACAGCTGACCGTTTTCAATTCTGAGAATGACCTCCTCCACGTCCTTGTCTGCTCCGTCAGGATCATAATCTGATTTAAGGTTTGATCCGAAAAGGCGGGCTACGGACTGCCACATAAAGGCTGTAAGAGAGCCTTTCAAATCTTTTATCACATCAAAAGTGGTATTCCCTGTCTCACGGTCAATAAGTTTAATTAGCAATTTTCCCTGATTCATTGAAAGATTCTTTAGCTCGGCTTCAAATTCCGACTTCAATGCCTTGTCTGCTTTTTCTATATATTTCTTCTTCTCTTTTTCGTCAGTAAATGTTGCAAGCTTTTTATTGATCTGGTTAAGTTTTAATCTTGCAAGTTTTGCATAGGGATATACTTTCTTGACATTTCTGACCAATTTATAATATTCTTTCTCTTCGCGGGCGTTTTTAAATTTCTTTGGAGGAAATACAAAAATTTCCCTGATATTTATATGTGGCAATGTATCTCCGTTTACAACCCTGGTTTCCACAACATACCCCTTATCTGTAAACTGCTGTGATTTAGAACTATAAGAAGCCATAAACACGATTATCAATATGATCAGAATTTTTCTCATCCAGGTTTTTAGATACTTATTTCAACAATTATGCCAGATAAAATGTTTTTTTTATTTTAAAATTAAACGTTCATGCAACCTTTTATATTTTTCATTAGTCTGATAAATGTAACGACTATAAAAATTGAAACAAATTTATTAAAAAAATTAAAGATAATCCGATTTAGTGCAGTTAATCTGTACTATTTCACATCCCTCGTCGTTCAAAGGGGCATTTTCAGCCCCTTTTTTTATTAAACAAGTTTTGTAACCAGATCGGCTGCTTCCTGCAATGTAATTGCCGAATAAACCTTCAATCCTGATTTATCTATAAGTTCCTTAGCCTCTTTTGCATTGGTTCCCTGAAGCCGGACAATCACAGGAATATTAATACCTCCGATTTTATGGTATGCTTCCACAACTCCTTCAGCCACCCTGTCGCAGCGAACAATTCCGCCAAAGATATTGATCAGGATTGCTTTTACATTCGGGTCTTTTAATATAATCCGAAATCCTGCTTCAACGGTTTTTGCATTGGCTCCACCTCCCACATCAAGGAAGTTGGCAGGCAATCCACCCGACAGTTTAATAATATCCATAGTTGCCATTGCCAAACCTGCTCCGTTTACCATGCAACCTACATTCCCGTCCAGTTTAACAAAGTTCAGGTTATTTTCGCCTGCTTCCACCTCGGTGGGATCTTCCTCAAAAACATCGCGCATGACAGCCAGTTCAGGATGACGATATAAAGCATTGTCATCAAGATTCACTTTTGAGTCGGCAGCCAGAATAAGATCATCAGAAGTTTTAAAAACGGGATTGATTTCAAATAAAGAAGCATCACATTTTTCATAAGTATTGTATAGTCCAACAGTAAACTGAACCATTTGCTTGAAAGCTTTTCCAGACAATCCGAGATTAAACGCTACTTTTCTTGCCTGAAAAGGTAAAATTCCGGTTTTCGGGTCAATTTCTTCCTTAAATATCAGATGTGGTGTTTTTTCTGCAACTTCTTCAATATCCATTCCACCTTCAGTTGAGTACATTATAATGTTGCGTCCGGTTGCCCTGTTAAGCAAAATACTCATATAAAACTCCTGTATTTTACTCTCTCCGGGATAAAAAATACTTTGCTCAATAAGTACTTTTCTCACAATTTTCCCTTCTGGTCCCGTCTGGTGGGTTACCAAATTCATACCCAATATCTGCCTGGCATAAATAGCAACTTCATCAAAATTTTTGGCAATTTTTACTCCACCGCCTTTTCCACGGCCTCCAGCATGGATTTGAGCTTTTACAGCCCAGCAATCCGTTCCGGTAAGCTCCTGTACTTTTTTGGCAGCATCAACCGCTTCGCCCGGATCTGAAATAACAATTCCTACCGGCACAGCAACCCCGTTGCTTCTGAGAATCTCTTTTCCCTGATATTCATGAATATTCATGTGACTAATTTTATTTTGTACAAGTCACTAAAGTAATTTTTTTTTTTTACAATTTTGCAGCCAGTAAAAAAAAAAGAAAACAATTTGCCATAAAAAAAATGAGAAAACTGAAAAACAGCGAATTAAAGCGACTCTCGGGTGAAGAGTTTAAAAAGGCAAAAAAAAAACCAATTTGCGTTGTGCTGGATAATATTCGCAGTGCAAACAATGTGGGTTCTGTTTTCAGAACGTCGGATGCATTTCTCATTGAAAAAATATTTTTATGCGGATTTACCTCCTGCCCTCCCAACCCTGAGATTCACAAAACTGCGCTGGGCGCCACAGATACTGTAGAATGGGAAAAATATGAGCATACAATAGAATTGATCAGAAAACTAAAATCAGAAGGTTACACAATAATATCTGTTGAACAGACTGAAAACTCGGTTATGGCAGATGATTTCGTTCCTGAAAAAAATGTTAACTATGCCCTGGTTTTTGGAAACGAAGTTAACGGTGTTGATCAGGATATTGTTGACCTGTCTGATTTTTGCCTTGAAATACCTCAATTCGGAACAAAACATTCATTAAATATTTCTGTTTGTGCGGGCATTGTGCTGTGGGATTTTACAAGAAAAATGCAAGCACAATATCCTGACAATAAATAATATTTTTTAAATTTCTAACAGAAAAATTACTACTTTTAAAGGAAAAATTCGACAAAAATGGACATTCCAAATGCAATTATTTTTATAGGCGCCCTGATTTTCTTTGCACATCTTTTTAATATCATCTTTACAAAAACAAAAATTCCGGTAGTGCTTGTGTTATTATTGACGGGACTTGCAGCCGGACCAATTGCCGGATGGATAAAGCCTGAAGATTTTGGTGGGTTGGGCTATATTTTTGCTTCTGCCACCTTGGTTGTAATTCTTTTTGAAAGTGGCACAAATCTCAAATTCAGTGAATTAAAAAAATCCATTGGAAATGCATCCCTCATAACCTTGATTAATTTTTCACTTACTGTATTAATTTCATTTATTCTGATCAGCATTTTCACCAAACTGAACAACCTCAGTGCACTTTTTGCGGGGACAATCATTGGAGGCACATCTTCGGCAATTATTATTCCATTGGTCAAACAGCTCAGAATGAACAAAAACAGTTCGGGTGTGGTAATTATGGAAGCCGCACTCAGCGATGTACTTTGTCTGATTGCCGGGGTTTCTATTTTAACCGGAATGGAGCGGGGTGCTCAAACCGTTTCTGATGTATTCAATATAATGTGGAAATCTGTACTGATTGCAATTGTTGCAGGTGTTGTCGGAGGATTTGCCTGGTCGGGACTAATTTTGATTTTCAGGGGACTGAAAAAATCCATGTTTACCTCACTGGCTGCTGTTCTTGTTATATACGGACTGGTTGAATCTTTTGACTATAACGGAGGCATTGCTGCTTTGGCATTTGGAATCATGCTGGCAAACAGCAGCAAGCTAAACGACAAAAAAGCATATAAAAAAGTTTTTGCTTTTAATGCTTCCGAAATCAATCCGGCAGAAAAAGATTTTTTTGCTGAAATAACCTTTATCCTGCAAACTTTTTTCTTTGTTTACGTCGGAATTAGTTTGAGATTCGATAATTTCTGGCTGGTAATCCTCGGACTGATAATTGTAGCCGCAATAATATTATCAAGGCCATTAAGCATATCAATCCTATCAAAGAAAAAATTCACTTCCAAAGATATTGCGATCATGTCCATTCTTTCCCCAAAAGGACTCATTCCGGCTGTTTTTGCCAGTCTGCCGCTTCAACTCGGGCTACCTTACGGACAGGAAATTCAGGATATTACATTTTCAGTAGTATTGTTCAGCATCGTAATCAGTTCTATTCTGGTGCTTTTTGTGAGCAAGGACCCTCTTTTCATGAAAAAACTTTTCAACAAAAATACAGAAGGTGCATTACCCGATGAAGTTGCCATTGATTCACAAACCACTGGTCAGGCAACTCCTCCCGCCATTCCTCCGCAATTACCATAAAATCAATAAAATGAAAGGAGAAATCAAACTGGATTTCATTAAATCTGATACAACCGGCGGACATCTTTGCGTTTCGTGCAAAATTTTAGATAGAGATTACATTTTACTAATTGACACCGGCGCTTCGCACACAGTTTTTGACAGCAACCTTCCCGCATCATTGTTCGCTGAAAAAAATAAAGAATCCTTTTCAGTTGAAGGATTTTCTGAAGTTTCAGGTGCTACAGAAAGTGCCACAATTAAAGAAATTGTATTCGGAAAATTGTACTTGAAAAACCTCCATGTAAAACTTATCGATTTAAGCCATATAAATCACGTTATCGGATCAAATTTACCTTACCCTTTGGCTGGTATGCTGGGTGGAGATTTTCTCTCAATTCACAAGGCTAAAATTGATTACAGCCGGAATAAAATAAAACTTCATTTGTAAAAAATAGCATAATAACCATTTTAAGATATTGATTTATTGATATTTATAAGTTTTTTAAACAAATCTGATATGAAACTCCCATTTATAATGTGTATTACAAAAAAAAATCAATATATTTGCGGCTCAAAAATTTTTACTAAAACGAATTTATAAATTCTTAAAAAAACTAAGAAATGCAAAACAAAGGAGCGATAAGGTTATTTGCCATTCTGCTTACACTGGTTAGTATTTATCAGTTAACATTCACTTATGTTACTGGCAGAATTGAAAGCAGGGCAAATAGTTTTGCCGAAGAAAAAGCAGATGCAGAAAAATCAAAAGCGCTGATTGATTCAATTGCAAATTCAAATGGAGATGTTGCTTTAATCAAATCATGCACCGACAAGATCAGAATAATCCAGATGGATGTTCTGAAAGAAAAAGAACTAAGTTTCTTAGATTCAATTCTGGCTGCCAACGGTGATATGGGCAAAATCAAGCCATACATTGATTCTGTAAGAAGTTTCCAGGATGAACTGAAAAACAGACGTGAAAAATATTATCTGGATTCAATTGCCACTGAGCCTGTTTATAACTTTTTATGGTTAAGGAATTTCACTTATGCCGATTGTAAGGGCAAAGAACTGAATCTTGGTCTTGACCTTAAAGGCGGTATGAACGTAACCCTTGAAATTTCAGTTGTGGATGTGATAAAAGCTCTGGCTGGTATCAATGCAAAAGATACAACCTTCATCCGCGCCATGAGAGATGCCAAGGAAATGCAGAAAGAAAGCGACGAAGATTTTGTTCAGCTTTTTGCAAAAGCCATAAAAAACATCGATCCTGATATCAGGTTGGCTACTTTTTTCCAGACTTCAGAGATGAAGCAAAAAATTAATTGGGAAACCACTGATGAAGAAGTTATTGCCATTCTTGAAAAAGAAGCATCAGATGCTATTGACAATTCATTCAACATCCTCAGGAAACGTATTGACCGTTTTGGCGTTACCCAACCTAACATCCAAAGACTGGAAACTGCCGGAAGGGTGCTGATCGAACTTCCCGGAGTAAAAGATCCCGACAGGGCTTTGAAACTGTTGCAGGGAACAGCAAAACTTGAATTCTGGGAAACCTACGAAAACAGTGAAGTTTTCCCGGCATTGAGAGATATCAATGATAAACTTGTAAGCGTTCTGGCTGGTGAAGAAGAAACTGTTGTGGCAAAAACCGATACTATTGCAAAAGACAGCACCATTATCGCAGATAAAGCATCTGAAGAAAAAACTGACGCCTCAAAAACCACAAAAGATACTGGCAGTCTGTTAACATCAACTGATAAAAAAACCGATTCCCTGAATTCTGAAAATCTATCCGAAGAACAGTCGAAAGAAGAATTTCTTAAGAAAAACCCATTATTCGGAGTTCTTACACCATGGGTTGATAAAAACAATCAGCTTGGACAGGGTCCGATTGTTGGTTATGCACTCGGAAGAGACACCTCTAAAGTAATGAAGCTTCTGAACATGAAGCAGGCCAAAGCAATTTTGCCATACAATATTAAACTCTTATGGACTGTCAAAACATTTGATGAAGAAGGTAAATTTTACCAGCTTATTGCAATTAAAAAACCAAAAACCGGTGACAATGCCCCCCTTGAAGGTGATGCAATTACCGATGCCTATGCTGACTACTCACAAAACGGCGGACAGTTTGCTGTTGTTTACATGAACATGGATTCAAAAGGATCTGACAAATGGGCCGGACTTACCCGTGATAATATCGGACGCTCCATTGCCATTGTTCTTGATAATTATGTGTATTCTTTCCCAACTGTTAACAGCGAAATTACAGGCGGAGGCTCACAAATTACAGGTAACTTTACCATTCAGGAAGCTCAGGATCTTGCTAACCTTTTGAAAGCCGGTAAACTTCCCGCACCTGCAAGAGTTGAGAGCTACGAAATTGTTGGTCCTTCACTCGGACAAGAAGCCATCAATGCCGGTATGATATCATTTATTGTGGCATTCCTTCTGGTTATGGGCTTCATGATGTTTTACTACAGCTATAGTGCCGGTACCATTGCAAACATTGCTCTTGTTGCCAATATCTTCTTTATTTTTGGAGTTCTTGCCTCTTTGAACGCTGTTCTTACTCTGGCCGGTATCGCCGGTATTGTTCTTACTGTGGGTATGTCGGTTGATGCCAACGTAATTATATATGAAAGGATCAAAGAAGAAGTTGCTGCCGGTAAAGGCATTAAACTTGCCATCAAAGATGGTTATGCCAATGCGCTTTCTGCAATTATTGACGGTAACGTGACTACTTTCCTCAGCGGTGTTGTTCTGTACTACTTTGGCAGCGGTCCAATTCAGGGTTTCGCAACCACACTTATGATTGGTATTCTTACCACTTTATTCTCAGCTATTCTGTTAACCAGACTTATTTACGAATGGGCGTTTGACAGGAACTTGAAATTAAAATTTGACATTAAACTTACCAGAAACTTCATGAAGAATGTCAATATTGACTTTCTTGGTAAGAGAAAAATCTTCTACACAATTTCGAGTATTGTAATCGGACTTGGTATCATTTCTCTTTTCGTAAGAGGACTTGATTTCGGACTTGATTTCACCGGCGGAAGATCTTATATTGTGCGTTTTGAAAACAATGTTAGTACTGTTGATCTGCAGAAAAATCTCAACGTAGTATTTGGATCAAATCCTGAAGTAAAAACTTATGGGAAAGAAAATCAGGTAAAAATTACCACCAAATACAAAATTGATGAGGACGGAGTTAATATCGACAGTGAAATTGACTCGCTCATGTATATTGGAATGAAAGAATATCTGGGTGATATGAGCTACAAAGAATATGTCAATCCTTCCGATACAAAAGTAGCAGGAAAAATGAGCTCTCAGAAAGTTGGTCCTACCATCGTAGATGAAATTAAAGTGGACGCTATCTGGGCTATCGGCTTGTCTCTCATAATAATGTTTGCCTATATTGCCATCAGGTTTAAAAACTGGCAGTTTGGTCTGGGTGCTACCGTTGCTCTTTTCCACGACGTATTATTTACATTGGGTATGTTCTCCTTGTTATATGGGTTCCTTCCCTTCCCACTTGAAATTGACCAGGCGTTCATTGCTGCAATTCTGACTATTATTGGATTCTCTGTTAACGATACCGTGGTTATCTTTGACCGTATCAGGGAATGGACAGGGTTGTACACCAAGCGTGAAAGAAAAGACATCATCAATGGTGCGATAAACAGTACCATCAGCCGTACAATCAACACCAGTTTAACTGTATTACTTGTGTTGCTTGCAATGTTCCTCTTTGGAGGTGAATCAATGATGGGCTTTATGTTTGCCCTGATCATCGGTGTGATCTCCGGTGTTTATTCAACTGTATTCGTTGCATCTGCAATTGTTTATGACACTCAGGGAAAACATGCAAAAAGTTTTGTTGTAAAAAGCAAAGGCGCAACAAAAAGTGATAACGAAGCTGCAACAGCTACTGAAGCTTAATCTGAATTAAATTATATAAAAAAGTCCCCTTTGCGGGACTTTTTTTTTATCTTTATTTTTTTTTGTAATGATCGAAGCCAAAAATATTACCAAATCCTACGGTAACCTGCAAGTACTGAAAGGCATTGACCTGTCGGTAAACAAAGGAGAGATTGCTGCCATTGTTGGAGCCAGTGGAGCCGGAAAAACAACCCTGCTGCAAATACTTGGTACTTTAAACAAAAAAGACTCTGGGCAAATAATAATAAACGGTACAGACCTTGACAAGCTTTCAGAAAAACAGATGGCACGGTTCAGAAACCAAAATATAGGATTTGTATTCCAGTTTCATCATTTACTCCCCGAGTTTACCGCCCTCGAAAATGTTTGTATCCCTGCTTTTATCGCAAAATCAAACAAAACAAAAACAACTGACAGGGCAAAAGAGCTGCTTGACTTCCTTGGTTTGTCACATCGGTTATCACATAAACCCACAGAACTTTCAGGTGGTGAAAAACAGCGCGTGGCCATTGCCCGTTCACTGATAAACAATCCCTCAATTATTTTTGCGGATGAACCTTCAGGAAACCTCGATTCAAAAAACACACGCGAACTTTATGAATTGATTCTTTCCTTAAGAGAACGGTTTATGCAAACCTTTGTGATTGTAACACACAACATTAAACTGGCTGAAATTTCAGATAAAACTTATGTGATCAATGATGGCTTGATCATCAATTAATTCCGGTTTATGCCTCTTTCAAAAAAACAGATTTTTGACTTTCTCGAGGAAAAATACTCCTTATATAATAATGTGTCATTTATTGAAAATGATCCTGTTCAAATACCTCATTTATTTTCAAAAAAAGAAGACATTGAAATATCAGGGTTTCTCACTGCTTCCATTGCCTGGGGGCAAAGAAAAACCATTATCAACAACTCAATTAAATTGATTAAGATAATGGATTACGCACCGTATGAATATATTATGAATGCCAAAAAGCAGGATTACAAATTATTGGATGGATTTGTACATCGGACATTCAACACATCAGATTGCCTGTATTTTTTGCAATCCTTAAGAAATATCTATAAAAAACATGGCGGTTTGGAAAATGTATTTTCAAAAAAGGAGTCCATTGAGGATGCACTGATTCATTTCAGAAAGATATTTTTCGAAATCACTCCCGAAAAAAGAACTTATAAGCATGTTTCGGACATTACGAAAGGAGCATCTGCAAAAAGACTGAACATGTATCTCAGATGGATGGTGAGAAAAGATAAAAGAGGTGTTGACTTTGGATTATGGAATAAAATCTCACCTGCAAATCTTTTTCTGCCACTTGACATACACACCGGAAATGTTGCAAGGAAACTTGGAATACTTAAAAGACAACAAAGTGACTGGAAAGCAGTATGTGAACTTACCGGATACCTTAGGGAGCTTTGCCCCGAAGACCCCGTTAAATATGATTTTGCTTTATTTGGTTTAGGAATATCTGAAAAATTCTGATTATGGCAAACGATTACTTTCAATTCAAACAGTTTAGGGTAAACCAATCCATTGCCGCAATGAAAGTGGGCACTGACGGAGTACTGATTGGAGCCTGGGCAAATTGCTCCGGGGCAAAAAAAATTCTGGACATCGGCACCGGAACAGGCCTGATAGCCCTAATGATGGCACAAAGAAGCAAGGCTATGATTGATGCCATTGACATTGACCTGAATGCCTTTTTTGAAGCAAAAAAAAATATTGAAAAATCACCCTGGCCCGACAGGATATACATTTACAACGAGTCGTTTCAGCAATTCAGCGACAATCCATATCATACAGGCTACGATCTGATTGTTTCAAATCCGCCTTATTTTTCGGATTCGCTCAAATCTGAAGACATATCCCGAACTGCAGCTAGGCATAATTCTCTTCTGCCTTTTGAAGATTTAATAAACGGAGTCAAATCAGCATTATCAAAAAACGGTATCTTTTCTATTATTCTGCCAGTAAACGGAGCAAAGGAATTTATAGAAATGGCTGAAGAATCACAATTGTTTTGCTTCAGAAAAACATTTGTTAAACCTACTCCGGATATCGAACCGCACCGGTTGATGATGGAATTTTCCAAAACAAAATCAGACTGCATTGAAGATTTTTTGATCATAGAATCAGGGGATAGACATCAATATTCAATAGAATATACGGAGCTGACTAAAGATTTTTATCTGAATTTCTAGTACAGACGCATGGCATGCGTCTAAATATCTCATATATTTAAATATCTCATGAATATATCTCATGAATATATTTCATGCATCTAAATTTCTCATGAATAACCTCATTAAATGAAAATATTCATTTAATGAATATTTTCATTTAATGAGGAGACGCATAATTATGCGTCTCTACGACCAAAATTCGGCACACAAATTGCAATAATCGCATAAAAACCATATTTTTGAAAAATGAAAAAAATTAACACCATGAAACGAAATAACAACATTTTTATATCTGCTATACTGTTTGCACTGATTTTTTCATCGTGCAAAACTTCTTCGGTATATGTTGATGTTCTGGTTCCTGCAGAAATAAACCTCCCCTCTTCCATCAAAAAAATTGCAGTTACAAACCGCAGTTTGCCCGCTAAAGGCGAAGGACTAAATAATGTGGTTGAGGGATTTTTATCGGGCGAAGGCATTCAGCAGGATCGTGAATCATCGGAGAACTGTATTATGGGGTTTGTAAATACCATTGCTTCATCACCTAGATTTACTGTGGTAAGGCCGGCCGGACTAGATTTAAGAGGAACCGGGACCAAAGCATGGCCTGTACCACTTGACTGGACTGAGGTTGAAAAAATCTGTAAGGAAAATAATGCAGATGCCTTAATTACTTTGGAAACATTTGACTCAGACAACCAGCACCGCTCTGCCGTCAGAAAAGTAACCCGCAAAATTGACGGAGTTGACAAAGAAGTTGATGAATTTACTGAGTTTCTGGATGTTTATGTTGATGCCGGCTGGAGAGTTTATGACCCTAAAACAAAGGCAGTTATTGACCAGAGTACTTTCCGCGATATGAAGGGATTTGATGCCCACGACTGGACTCCCGACGGTGCCCGAAGAAAACTTCCCCACCAGAGAGCAGCTACCAATGAAGCCGGATTGTTTGCAGGCACAAGATATGCCGCAAGGATTTCACCGGTTTGGGTAAAAGTTTCCAGAACTTATTATATCAAAGGCCACGATGATTTTAAACTAGCCAAAAACAAAGTCAGGACCAGTGATTGGGAAGGCGCAATGACTTTATGGGAAAAGCACACCGGAGATTCTGATGAAAAAATTGCAGGATATGCCTGTTACAACATGGCTCTTGGATGTGAAGTAAATGGCAAATTGAGTGATGCGCTTAACTGGGCAAAAAAATCATATGAGATTTACCCGAAAAGCAGTTCACGCGCATACATCAATGTAATTACCCAAAGACAGGTCGATGCAAAAAGACTGGATGAACAACTTAAAGAGTAGTTTGTTATAACTACTGTTTAACAAACTAAATTTTTATTCAATGGTTTTATCCGAAGGTCTGCTGTTTATCGTATTTATCAGCATTATTATCATCAGTTTCATTTCAGATCAGGTTCTGGAGTACCTGAATATAAAGAACAGCAGTGAAAAACTTCCTGCAGAACTTGAAGATGTATATGATGCCGAGAAATATGCCAGGCAAAACAGGTATGAAAAAGAAAATTACCGTTTTGATATTATCACTTCTTCTTTCTCGCTTATTACTGTTTTGCTGATGTTTTTCCTTGGAGGTTTTCGTTTTGCTGATAACCTGGCAAGTGATATTATTTCTCACCCGGTTCTTACATCACTGATTTTCTTCGGAATTATCATGCTGGCCTCAGATATCATTGACACCCCATTTTCAATCTACAACATTTTTGTGATTGAGGAAAAATATGGTTTCAACAAAACAACCAGGAAAACATTTATTCTGGATAAGATAAAAGGATGGCTGTTAATGGCAATACTGGGTGGAGGCATTTTTGCTCTTATCATATGGCTTTTTCAAAATACAGGTGAATATTTTTGGCTGCTTGCATGGGCTGCTGTAAGTGGATTTATGATATTTATGACCATGTTTTATTCCAGTCTGATTGTTCCCCTTTTCAATAAGCAAACACCACTCGAAGAAGGTGAACTTAGATCAGCCATTCAGGAATTCAGCATAAAGGCAGGTTTTAAACTCGATAATATTTATGTAATTGACGGATCCAAAAGATCAACTAAGGCAAATGCTTATTTTTCGGGACTTGGGACTAAAAAGCGTATTGTATTGTATGATACGCTCATAAAAGATCTAACCGTTCCGCAAATAGTGGCTGTGCTTGCACATGAAATCGGGCATTATAAGCTCAGACACACGCTTTCGTCGGTGATCACGGGAATAGTTCAAACCGGAGCTTTATTGTATTTGCTTTCCCTTTTTCTAACCGAACATGTTTTTTCTTATGCGATGGGTGCCGATCAACCATCGTTTCATATGGGTATGATAGCATTCGGAATTCTGTTCAGTCCGATTTCAACAATTATCGGTCTGTTTATGAATACCTTATCAAGGAAAAACGAATATGCTGCAGATAAATATGCAAAAGACCATTACAATGGAGAAGAATTAATTGGTGCGTTGAAAAAACTCTCCGAAAAAAACCTGAGCAAACTGACACCACATCCTTTATATGTGTTTTTTAATTATTCACATCCAACACTGCTTCAAAGGATCAGAGCAATCAGAAACTAACAGTCTGTTAAAGTTTCCAAAATATATTTGAAATTTCTGGCCGGTTGGTTTGATTTAAAAAGTTTGGATTGCAACAAGGCTGATTCCCAAGTAAAAATCAGAAACCTGGCAAGCTCTTCAGCAGTCATTTCAGATTTATTGCCACTATCCCCAATTGTCAAAGCTATTTTACCTGAAAGATGTTCATATACAAGCGACAAGGCCTGCCTGAACATTTCACTTGCATCGGAAAGCTCGGCAGCCAGTTTACCAATCAATGAGCCGCCTTTAAAATCATTTCTGCCCAGATTTTCGAAAGTGCTGTCAAAAAATGCAGAAAGTTTTTCTCCCGGTGACAGAGATCGGTCAGCCAGAAATTTATCCAGAGTACTATTAAGTTCTTCGGCAATCTTATTAATCAGTTCAATCCCAAACATTTCCTTGCTTTCAAAATAAAAGTAAAAAGAACCTTTAGGAACCCTGCAGGCATCAACAATTTCCTGAATTCCAGTGTTGTTAAAACCCTTTCTCAGCATGAGTTCACTGCCTTTTTCCAGTAAGAGTTCCTTTGTTTTTTGTTTTTTCATATAATTTATATTTGACCGGTCAGTTACAAATATACAACAATGATTTATAATATCCAAAAAAAATAAATTAAGAATTAATCATGTTTTCAATAAAGCGTAGGGATTGTCTTAAAAACCATAATATTAACACTAAAAACTTACAGCTTAAAAGGAAAATTCAAAGTAAGTATTATTCCATACGATGCCGGGTTAAATTTCAGTTCATCTTTAGTATACGGTGTTGCATGTCCCACATTTAATTTATCATGCAACTTAGAAAGTTTCATATTATATAGGGGCAGTTGGTAATACGGGATAATATCAAATGTAAAATCCTCATTTCCAAATGAAAAAGGAAATTTAAAAGTAAAGGAAAAATAAAAAATATCCACTGGATAGACGGGATGAGCGTATATAAAGTCCTTAGAATCTCTAAGTTTTGTCCTGAACTGCTCAAAATTCATTCCAAATACAGGCCCCATTCTAAATCCATCTGAGTGTACAATGTTTGCCCCAAACCAGTAGGTAAAACCATGATGATTAAGCCTGAGCTGTGTTATATATTCATTGCCTGAAGAGTCGGCCCATTCGGCAGTAGAAACATGCAGATGCGTATGAAAACCCAATCCGACCGAAGCAACCTTTCCGTCAAATTTAAACCCGAATACTCCTCCGTTAAGTATTTCCGGTACTTTAAGGGAGCTGGTCATAATATAATTATTACTGTAATGGTTGTTAAAATCATCAATAATCTTTCTAAACGGCTCTGTTTTATCCATTTTTTCAACCGACCAGCCAAAGCTCATAAAACTCTGTGAGTGTCCTATAAACACTAATGAGCACAGTATTATAAACACAATAATAAGCTTTCTTCTCATTATTCCTCAATGTTTTTCAGTATTAACAAAACATGAAACTTACCTGTGTTTTCATCAACTCTGTAAGTTGAAACAATGCGCAGGTTTTTAAGAGCGGCATCATACCCTTCGGCCACATATACGGGTAAACGTATGATATCAACACTGGCAATTAAAGCAGAATAGGCATCCAGTTCATGGGTAATGCCACAACAAGGTGTCTTTTGTTTGCCAAGAAATTCATCAAATTCTTTTGCTCTGGCGACAGCTTTTTCTTCATTATCATATACCTCTAGAAACAAATAAAACTCATTGCTATAAACCATTCCCTTGCCATAATCAGGAAAGGAATATGAATCGGCATTTGCAAAATTTTTGGGAGCGGTTAAAATCACCTTATTAAAAGCAGATTCAAAAGTTTCGGAATAAACTTTATCCTGAACAGGGTTTTGATCATTATAATCTACATCAACTGGAGAGGTGTTCTGTTCACTGTCATCAGATGGAGGTTCAGAATCGGTATCCTCCTCCCCTGTTTCATTTTCGGAAACATATTCATCACTACCGTTAACTGAAGAAAACTCCTCCAACCCGTTCTCAAAACACTCATCAGACATAGAAAATCCATATTCAAGAGAATATCTCACATTGCTTAGTGTTCTATCTTCACCAAATTCAACCCTGACATTGATTGCCCGGTTGAAATCAAACCATAATCCGCCATAATCGTCTGTTTCAAGGAGACCATACTGACCAATGACACCATCAACAGTTGAAGAACTGGTCAGTCCCATTGGAAGTATTTCATTAAATGCCTCAATATCAAAAATTATTATCTCAGTAATGTCATTGTTTATGTCGGTTTCAATTTTTATTCCTCTTTTTTCATTGCTCCAAACAGGGAATTCGCCCTTCAATTTATAATAAGAAAAAAGGTTTTTGGCTTGGTCGCTGTCAATGGATTTCGACAAATAACAGAGAAGACAGTCATCATTGATACATCCCTTGGAAAATTTGGAAATTTCTTGTGAATAGGAAAGATACGAGCAAAAGAATAAAGATAAAAACAGCAGGTTTTTAATAGTTTTCATGGTTTTTCGTTTTGTTTGTTATACAAGTATATTAATAAAAATTAAAATTTCAAATCTTTTTAAGATGATTATTTACATGATTATCAAATATTCAGTAGCTTTGAAATAAAAAAACATGAACCAATTATTACTTCTTTTTTTAGGCGTTTTTTCTCTATTTGCTTGCAATAATGAGAATCCTGATGATAAAAAAGCTCAGGTTAAACCCTATGAAAACGACACAATTCATATAGAAAAACCGATTTTTGTTATTTTCCAATCCTGGATGCTGGATGTAAATCAACTGAAGCTGGTTGATACCATCAAAAACAATGCTGAAAATATCATCTGGGATGTTAGCAAAGAGCATAGCATCTGGGATGATACGCGCAGGGTTGAAAATCCATTTTTTCCGGTGATTTGCAATTCAGACACAACCGGATTCTTACAAATATCCGACAGTACCCTGCTTTACTATGACTCCTTCAAAAAACAGGTCTGGAAAACCAAATATGCCACTACTTTCAGAAAGTATTGCAGAGCCTTTTCTTCAGGTAATTCCCTTTTCGTTTCATTTTATTCCCCTATAGCAACCGGATCAAGTCTTTTGTGTTATGATATAAACAACGGAAAAAACCTTTGGATCGGTGATATTAAACAAATGATGATTAGCCACAGCAAATACAGAAATGAAGTTTTTATATATAAGACAAATTCAAGGATCATAGTTGCCGGACAAGAGGCCATGGGGAATATCCTGCAGGTCATTGATAGCAAAACAGGAAAAAATCTCTTTTTTGTGGATGATAATAAATAACCAGATAATAATGAAAATAATTAACTATTTAATTCTCATTACAGGTCTTTGCTTTTTTGTATTTTCCTGTTCAAATCCAGAAGATAATTCTGAAAGCAATAAAAAAACTGATACTTCTGAAGTAAACAAGGCTAAAACAACTCAGAATTCAATTTCTGAAGATCTGGAAGGAAAATTTCAGGTACAGGATCTTTTTGAAAATGAAATAAGTGATGTGATCAATGCACTTGCTATGGAAGATTTTTCTCTGGCTTTAAAGAAAACAGAAAAATGCCTGAGTGACAAAAATATATCAGAAACACAAAAAGCAGCTCTCAGATACATGCATATATACTCTGTTGCAGGTTTAGTCACCGAAAAGAAAATGACTCACGATGATCTGAATAAAATTCTGACATCATACAAAGGCCAATATTTAATTACACAGAATCTTGAAATAACAAAAGGTATCAGCATGCCATTCAACCAGCTGCAGGTTGAAAAAATAAACGGTAAGAAGCTTGAAGCTACCTGTTCTAATAATGCAGGAGTGAACATTCATTGCTTTATTAATGTTAATATGAAAAACGCACTAAACCTTGACAAGCAATTGGGAAAACATGGCTATATCTGTGGAAAGCTGAAAACTTTCAAAACAAGTGAAAATGATGTTTTCAGTTGGATTTGTGAAATTGAACTTGACGAAGGTTTCGTTAAGATTCTTGAGGATGAGTATGGGAAAAATGAATAAGGATTATTCTGTCTTTCCAATCACCACCACATAGTTTTTTCCATATTTCTTGGCACATTTGGGACAGGTAGTGTACCACATGTACCACTTTTTAATTGTGTGGCCTTTTTCTTTAGCTGCAGCTTCAAAATCTTTGATCCATTTGCCGGTATCTTTGAACGGACCTTCATATACCCTGCTAAAAAATTTACCGGTAAGGGAGATATTTTCGGTATCGGGAATATTTTTATCCACAGCAAGGTAAAGATTCATTTTCCATTTTGAAGTATGCTCGGACAGACAAAGCCAATCGGGCACTTCAGCCTTTTCCTCACGCACTTTCGCATCCATACGACGCATTACTTTGCCAAAATTCATGGGCATGTACATGAAGGTGCAGACAGTGTCCCTGATAAACTTTTTATTGTTCCATTCGGTGATTTTATCCTGCCAGAGTTCAGGTTGAAACTCGGGGCAGCATTGGTCGTATTTTAAATTATCTGTCATTGCTTTTTTTTATGCAATTTAAGGAAAAGGAAGGAAATTTTGCCGCTAATGCGCGAATTTTTTTTTATTGATAGAGAAAGAAAGGTAACATTTTTTAAAATTAGAAAGAGACGCAAAATATCACATCTCTACAACTCTGTCTTTTTGCTCGCTGCTTTTTACACACTACTTGATACTCACTCAAAACTCATCATCCTTTTCCGCCAGATTAATATTTTTCGCTCCAATGAGTTCATTACCGGCGGTTCTTATCACGAATCGTTAAACCCCCGGCCTCCTGCCGGGGCTGAATTAACCTGGCCTTGCAGGCCGTTTGTTCTCCTGATTGTTTTCTCGCTACTTGATACTTGCTACTTGATACTCGCTACTCGCTATTCGCTACTAATTAACCTCCACATCAATCAGCCAGTAAGCATGAATTCGTTGGGCGAGGAATTTTCCGGAATATTCGATTCGTCCGTTATTCATATCAAACGCCGCATCGGGCATGGGATCGCGTACGACTATAGAGGTGATTTTTGGTCCGGATGGTGTATTGATGTAACTGGCAGCAGTAATTAAAACTGTATGTCCGCCCTCTCCCGTATCATAACCGATAATGACGGGTTTTTTCTCGCCCAGTTCACGAATCAAAACAGAAGGATTTGGTGCACCTTTACCCATTTCGGAAGAGATCGTATAGGTTGTTCCATTTGTATCCACATCAGAGCAGTTAAGCCGGTCCTGAATGGTTTCAATTGTTGCACCATAATCGGGTAATTCTGAATTTTCATCCAGTCCGTACACTTTTTTAACTATCGAGTCCTGCGGAACATAAACCTTGTAGTAATTAAGCACCATTTCTATTGTAGCGGCCCAGCACCAGTATGAGTTGTTTTGGGCTACCATGATGTTGTCTATATCATCGCCTTCAATGCCCACGTAGTGCTTTTGGGGCATTACGGTGCGGAGATTGGGCTGGGCGGACAGATTTATAGAAAACAGTCCGGCAATTATTAAAGTCAATATGAGATAATGTCTGATCATGATTTAATGAAAACAAATATAATACCAAATTGTGAATTATAATTTTTTATTATTTTTGTAATCATAGTAAATAAACTGAATAATATGAAACTTTCTTTTTTTTCTGCCCTTATTGTTATTGTGTTCCTTTTTTCATGCAATCAGAAAAATGAACCGCAAAATGAAGTGGAAAAAAAATCAGATACTACCATAATTGCCGGGAAAATAACAAATTATAATCCCGATTCATTGTCAAAGACGCTTAAAATCAGATTAAATGATGTTACAAAATATTTTCACTTTGACGAGTACATTTCCATAATAAACAGCAAAGGAGAATTCAAATTTAAATTTAAATCTTATTTAGCTGGAGAAGCAACACTATTCACAGGAAATGAATTGTACAGTTTTTATTATTATCCCGGAGACAGTATTTATATTGAGTACTCTGAACATATTAATTATGAAAGTCTTGATTCATTGCAAAAGTCTAAATATAAGTCCAGAAACAGCTACAAATTATCTTTTTTTCATTTAGCAGGTGACAGCAAAGAAATAAATAAAGCATATAAAGAAGTTTTTTTAACCAATGAAGAGGAATGTCCCTGGGATTATACAAAAGCGCAAACTTTAAATCCCGAAGAATATCAAAAATATATAAACACTCTTACATTAAAAAGACAAAAAAATCTTGAACTCAAATTACAAAATAATACTATACCATATAAGTACAAATCAATTATTTCTAATCTCCAGATTTTTCAACATGCAGAATATCTATTATACTATTATCCCTACTATAGCTATGTAAATAATAAAGAGCCAATTTTTTACTCGGAAAATGTGGATACATTAAATACATTAAAAAAGGAAATTAATAAAACTCAATCCTTGAACAGTTATTTTGCATTTCTAAGAAATTTGCCTGAATCCTTTGAAATTGATGAAATAAACACCAATCGCTTTTTTTATTTTATGCATGAACTTGATAATTTAATAAATGCTTTGGCAAAAGATTCATGTTCGTATTATTTTAATGAAATAAAAGATTATCAAAAAGCTTACAATTATCAATTAAAAACAATAAAACAATATTCTGATGGAATCTACAGGGAATTGTTACTCACAAGGTGTCTAAATAAGATTTTGGATTCTGATTCCATTCATGTTTTTAATTTATTATACCCTAAGTTTAAAAAAGAAATTAATACACCTGAATTTATTCAATCAATTGAAAACTACTACAAAGATAAGTCAGACCCAAAAAAAAACAATTACTTTGAAATTATAGAATTAAAAAAACACAAAATTGTAAGTGAATTGTTCACAAAGCTTTCAAAATTAAATGACTCTGTCTTATATGTTGATTTATGGGCAACCACATGCGAACCATGCATCAGGCAAATGGAATTCATGCCTGAAATTAAGGAAAAAACTAAATATAAGAATATTAAATTCATTTACATTTGTCAGGATCATGGTAGTGAGCGTTGGAAAAAAATGGTCTCAAAATTTAAAATCTCAGGAGAGCATATTGAATTATCAAACGATGAATTTTCTTATTTACTTTACCTATTTAAAAAAAAGGGAATTCCAGCTTATTTTATTATTGACACAAAAGGAAGGGTTTTATACTCGGATCAAGAAGTACCCCGACCAAGCGATTCAAAAGAATTGGTGAACAAATTATTGAAACTTGCTAAGTAATTTATTTTAATTAAACATAAATTTCTAATAAAATTGAGTTGAATATGTTTTTTCTTCAGCAGCAACTGTTTCCAAAATTGAAACAACTGAATTTTGAACCATAAACCAAATCTTTTTTTTACAAATATTAATTTTTGATTAATCAGCAGTCCAATTTGAATTATTTACCTCACCTCCACCTCATCCGTAAAAATCCATGACATCCCTCCTGCTCCTTTGTGCCAGTCGGGACAAGCAATGATGTTTTGTGTTTTTACTTTTATGTATCGGGCTTTTTTAACCGGGAACTTGCATGTAAAGGTTTCGATTACGGGTTTATCGGTTTTGTATGGGGTTTTCTTTTTCACCTCGCCGGCTTTTTTGAATTCTTTGCCGTCTTCGGATAAAAACACTTCCATATTGTCGGGAATCCATATCCAGTAAACCAGATCCTGGATGAAATCGGCTGATACTTCTTTTACTTCGGTAACCTTTTCAAGATCAATGACTATCTCCATGTTGGTTGCTTCAAAGCCCAGCCAGTTGCAATGGAAGTCAATATCGCCCTTTAGTCCGTCTGTTAAAGCCTTTTCTCCGCCCACATCATATTTGCCGCTGAACTTATTGATGAACTGCACTTTTTTATCAACCGCCAGATGGTTTGCCATGCCGGTTTCAAAGAACTTTTCGGTTAGGATTTTGTATTCATCCGGAGTGGGATGCCCCATTTCCTCAAACATTGTTAGTCCGGCATCTTTGGCCATTTTGACAATATTATCCAAACGGGTTTTCATTTCGGGATTGACAATCCACTGTCCGTTTTCCTTTATGAAAACCGAATATTTCGGAGTGATATTTCTTTTGGATATTTCAAGAATGGCAAACTCGAGGGACAACCTGACGTTTTTCACTCTCTGACGGTAATTCGGACTGTTTTTTAAGCTTAATTCTGCATTGTCCAGAATCTTTGTGTATTTATCAAGCAGTTCGGGTTTGAGATAGGTTTTTACGCCATCCCAAGGGTAGCCGTAGATGTTCAAAGTACCGCCGCTTTTTACCAGTTCATTGTGCATCAAATCGATGTATTCTTTGATGTAAGGAGCTGCCTCGCCATAATAAAGATGTATGAATTCATTTTTCACCTTTTCGATGTCCACGTCGGGGTTCCAGAGGAGTTTTGCAATCATATATGCCTTGAGGTCGTGCAGGTCGCTAACGGCATTTCCGCTGCCTTGCTGGAACATCAGTTTTACATTGTTGTCTCTGAAGAATTTTATGTTTGGTTGAAGTACATGGAGGTTTGGAAAAGGGTCGGCGTAGTTTCTGAACTGCACCACATAATCCCACAGATAAATATTGTCGGTCAGTTTTCCCCAATCCACAATATCCTTTGCAAAGGATCCCTCGCTTTGATCCTCGGAAATTGGCCTGTTGCGGTCGCATTCGATGGTGCAAAGCATGATGTTTACGTTTGGCTCAGGTTTGATATTTTTGGGAGCGTGGCGGGTGTACTGGTAAGCCAGTGTTGAAATCTGCTTATCAGGAAATTCTTTGGCAATGCGGTTTACAAACCAGATCAGCGTGCCACTTGGTCCGCCGTACTTTTTATCAAGTTCAAGACATTTTTCACACTGACAGGGTTGATAGGTGTCGTTTTGGGAAACGGACCAGTAAATGGCTTTCGGATTTTCGGCAATTCTCTTTTTCAGGTCATCCCTGATGAGGGTAAAAACATCCTCGTTTGAAAGGCAGAGTTGGGCATCGGCAATGCGTTCGCCACTTTGATAAGTAAAATATTCGGGATGCGATTTAAAGTATTTCTCAGGAGAGATAAAAGTTTTAAAGGTATGCACATACAAGCCCCACTGGCTGTCGCGCACCGATTGATCGTGTAACTTGTGCCACAAGGCAAATTCGGGGTTATAGCCGTTAACGATGTGGATTTGGCGGAAGTCGAAGGCAGGTATTTCCTTTTGCACAAAATGTTTAAAACGAATGTTTTTATTTTTTGGAATAATGGTTTCATCGGGACTTAATTTTTTAACACCCAGATACTCCTCAATAAATGAATAAACTCCATAAGCAGTACTAAGGCAGTTATTTCCTGAGATGTAGATATTACTGAAATGAGTCTGGATAATGAATCCATCATCGCCAAGCTCATCGTGAACAGTATCACCTGCAAACTCACCCAAAAATATAGTCATTGGTCCGGGCGTTTTAGAAATTTTCAACTCAGCTCCCGATACCTCCTTAATGTAAAACTGTAATTCTTTTGCGGCACTCATGCAAACAGAATCAGCCGTATCGCAGCAAATAACATATTCGCTTTTTCCATCAACCACCAAATCACAATCTTCATCGTGAGTTTGCATGAATGAATTGCACTGAAATAAAACCATTGAAATCAATAAAAAACCGAGAAACTTTTTCATAAAATTATTTGTTATAGTCATTGATAATTATCAGTATTTTCAAATTAAATATGGCAAATTCGCCATAATTAAAAATTTGGATTGTTTGCAGGTTCTTTTTCTTATTCTGTTCCATATTCCTTTTAGATTAATATTCCTAAAAATTATATCCTATTGATAAATTTGAATAAATGACTGAACCAGCACCAATGGTATACCATACTATACCATGTGCAAAGCTACCTTCATAGATTGTAACAATTTCATTTCTATCACCATTCTCGTCATAATATTCAATAATCTCATCCTTTGTAACGTTTTCCTTATATGGAAAATATTGAAATCCTAAGTTATAGTCTAAGATGAATTGATCCTTTTTTCCAAAAAAATGCTGATGACCAATTTTTAGTGATCCACCAACTGGCATAAAGGAAACAATAATCGAACCCCCGTCAAGATCTTGCCAGTCAATTATTTCATTACTAGAATTGTATTTAGTGGAATACTTTTCGAATAATTCACCAGTTTGAAAATAGCCAATGGATAACTTAGGTTCAATGTACCAACCGGTTGGAGCATCTTTTTTAAAATAGTATCTAAATGCAGGTTCAAGTTTGACACCACACATAGGGGTAATATAAAAAAAAGATGCTGTTATTCCGCAAGTAGAACTTTGATTTAGTTTCCTTTCATATTGAAACTTTGCATTATCCAAAAGACTGAAAATTGAAATTTTTAGATTTTGACTTGATTTTGCTTCTTGACCAAATAGAATAGAGGAATTTGTCAGGAAAAATATCAATATTATTATTAAACTTTGCTTCATTTCTATTTCATTGTTATTTTATTGCACAGTGGCGAATTATTAAGCACAAAAAGTCAATACACCATCCCGGAAGCATTCGGGATTGATGCGAAGTAAAATGTTCAATTATCCTCTTGGCCGTCAATGATCCCTTCACCACTTGGCGGTAGTTTTTTAGTTTAAAATCTCCCATGAAAATCCATTAGATTTATACTTAATCAAACCAATAGATTTGTGAAAATACAACTCGATAGAATCTGTCAATATTTTGTAATATACATCATGGAACCACTGATCGCCGATGAAAACAGAATCAATCGAATAGTCAAAGGAAGTGAAATCTTCAGAATATTTTAAATCATTATAAAATCCTTTCCAAAAAAAGTGCATTGAGAAACCATCAATATCTTTTTCTAAATTAATTTTCAATTCTTCTATATAATTTGTGGATTTGTAATTCAACATTTCGAAATAATAAAAATCCATCCCATCTTCCGGGCAAATACATGCCCATGGTGCCTCTGAGGAAGGTTTTTCAAAGTATGTATTTTTATAGGTAACAATAAATGTCTTGACACTATCACCACACTCAAAGAAAATGGTGTCATTTTCTTCGGGAATTGGTATCCACTCTTTTTCATCATCAGTAAAACCTGGTTGAAAGTCACTACATTTGCATTTTCTGCAACTATCAAAAAGCATTATTACTGTAATTAACAAAAATATGAAAGCCAGTGTTTTCATAGTCTGTTTTCCTTTTAGCATGGGTTAGTTTTTAATCAATTTTCTTTTTGTAATTACATTTTCATTTTTAAGTTCAATAAAATAAAATCCCTTTGAAAGTCCGGAAATGTTGATTTCACTCAATCCGATAACATTTCCTGAAAGTAGTATTTCTCCATTGAGATTATATATTTTGTAAGTTGCTGGCTTGTATATATTTCTTATTGAAATAGTGCTATTTGCAGGATTTGGGAAAATTGAAATATCATCACTCCATATGGGTTCTGTAATTCCTGTGATTATTTCTTCACAATCTTCATGGTTCCATTCGTAAGCCGGGTGAAAAGGATTTAAAAACAATCCTGTAGAAGTGTCCTGATAACATCTTAATGGTCCATTCAATGAACCATCCATAGTCGGAAACATAAATGATGTGTTCCCTATCCCTTCAATTACGTGATTTCCAAACTCAATTACCACGCCATCTCCACATGTGATAAATTGAATCTTTCTCTCCTGATCATTTACCATTATTAAACTTGTTGAATCAATAATCATCTTTAAGGGTGTTCCATTCCATGTTGAAAAATACTCAAGAATTATTGTATCTCCTGTTATGGCACTAAAGTCATAGAGCAAATGAAAATTATCATCAGCAAAGAAGAATACACTGTCATTTTCTGAATACATGTATTGAAAGGAAGTGCCAATCGTGTCAAGATACCTTTCAACCTCAATTAATTTCCTGCAATTCTTTCCATTAATGATAGTGTCTGAAACTGACTCGAGAGTTTTAAATGAAGTCACATCGGGATTTAAAGTTCCTTGTGTGTAATGCCAGATTGAACCAATTGGTGCAAAATTCTGGGCCGTAATCTGCAATGAAATTGCAAATAAAACCGAAAGAATTGTTGATTTTTTCATGTCTGACTGTTATTAACGCATGCAGTTAGCAAATTTATTTTTATTGTTTAATTACTTTTCGAAAAATAACATTATTATAAGTGTATATCTTTAGAAAATATATTCCTCTGTCATAATTATAAAAATTTATCACTTTATCTGTGATACTTCCTCTAATTAAGGCCCCCCTGATGTCATATAACTCCATGTATTTCAAATTTTCTATGTCGACATTTAAGTTATTTATTATTGGATTAGGATACAATTTTGGATTATTGATTATTGAGGTTTCAGATAAATTTGAAAAAAAATCATTAAATCTTGTAACAAACATTTTAAAGTTCGAATATGGGTCTCCGGGGGCAAACAATGTATCAATTACAATTTCATCCATATAGGTTCCTCCCAGTAAAATGTCATTATCAGGAAATTTTGCCAATGAGGTTGGATATTCAGGCTGCAGGTTATTATCTCCAATTATAATTGAATCGATAAAATTACAGTCAAAATCATATATATTTATGTACAAATAGTCCCAATCCTGACCAGAATAATAAGTGAAATTATTGGATGTTGTTGCTCCGTAAACCGTAATAGGATTAATATTCCTGACTTCAACCAAATCAAAGTTATCTGAAAATTCTGCAAGAAATCCCGTGCCACCCGATAACTGATAATCTGCAATTTCTATTGAATCAGAATAATATATTCCGGAAAGAAAAATAGCATCGGAACCATTAGTTGTCAAAGCCTCTATGGAAAATTCACCAACAGCAGTTATATTAACGGCCTTTATTTCAATTCCTGAGGTATCCACCACACCTATCAAAGCTTCTCTTGAAGAAAAATACGTTGTATCACCTGTATATGGATTAACAGACATTTCTAGCCCAGAAATATAAGAAATTCCGGCAAAACTTATTGTATCATTATAATAGCCACCAATAATCAATTTGTCAGAATTCATAATTACGGTGTTATTTGGAATTGATATCACGCTATATAATTCGATTTCTATAGATTTCGCCCATATAATCTGCCCATATTTGTTGAATTTGACAATAACTGTTTCCCCAATATATTGATTGCCATCAATAATAATATTTCCTGCAGTCACTAAATAAATATTATCATTTTCGTCAAGGGTTATTTGTATGTGCTTAACAGTTCCATTATGGGCTATATATTTTTTCCACAAACAGTTTCCATCCATGTCCAGTTTTACTATAAGTTCCCCTTGAGAACTTGTAGCTAATAATGTGGTGTCACAAATTGTTATATTATTTGTAAAACAACCTGTAAAAATGATATTTCCTTCACTATCGGCCAGAATAGATTTTCCAATGTTTTCATTACCTTCACCTACATGTTTCAACCATATAAGATTACCTGATGAATCCATTTTACTTATAAAAATATTAAACTGGTCCAATGGATTCGACATTAATGAAACACCCTGGATACTAATATCTTTAAAATATCCCAATGCTATACTATTAGAATTTAAATCAACACACACATCGCTTATATAAGAAGGTCCTGTTTGACAATAATTCAACCACTGACAATTCATTTGCTGAGAATATGAACTAGTCGATAAAAATAGTAATAATCCGCAGAATAGTTTACTAATTGTTTTCATAGTTCGGTTCGGTTCAGTTTAAATATGTTTGCTACTCATTTATAACCTTAATATTAATCCTATCTCCATATTACAATGAAAATATGATTAATAAGATCTGTATATTTTTTTGATAACCTCTAACAATAATACTGTTTTTATATCAAAAAAACAAGCATAATTACCAAAAACAGTGAAAATACCATTTAAATAAAAAAAGATAATAATATGTTTTACACAACTTTATGAATTTTATAGGCAGCTCAAATCAAAAATAAATCATTTATCATTGTTTGTTTAATGGAATTTTTTCGCAATTACAAGAAAACACAAGTTTAGCCATTTCCCTTTTGCTTTTTTAACTTAGACAAATGGACTTCAGGATCAAAAGCATAATCCACCCCACTTTCCATCCCCTCATATATTGCTTCCTTCAGTACTTTTGCTCTGTTTTCTTCCTCTTCCAAGAGCCGCAGTCCTGCCCTGATTATTTCGCTTACATTTTTATATCTCCCTGAAGCTAAACTGCTCTGGATAAAGTTATCAAAATAACTACCCAGTGATATTGAAGTGTTTTTGTTCATTATTTTGTTTTTCTACAAAGTTACCAAAAATTGGTATAATTTTCAAGTTTTAATTTTGAAAATTTACTCTATTGTTATGAGTAATACTTTTCCTTATTTGATGTATTTTGCGTTGACAATAACTCACATCAATATCTATATCCCACAAATAATCTCCCCAGCCCGTTCCACCATCGAATCATCAATTCCCAAATGCGTAACCATTCTGATGAGGCCCGGTCCGAATGGCACCATTCTGAGTCCGGCAGCTTCAAATCGGTTCATCATTTCAGTTTGTGTTGAAATATCTTTTAGTTTAAAAACCACAATATTGGTTTCAACGGGTAGCACATACTCGCACCAGGGTCTTTCGGCAACTGCTGCACCCAGTTTTTTGGCGCGTAAGTGGTCATCTTTTAACCGCGCAACATTGTTTTTCAGTGCAAATAATCCGGCAGCAGCCAGAAACCCCGCCTGACGCATTCCTCCGCCCATTACTTTGCGGATGCGCCTTGCCTGCTTGATGTCTACTTTGTTTCCTAAAAGCAAGGAACCAACAGGAGTTCCCAGTCCTTTGGAAAGACAGATGGAAATGGTATCGAACAGTTTGCCGTATTTTTCGGGACTTTCACCGGTAACGGCAAGAGCATTGAAAAGACGGGCACCATCAAGGTGAAATTTTAAATTATTTTTATTGCAAACATCTTTAATCGGAACCAAATCATTGAAATTCCAAACAGAGCCGCCGCCCTTGTTGCAGGTATTTTCTATGACCACCAGTCGCGATAAAGGGTTGTGAACGTCTTCAGGATTATTCAGCGATGCCATGACATCTTCGGCTTTAAACAAGCCCCTTTCTCCGTTTATCAACTTCACCGAGCAACTGGAATTAAACCCGATTCCACCGCCCTCGTAACGATAAACATGATACAGTTGGTCGCAGATTACTTCGTCGCCCGGACGGGTATGCAATTTTATGGCAATCTGGTTGGTCATGGTACCCGAGGGACAGAATATTGCAGCTTCCATTCCGAACATATCAGCAGCAAATTCCTGAAGTTCAATAACCGTAGGGTCCTCTTCAAACACATCGTCCCCGACCTTAGCATTTAAAATGCAGTCCATCATCGCTTTAGTAGGTAAAGTCACCGTATCGCTTCGCAAATCAATAATTGTTTTTCCTTCTGATTTCATTTTTCTGAAATTTTTATCCTATAAAAGTGAGAAAAATTATAATTTTAAGCACTAATCAAAGCTTGATTTTTTTACAAAAAGCATAAAAATATGATCAGACACATAGTGATGTTCAAACTGAAACAGGAATACAGTTCAGAAGAAAAAGCAAAATACGCAGCAGAAATCAAGGAAAAGCTAGTCATGCTGCCTGCAAAAATCCCCGTGATTAAGAAATATGAAGTAGGTCTGGATGTTTTACAAACCGACCGGTCATATGATATTGTATTAATCGCTGAATTTGAAGATATTAAAGCACTTGACAAATACACAGTTCACCCCGATCATCAGGAAGCGGTTGTGCTAATAAGAAAACATAGAAACGAAATTGCTGTTTTGGATTATAAATTTTAATCAACTAATCTGCTAATCAACTAATCAACTAATCAACTAATCTGCTAATCAACATGCTCTATCCATTAAAATTCAAAACCATCTACAAAGACAAGATCTGGGGTGGTGATAAAATAAAAACCATCTTAGGCAAAGATTTCAGTCCACTGCCCAATTGCGGTGAAACGTGGGAAATATCAGGTGTAGCCGGAGAAATATCGATCGTTGAAAACGGTGATCTTGCGGGTAACGGACTTGATGAGCTCATTGAAATATATATGTCTGATTTAGTTGGCGAATCGGTATATGAGAGATTTGGTGATGAATTTCCCCTGCTGATAAAATTTATTGATGCCAGGGAAGACCTTTCCATTCAGGTTCACCCAAATGATGAACTGGCAAAAGAAAGGCACAATGCCTATGGTAAAACCGAGATGTGGTATATTATTCAGGCCGATGAAGGAGCCAGAGTCATCAGCGGATTCAAAGGGCAGATTGACAAGATATCCTACCTCGACTACCTTAGCAGAAACAATCTGGAAAAAATCCTGAATGAGGAACAAGCAAAAGCAGGAGATGTTTTTTTTATTCGAAGCGGCAGGGTTCATGCAACTGGAAAAGGAATTCTGCTTGCTGAAATTCAGCAGACTTCCGACATTACATACAGAATATACGATTACAACCGCAAGGACAGCAATGGAAATTTAAGGGATTTGCATACCGATCTGGCGCTTGACGCCATTGATTTTAATACTGAGAAAAGTTACCGAACCGATTATCAGATCGTAAAAAACACACCATCCAAAATAGTTCATTGTAATTATTTCAACACCAATATAATAGAATTTGATAAAAAAATTGAAAAGGACTACATTTTAATTGATTCTTTTGTGATTTACATCTGCATTGAGGGTAGTTTCTCCATTGAACATGAAGGGGGAAAAGAGTTTGTGAAAAAAGGCGATACGGTATTAATTCCGGCTGCACTTAAAGAACTGTCAATCGTACCGGATTTAAAAGCAAAAATACTTGAGGTTTACATTCAAACTGAAGAATAATTAAAAAAATTGCTATTTTTGATTTATTGTTAATTCAAAAAGAATGAAAAAAGAACAAAAAAAACAGCTGAAAGATCAGAAAAATGTGAAGAAAACAGGTCAGCCTGCTGTTAATAGTCAATTTACCGAAAGCAAATTCAAGCCAAACTGGACAGCCTATCTGGTCATTCTGATTCTGAGTTTTATTTTATTCGGCAATACACTTTCCCATGAATATGTTCTCGATGATGCCATTGTTGTTTCGGAAAATGAATTTGTACAAAGCGGCACCGGCGGTATTCGTGAAATTTTTACCGAAGAGCTTTTTAATGGTTTTTTTGAACAAAAAGACAAAAACCTCGTTGTAGGTGGCAGGTATCGTCCCATATCACTTCTTACTTTTGCTATTGAATATGAATTGTTTATGGGTACTCCGTTTGACGGTCTTGACAAAAATGTAATCGAGAAAAAACTCCAGACAAGAATTGTTGTCAGGCGTGACGAGAACAACAAAGTAGTTCGTTTTATTACTCCTTTCAGAAAGTTACAGAAAGACCTTTTTAAAACGGTTATATCTTATGATGATGAGGAAAAAAGATTGGCTTCGCGCAAGCAGTTACTGGAAAATGCACCCAAGCTTACCGATCAGGAAAAAATTACCATTCAGGACAATCTCGTTAAGATGGAAAAACGATTGCCAACCGTTTGGTTTGTCAGTCACCTGATCAATGTCTTGCTTTTTGCCTTAACCGGAATTCTGATTTTTATTGTCCTTACGCGACTGCTCGATAAATACAACAACACCAAATGGTATTTTGGCATTCCGTTTATTGCAACGGTTTTATTTATTGCGCACCCTATTCATACCGAAGTAGTGGCCAATATCAAAGGAAGGGATGAAATTCTGGCATTCCTCGGTGCAATTCTCACCCTGTACATGTCCTTAAAATATCTCGAAACAAAGAAAATTTATTTTTACGCCCTTGTTTTTGTTTGTTTCCTGTTTGCCTTGTTTTCAAAGGAGGTTGCTGCCACATTTATAGCAATAATTCCTGTTTCACTTTTCCTTTTTACAGGTGAAAAAGTAAAAAAAATCATTTATACCTCTATTCCACTTGTTGCAGCAACAATTATTTTTCTGCTTATCAGGCAAAGCGTTGTTGGTCAGATAAACTCGGCGGAAATTGCCCCTGAGCTCATGAATGATTCCTTTAAAGGAATGGATTCTGTGCAAAAATATTCAGCCATATTTTTCACCTTGGGTTATTATATCAAATTGCTGATATTTCCGCATCCGTTGACGTTCGACTATTATCCGTACCATCTTATTGATTTGAGTATTGGTCTGAGCGATCCTTTTGTTCTGATTTCACTTTTTGTTAATCTGGCACTTTTCGGATATGTGCTTTATATAATTTTTAAAATGCTGCTTAGTCTTTTCAATTCGCAAAAAGAGTGGAAGCCAAAAAATCCGGTGATACAATATGGATTAATTATTTATTTCATTGCCATCATCCCAACCTCAAACTTATTCTTCCCAATTGGTGTTTTCATGAATGAAAGGTTTGTTTATGGCGCTTCGCTGGGATTTGTTTTAATCCTCGCTTACCTTCTTCAGGAAAAGCTGCCACTGCTTATAAAAAACCGCCAAACCCACTTATATTCATTATCAGCAATTGTCATTGTTATTTTAGGTTTGTATTCATTTAAAACCATTGATAGAAATACTGTTTGGAAAAATGATTTCACTTTGTTTACCAATGATGTTAAGATATCGGTAAACGGAGCAAAAAGTAATACCTCAGCAGGAGGAAAACTCATTGAATATGCAGGGTTTGCCGAAAACAAAGATAAACGTGAAGAATATCTGAACCAGGCAATCGTATATCTGAAAAAAGCTGTTGAAATTCACCCCGAATACGCCGATGCTTTGATTTTACTTGGAAATGCCTATTGGGAATTAAACAGAAACATGGACAGTGTGATGTATTATTACACCGAAATCATCAAACTCAATCCATATCATGACAGGGTGCGGACCAACATTTTCGGTACCATCATCACCCTTGAATTTGACAAGCCCGAACTGGCCGATCAAAATATTAAGCTGCTCACAAAACTATGGAATACAAAGGGAAAAGTAAAATCAAAGGAAAAAGGCGAATATTACATTGAATTCGGTAAAGTTTCTTGGGAAGTAAATTATCGCTTGGGTCGTATTTACGGGCGATACAAAAATGATCTTCCCAATTCCATTAAATATTTTGAAGCTGCCCGAAATCTGAATCCTTCAGACATGGATTTGTTAAAAGATCTTGGTACCGCGTATGGCATGACCAATAATTTTGAAAAATCCATAGATGTTCTCAGTTCAGCACTTAAAATAACTCCGGATGATGCACAAATGACTGTAAACCTGGCCATGAACTATTTCAATCTGGGCAGAAATGATGAAGGACTGAAGTCGTTGGAAAGGGTTTTTTCAATCAATCTGAAAAAAGAAGATGTTCCTGCGCTGATGAGCATGATGAATATTTATAAGAATTTGAAAATGCAGGAATTGGAAGCAAAAACTGTGCAGATTATCCTTAAACTTGATCCATCACTGGCAAAACAAAATTAATATGATCAACGGAAAAAAAGTTGTTGTTGTATTACCTGCTTACAATGCGGAAAAAACGCTTGAACTGACCTATAAAGAAATTCCATTTGACGTGGTTGATGATGTGATACTTGTTGATGACCGCAGTCATGACAAAACCGTTGAAAAAGGCGTTGAGATTGGCATCAGGCATATTGTCAGACATGAAGTCAACAAAGGGTACGGAGGAAATCAGAAATCCTGTTACCGAAAAGCCATTGAGCTTAATGCCGATATAGTCGTGATGCTACACCCCGATTATCAGTACACTCCCAAACTTATTCATTCAATGGTTTATTTAATAGCCAATGATCTTTATCAGGTTGTTTTGGGGTCAAGAATTCTTGGGAAAGGTGCCCTAAGGGGTGGTATGCCACTTTACAAGTATTTTTTTAACAGAATGCTTACCCTGTCACAAAATATAATTATCGGCGCAAAACTTTCTGAATATCATACCGGATACAGAGCTTTTACACGCGAGGTGCTTGAAAACATAAATTACGAAGCTAATTCAGATGATTTTGTATTCGATAACCAAATGCTTTCCCAGATACTTTTTGCCGGATACGAAATTGCCGAAATCACCTGTCCGACCAAATATTTCGACGAAGCATCCTCAATAAACTTCAGAAGAAGCATGAAATACGGATTTGGGGTTTTGGGTACTTCATTGAAACACCGGTTTCAGAAATGGGGACTAGCGAGGTATGAGATTTACAGAAAAATGCGTTCTTAAATCCCGGGGTAATTTCAGCCACCTTTTCAGATTGCTTATTTTGCCTAATCAATTAAATTTTGTTATTACTCATTTATCTGTTATTTTTACAAACTTTAATATATGATTATTTGAAGAACTGATGACGCTGCCTATTATTGTATATGGGATAATAATCGGATTTATGATTTCGATACCACTTGGACCAGTGGGTATTATGTGTATACAAAGGACTCTGAACAAAGGACGTTTTTCAGGTTTTATCAGTGGATTGGGTGCTGCAGGAGCTGACACCATTTTTTCATTATTTGCGGTTTTCGGTGCCAAATACATCATTGATTACGTTGAAAAACATGAAACATGGTTTCAAATCATCGGCGGTGTATTATTTTTGGCCGTGGGAATAAAAATATTTGTAACTAACCCGGCAGTCCAGCTCAGACAAAGGCAGCATAAAAAAAAGGGGAATTCGCTTGTTTGGGACTTTATGTCTGTTTTTTTAATAACCATTACAAATCCCATTGCCATTCTTTTATTCCTGATTGCCTTTTCCTACGTTGGTCTGGTCATTGAGCCCACCGAATACAGCAAAGCATCCATGGTAATATTGGGGATAGCAGCAGGAACCTCTGCATGGTGGTTTATACTCGCTTCAACTGTTAATCTTTTCAGGAAGCACATCACACTTAAAAGTCTTTGGTGGATCAATAAAATCGCTGGATTTCTGATAATTGTCTTTGTAGTTGGCTCAGTTATCAATATCCTGATTACAAGATTTCCGTAAAATCTATTTCTTTTCCAATATCTCAAACGCTGCATCAAGGTATAAAAAAGCATCATTGGTATGCGCGCCTGTTCGTTCCTCAGAACGTTTATGTCCGAGTCGCACCACCACAGCATTTTTCTGGGGAATCACAAAAATATACTGTCCTAAAATTCCGCGTGCATAAGGAATATCCATGCCCTTATAATTAATGATCCACCACTGGTAGCCGTAATAATCCACCTTTTTTCCATCTTCATCAACGAGGTATGAGGCAGAAGATAATGCATCCTCAAGATATTTTTCGGAAATAATCTGTTTTGTTCCCCATTTGCCTTTATTCAGACAAAGTTGTCCGATTCGTGCAAAATCACGGGCATTGGAGTTAAAGCAGCAATAAGCTTTTTCCATGCCTTCTTCCTCATCAAGACACCAAAGGGCATCGTTCTTTGCTCCAAGTGGCTTCCACAATTTTTCTGACGCGTAATCAGAAATATTTTTTCCTGTTGCTTTTTGCAAAATCATAGCCAGAAGTTGCGTGTTTCCGCTGAGATATTTAAAAACTTTTCCGGGTTCCTCTATTGTTTTTAGTTTTAGAATCAACCTGTCAAGATTGGTTCCGTAATAAGCTTTGGTGGTTACTGAAAACGGACTGCCGTAGCTTTCATTCCAATTGAGACCTGAGCTCATGGTCAGCACATCTTTAATGGTTAAATCTGCATTTTTACCTTTAGAAAACTCAGGAATAAACTCACCCACTTTTTGATCAACGCTTTTAATTTTTCCTTCATCAATTGCAATTCCCACCAGCAATGCGACAATACTTTTAGCGGCAGAAAATGAATTGGTAAGTGAATTTTCATCGTATCCCATCCAGTATTTTTCATATTTGATGCTGCCGTTTTCAAGAATCAGAAAGGCAATGGTTTCGAATTCCTTAAACTTATCAAGTTTTTCTGAAGATATTTCCTTTGTATTATAATCAATGGTATTCATCCATATTTGTTCTTCTCCTGCCCTGATAACCCTATTGTCAAATATTTTATAGTCATCAATGCCTGCGTTGGTATATTTTATTGCTTTGGTGAGATAGGTGCAAGAAAATAAAATGAGTGAAATCAGAACAGATAATATTGCGGCTTTGGTAATTATGTATTTCATAAATTTATTAACAGTCTTGATAATTAAAACAAATAAAAATACAAATTATTCATGATTCCGAATCATTAAGGTACAATTATTGTGATGATTAATCAGAATCTATTTTGTAAATTTGTTTCAAAGCCTGAAAGATGAAACACCGGATGATATTATTTAAACTTCATATTTATTCACTGATATTCAATATTATTCATCAAATATTTAAACTGGTTTTTCACCTTTACCCCTCAAAAAATATCAGAAATAAAATGATTTCTGCCGGAATTGTTATTATTACAATTAATTCAGCTCTGGTATCCTGCAATAAAAGCTCATCTGATTCAACTGATAATGACCCGAAGAATGGAAAAAAAATAGCGAAAGGAGAAGCCGGAGACATCAGTCGTAAAATAAGTAAAATTGTTTTTCTAAATATTATTCAGACATTTACAAATAGAGAGGCCGTCAATTCGATCCGTGATTTACCATTGGAAGAAATAGAAGGTACAATAACCAACCGGCCCGATTCAACGTATATTATAAAATGTTACGTTCCCATTGATCCTGAAACTGATTTTTAACTTTTGAAAAAGAAACTAAATATAAAACTAATGTATTTCAGACTTATAACTTATAAGATTCTGAAAAACATTCCATTTCTGAAATCGAGATTTTCCATAAGGTACTTACTAACCGGAATGATTATATTATCACTGACAGCAACAATGCAGAACTGCCGGTCAAAAAAGGTTATTCATTGCTATGTTGGTCCGCCAGAAAATTATGAACAAGCTGACAGTCTGAAACAAAATGAGTAAAATAAAACTATTTATATTCTTGATTCTCTTCTTTTTAACTGATACTATAAATATATTATCTGGTAAAAAGATATTCGCCAAAAGAAAAATGCTTCTTGGCGCTGTCATTATTGCATTGATAAACAGCTCAACAGGGTGTGAAAACAAAAAGACCGGACCCCAAAAAACTTGTTACGATACAGTCCGTACAACTGAATATAATACTTTTTCATCTGATACAGCTATCATCGATACTTTATTAGAAAAAGGCATTCAAACAGTTTTAAAAAAGCAGGTAAAAACAAAATGAAAAAGCATTTAAAAATATTGCAATTTCATTTACTTTCTGTTGTTAGTAACTTAACCAGTAACAGAAGTTTGTCAAGAAAAAAAATATTGCTTGGCATTGCAATAATTGGATTTTCAGGTTGCAATGAAAAAAATGAAGAAAGAAGAACTATGTGTTATGAACCGGTTCCTGATACCACTTATGAAATAACAGACACTTTTAATACTGATACTATTGAAAATTAAATTAGTAATATACAAACTTGCCTATAAGATTGTTTCTCTGATTCATGCAATCAGTTTCAGGAAAATTTTTACCGCAAAAAAAATATTTATCGGATTAGCCATTTTAAGCATTTCAAATTCTTTTAGCTCATGCAGGACTCACAATCCACCAAGAACTTGCTATAAACCGGCTATACCTGATTATGAAATAAGTGATACCACAAAAAACCCGGCACCTGAAAATGAAGAAAAACTTTAAAATATTCCTTTTAATTTTAAGGATGAATACATACCGGGTAATCAGTTTTTTACCTGTTTTCAAAAATAAGTTCAGAGCAAAATTCATTTTAACCGGAATATTAATATTATCACTTTCTGCAACCATGGAAAGTTGCAGATCAAAAAAGAAAAAAACCCTTTGCTATTATCTTCATGTTCAGGAAATCGAAATCATTGATGAAAAAACAGGACTATGAAACTGAAATTCATTTTTTATAAAGCGTTGTATTTTCTGGTATCAGGAGTAAATCTGATGACATTCAGAAAACTTTTTACCGGTAAAAAAATCATGCTGGGCATTATGGTTATTGGTATTGCAAACGCCATGAGTTCGTGCAAACACTTTATTCCGCACCGCACCTGTTACGACGTTGCCCCAACCAACGGTTATGAGCAAGCCGATTCGAACAAAACCATAGTAAACCCGCAGGATACAACCAGGGAAATTCTCTGTTACAAAACCACAACCCCACAAGAATAATATGGATAAGGAAAAACTCATCACACCGGTTATATTAATTGCCTTAGGCATTGCTTTTATTTACGCATGTTTTATGGTAGCTGTCAGGAAAGACAACAAAGCAGCCATTTCAAGAAAACTGAAGATCGGAGCGGCAATTATCTCGCTCACGGCTTTCATTAATACGGGAAGCTATGCTCAAAAGACCTGTTATAAGCCCGCGATTGTTGAGAAACCAAATGTCTTTATCACCAATTCGGGAAATGAAAATAATGTGCGCACCATCAGTAATGGAGGAACTTTATTAGGGAATCTAAATAATTACAATTCAGATTCGAAATATCATGTAACCATTTGTGATACAACAGGTAAAATAATTGATAAAAACCAAATGGAAATTGATTCTCTAAATACCTGGAGCATTTCCTTTGAAAACCGCACTCCGGGCAAATACATCCTGAAATTTTATGAGGCCGGATCGGGTAAATCGGAAGATGAATTAATTTACGAAACGTATATTAAAGTTTATGATCGCCGGGATGAACGGTATAATACGTGTTATTTTTGATGATGTATGATGTATGATGTATGATGGATGATGTATTTTTCCCATAACTTATAACCCATAACTTATAACTCATAACTTATAATCCATATCCCGTTTCCACCCCCTTTTTAACAGCAGGCACGCCTGATTTCATCCAGACCGGAGCGGGTTTGTCTTTCAAATAATGATCGAAAAATTGTTGCATTCTTATTGAAAGATCAACGCATTGCGCCCTGTTTACCAGATTATGTTCTTCGTTGTTGTAATTAAGCAGCCAAACCGGTTTGTTTAATCGCCTCATGGCTGTAAAAAGTTCAATTCCCTGAGTCCATGGTACGGCCCCGTCGTTGTCGTTGTTCATCATTAATAAAGGTGTGTTAATCCGGTCGGCATAAAAAACCGGTGAATTCTCAATGTACAACTGTGGTTTTTCCCACAAGGTGGCTCCGATGCGGCTTTGGGTGCATTCATACTGAAACATTCTGCTTACACCTGACTCATATCTTAATCCGCCGTATGCACTGGTCATATTGGTCACTGCTGCTCCGGCCATTGCGCAGGCAAACATATCGGTGCGTGTCACGAGATAGGCAATCTGGTAGCCACCCCAGCTTTGGCCCTGCAAACCAATTTTATCCGGATCAATATATTTTCGTTTACACATATCAACGGTACCGCTTACAATATCGTCGTAGGCACTTTGACCGGGGAAACCGGTTTTGTAGGTAATATCCGGAACAAAGACCATGTATCCGTTGCTGGTATAATAAGCCGGAGTAATGATTGATCTGCTCGGGTGCGGTGGATTGTGGTTGTTAAGTTCATCCGAATTGCGTTCATAAAAATAAACTATCATCGGATATTTATTGGCAGGATGAAAGTCTTCGGGTTTATATAGCAATCCTTGAAGCATTTCACCCGAGAAACTTTTCCATTTCACCAGTTCAACCGAGCCCCATAGGTAATCCTGTTGCTGAGGGTTTGTATTAGTTAACTTCACTGAATCTGTGAAATCGAAATTACTTGTCCATAAATCGGGATATTCAATAAATGATTCCCTTTGCCAAATAAGCTTATTGGCTTTTTTTGCTTTTTTCAGTCCGGTAAAATCAAAATTGCCTTTAACGAGCAGTTTAATTCGTCCGGCATCCTGATAATTAAGAAGATAAAAGCCATCTTCTTTTGTTTCTTCATTAAAACCCGAAAGAAGGACTTTGTCAAGTTCGGCGTATCTTTTTTCAGGATCAGGCCACACATATTCAAATCTTGTTTTGGATTCTCTTCCCTTGCCCAGAGTAATATTTTCGGGACTTGTTTTGCCTGAGACATCAAATTTCCACACATCGTACCGGTCATAAATGAGCACAAATTTTTCATCTTCGGTCCAGCTTACAATCTCATATGGATAAGGAATTCCGGGCATATCATACATTTCGTTGTAAAAATTTACCTTTAAATTTTTAGTCAGCGAAATTGTTTTCTCATCCCTGATATTATAAAGATACCATGAACTGTCGGCAGGATTATAATATATCATTGTTTTTGCTTCGGGCGACAGGTGAACCGGGTACCCCTGCTTTTTAAGAATCATTTTGCGTGAACCATCTTCAATATTTACCAAATAAACATCATTGTATGAAGGGGTTTCCCATGAAGACAGCATATCATACTCATCTCCCGCGAACCCTAACGCCAATGGATTTTCGCGTTTCTTTTCGATACTGATTTCAGATACAATCTTGTCAGCCAGCTGCACCATATTTAACTTTTTCAAGTGGATTACAACCTGATATCCCCTGCTTTTTTCCTTTTCAACTTCTTTTACTTGTTGCGACTGGAGTTTCTTATCCTGCCAGTTCCACACATCAACTTTTACTTTTTCGTCATCGAGCAGGGTATCCTTTATTTCCTTTTCAGGTTTTGGAGAAGTCTTGAAATAAAGTTCATTTCCATCATTTGAGAAAAAAGGAGCCGATTTTTCATTTACACACCAATCTGAGGGCATATTTTTAGTCAGGGTATCAGCAACAGACAATACACCTGATTTAGCAGACCAGTAGAACAGACTGTATATTTTAATTTTCGCAGTATCTGCTGAAAACAAAAAAGCAATCTGATTGCCAGCCTTGTCAATAGTGAGATCTTTAGCCTTACCGTTTCTTGTTAATATGTTTTTTTCAGTTTTATCAAGGGTATTAAACACATAGACACAAGCGGTATCAATGGAATCCTTTTTATTTGAAATATAGCAGATTAGATTACCCTCTTCAGAAATCAGATATTCATTAATACTTTCCTTTTCAAATTTTTCATTGGTAAGCGGATTATAAATCACCATTTTAGTACCCTCATTATCTTTTTTCTTTTTTTCTTTCTTCTCCTCTTTAGGCTTTTCAGTAGTTTTAAGCGTATCAGATTTAGAAGTGGTATCTTTTTTTTCCAATTCCTTTTCGAGATGATAAACCATCCAGTTTCCTGATTCTTTTGGCAGTTTGAAAGATTTAACCCTTTCGGTTTTCAGTATTTTTTTATCAGCAAAATAATATATTGCCATGGAATCCTTAGGCATTTTTTCCTTTTTAACTTTATCAAGCTTTGCCTTTCTTACTGAATCTTCGAACGGAACAATTGAAAACACAGCAAAATCAGAGTTTGCAGATATCACTGCATTTTTAGCACGGGCAATTGAATCCGTTGATTTTGTGAGTATATCATAAAAATACAGGTATCCATCACCTTTTTGGGGATATATTTCCCATGAAACAATATTTCCGTTATTTGAAATCTGCGATTTCTTTAAATTCTTCCAACTATCATAAACAGAATGATCCAGAGGCTTTTTGCCAAGGGATTGTGAAAAAACAGAAAAAGCAAAAAGCAGAGCTGATAAGGTCCAAAAAAATCTGGTCATGAATATCAGTTTAGAATTAAAAAATTATTTGAAATACCGGGTATGTGACTGTTTATAATCTTCATATGTACCAGTTGCAGTATTGGCTGATGTTTTCAACATTTTCTCCTCGAGAATTTCAGCATTGGGTTTTCCGTCAAAATTTTTATTGAGTGCTCTCAGAGATTTTTTTGTACCATCAGACAAGGTAAGCAGGGGATCTCCAAGAATTACCAGTCCCATTTTCCATTTATCTTCAAGGTAGTCACCTCCTGTACTGCTGTTAAACCAGTAAATAAAAGCAGCGCCCCATGATTGGCCTGCTGCCAGTTGGCTGTTAAAATCCTGCGGCCAGTAATTGCCGCCAGTTTTTGTTGTGCCCATGGTTGCCAACCCGTATGATGTTTTCATCACATAGGTCATGGCAAGACATTCTTCGGTGAATTTTGATGCAGAGCAGTCAAACAGATTATAAAAGCTACCTTTGAGGTTTGCAGAAGATATTTCTTCGGCAGTCATATTCTGGTTGGCCCCCTCATGACCAATGACAAGGGTTGCAGGGTACGAGTGGATCATTTGATGAACGTATTCAAAGCCCGAGCTCATTTTTTCAATATACTTTGATTTGGTTGTTTCAGCCAGATCCACTACCTGTTCATAATCAGCATACACCTGATTGACATTGAATAGTTGCGAATAATACATGGAACTCCAGTCGTCATCAATAAACAGTAGTGCTTTTTGATTTGTTAGCGATCCATTAGTCTTATAATCATGCACTTTATCCAAATAGCTTTCAATTTCAGAGGCTGTACCATCGATTCTTGAAACAAAAATATCCAGGTTCAGATCAGAATAGCCATCATATTTACCATCATGGTCAACATCTTCCCATGTATTGTTTATATCCATCAGATAATGTTCGAAAGGAAATTCCTCGTGTTCTTTCCATGTTGATTCCATTTCATACCAGGCCACGGGCAGGTCGCCAATCAGAAAAACTCCCTGAATGGTATCGCTTTCAATATAATTTTGAATTACAGCACGCATTTCCTCCACAGTGCCATCCTCCCATTTGTAAATAATTCCGGTTGAATTTTGAATTGACTGCAAATCTTCAACATAGCCATCCACATCTCCTTTAACGGAAGAATAAACATCCTCTGCAATGATTATCAGTATTTTATTTGGATAATATTTATCGGGAGTGGGGTCATCATCCTCATCATCACAGGAAATAAGCACCACAGAAAACACTATAAGCAATGCAAGATAAAAATAACCAAGATTTTTCATGACTTTTTTTTTTACTAAAATAGAAAAAAAATGACAGAAAAGAAAATGACCGGAAATTAGGGGAAAAAAGTTCAATTATTGAATTGAAAAGAGGCAAATACTAAAGGTATTTTCCAATAATCTTAAGCAAATCCTCAGGAAGAATAGGTTTTGTGAGATAGTCATCACATCCTGCGTTGAATATTTTTTGCCTTTTATCAACCATAGCCACAGCTGTTTGAGCAATCACCGGAAGTTCCTTATTGTGTTTTTTTATTTGTTTGGTAGCTTCATAGCCATCAAGGATAGGAAGTTGAAGGTCCATCAACACCAGATCAATATTATCAATAGCTTTACAGGTATCGACAGCATCTTTTCCATCGGTGGCCCACAGCAATTTGGCTTTTGTGGTTGACAATGCTGATTGAATAAATTTGAAGTTTAGGTCATCATCTTCAACTATGAGAATTACTTTATCTTCCCAATTTATTTCACTTGTTACTATTTCTTCAGTTGCAGTCAACTCGGGTTCTTCTGTAAGCTCCTTTCCGGTGATGATTCCGGGTAAAGCAAAATAAAAGCTTGAGCCCTCGCCTTCGGACGTTTCAACCCAAATCTCACCGCCCAAAAGCTCAACGATATTTTTTGAAATTGCAAGTCCGAGTCCTGTACCGCCATATTTTCTCTTATCAGGAGCATAATCAAGTTGTCTGAACCTTTCAAAAACGAAGGATTTCTGATTTTCGGGGAAGCCGATACCGGTATCTTTCACAAAGAAAAGCACATCATCATTAAGAAAACTGCATCCCACTTCAATATAACCCTTTTCAGTAAATTTGAGGGCATTATTGGCGAGATTGATCAGCACTTGCAGCAAACGGTTTGAATCGGTAAACACTGATGTTTTTTCAGCATTTTCGGGAATGTTCAGGTTAATTTCGATATTAAATTTTTCGCGACGGTCTCTTTCTTCTTTAAAAAGTTCGAAAGCTTCGTTCAGGAATTTAATAAGATTAAAATCTTTCTTCTGAATCTGCAGTTCACCGGCTTCAATTTTTGCAATATCAATAATATCATCAATAAGCTTTATCAGAATATTACAGCTTGTTTTAATGTAATCATTGTATTCAAGTCGCTGCTGGGCAGTTGTTTCAGACAGGGTAAGCAGGTCGGCAAATCCGATAATTCCGTTCATGGGTGTCCTGATCTCATGGCTCATGTTAGCCAGGAAAGTGGTTTTAAGCCGGTCGGCCTGCTCGGCTTTTTCCTTTGCCTCGGTAAGCATCAGCTCATATTTTTTTCTTTCGGTAGCATCACGTGTAACGCCGTGGATGCCAACAACCTCTCCCTTATCGTTGGTAGTAAGTGAAATATTAACCTCACCCCAAACATGAGAACCATCCTTTGCAATATATTCCAGTTCCAGTATTTTTGAGAAGCTTGCTATATCAAGGTTACCCTTCAGAAGATTAGTATATTCCGTATTGAATGTATCTTCAACCAGTTTCCAGGATTCCGGCACAAGCAGTTCAAGCAGTGGTTTTTCGATGTACTCTTCAGAAGTGTATCCCAAAAAGTTTGAAACCGAATTACTTATATAATTTGTATTCAGCTTCATATCCATTGACCAAATCACATCCGACAGGTTATCAGCCAGTTTACGATATTTTTCCTCACTGTTTTTGAGAGCCTCCTGCGATTTTTTGCTTTCGGTAATATCAGTAATGATTGCGATATAGCCGTTCACGTTGCCATTTTCATCAAACCGGTAATTCCAATCCACCTGCACCCACACCTCTTTACCGTCTTTTCTTGTATTTTTGGTTACAAAAGGTTTGTTGGAAATTGTTTTGGAAGAAACTGCAGCAAGAAACCTCACAAACTTTTCTTTTTCTTCTCCGGGTAAAATATCGAGCAGACTTTTGCCTATGAGTTCATTTTGATCGTATCCCAGGATTGTGTGATTGGGAGCGTTGGCATAAATAAAGTTACCATCAAGATCGACTTCAGAGATGCCGTGCGGAATGGTATCCAAAAGAAACTTATATTTATTCTCACTCACATTCAACGCTTTACCTGTGAGCTCATTTTGTATGATAACCTTACGGAGTTCATTATTTGTCTGAATCAATTCCTTTGTTCTTTCTTCCACCAATGATTCGAGCAGGTTTTTGTGATTAAGCAGTTCCTGTTCGATCTTTTTCAGTTCTGAGATATCTCTGAAAACTGCCTGAAAAACCGGACTGCCATTCAGTTCTATTTTCTGAAATAAAATATTAACGGGTATTTCGGTTCCATCAGATGCAAGAAAAACAGACTCGGGAAATGTTATTTTTTCACCGGTTTTGAGTGTTGCAGTAAGGTTTTTAAAAACATCAACAGCATCATTGCGCATGCGTTCGGGCACGATCATGGAGAAATCATTTCCGATGATCTGGTCTTTTGGCAGCTTAATCATTTGTGAGGCAGAGAGGTTCACGTCAATAATTTTTCCCGAAACGGTTTCTCCCAATAGAATTACATCAGGAGCATATTCAAACAAGGTACGGTAACGTTCTTCGCTTTCAAAAACAATGTTCTGGAAATTTTTACGGGTGGTAATATCGAAGATGACACCCAATGAGCCGATAAACTCTGCACTTTCGTTAAACAAAGGTGAAGCAGAGACTAAGACGTTGATCAGCCTGCCGGTTTTCGAAACCAGAGTGGTTTCGTATTGAGAGATTTTGCCCTTTTGCCTTGAATTGGTTAGGTTTTTGAATTTCCTGAATTCGTCGGGAGTTGAGACATCTTCAATTGTTTTTCCGATCAGCTCTGCCTCAGAATATTCAAGCATTTTTGTAAAAGCAGGGTTAACATACAGGAAACATTCAAACGGGTCGGTAATGCTTATTCCGGCGATGGTTGCTCCGGTTACAGCATTGTAAAGCCGTTCATTTCCTTTCATTTGCCAGATAATGAGATCTTTCTCATTCAGTTTGTTTTTAAGGGCCTGTACTTCGGCTTTCAAATCATCAACAATACCGCTGTTTTCCATCCAATCCTTATTTTATCATCTAAAAAGAATCATTTTCACCAGTTATTATTACTTTTGGTGTGATTACAAATTTATATATTATTAATCAATTAAGAATGCTTACCAGAGTAATACTTTTTTCTTTAATTATATTTTCATTGCTTTCATGCAAAGAAAAGCTTTCAGCTGAAAATATGGCTAAAGATATCTGTAACTGTTTAGTAGAAAATCACATCTCAGGGAATGACATAACTGTTTTTAATCAAAAAAGCCCATTTATGACGAATTGCGGAAATCAAATTCTTGCGGATTTAAAAATGAAACTCAGCAGTTTAAATAATGAAGATAAAAAAAAGTATATCAAAGACTTAATTGTAGAATTAACCAAAACAGACTGTTTCTCTCCAGCCATTGATTTCTTTCTAAGTAATTTAAATTTGTAGCATACTCTTTTTTTGTCACTAAATCCATTCATTTTGTCATTTTAGCCATGAATCTTATATAAAAATCCCATGAAAATGCTTAATTTTGACGAATGATTCCATTAAATGGATAAGCAACAATTAGGATTTGATAAGATTTATTAAAAAAAAATCAAAAAAGCAACCAAAATGCAATATTTGCGTCTTTTGATTGTATATTTAAGTATTAACACTTAAGAAAATGAAGAAAATAGTAGCCATTTTAGTCTTGTTTTTCATATCAGGATTAATCTTTTCTCAAACAAGTAGCTATGATTCACGTCTTTACGTACGGTATAGCGAAACTGAACTTGAAAATATCAGGAACTCAGAGCCTCAGTTTCTTGAATTATTAACCTTCAAACTTGATCATTCTTATTATTTTATTGATATAGATATTAATACTGACAAAACATATCCTTTGTTATATGAGATGGATTATGCCACAAAAAAGATTTCAGATGTTGCTGTGGATAATATTTCTGTTTCAGGTTTCAACATTCTTAAGTACGCCATTGAATCCAACCCCAACAACAGGGTTGTTTACAGAATAGGAAATTCAGGATTAGGACTGGTTCTTTATTCTGATAAGGAAGTTATGGCAGAATTCAACAAAAATTAATATTGTAAAAGACTTTCACATGAAATATATTTTAATTCCATTTTTTCTAATCATAACGCTGGTTGTAAAGTCCCAGTCATATGAAATAGATGCTTATAACGGGCAAACGGTGAACACCTGCGCTGGTACTTTCTACGACAGTGGTGGATCTGCGGGTACCTATCAGAATTATGAAAATTATTCCGTTACTTTCTGTACCGGAATGCCGGGTTCCCAGATCATTTTCACTTTCACCTCCTTTAATGCCGAAAGTGCTACATTTGACCATCTGAACATATATGACGGACCAAATGCCTCGTCCCCGATGATTGGGAATTACGGAAGCACATCCTTAAACGGATCAGTCATTTCATCCTCAAACGGTTGCCTGACTTTCACATGGGTCACTGACGGATCGGTTACTTATGCCGGGTGGTCAGCTACAATTTCCTGCTCCTTCCCATGCCAGGAATGGGATCTCACTGCAACGCCAAGCGTTCCCTTCACCAGTGGTGATACCATTAAGGTATGTCAGGATCAACCAATAACTTTTACCGCAACAGGAAATTATTATAACAATAACATTAACTATACTCAGTCTGACGCAACCTCAACCTTTTCGTGGGATTTTGGCGATGGCAGTGCTGTGCAGACCGGAGCATCTGTAACCCACACATTCCCTGACGGCGGCGGATATTTTGTGATAGTAAATGGCGCTGATGTGAACAGTTGCGACAATCAAAATTTTGAGCAAATAATAGTAATGGTTTCCACTACACCTACTTTTGTTGGAACGGGTCTTGACCCCGACACGATATGCCTGGGAGAGCAAGTTGATTTAAGTGGGTTTGTGCAGACACAACCATGGGAACAAACTGTTCCACCACCATGGGCCGGACTTACGCATTTTGACGACTCTCATTACCAGCAAATTCAATCGGCACCGATTACTTTCGGTATATTCGCTCCGGGAGCCACACTCACTAACGTTAATGATATTTTAAGTGTATGCGCCGAAATGGAACATTCATACCTTGGCGATTTAACTATTTATCTTACTTGCCCCAACGGCTCATCAGTTAACTTTGTTTTATATCCTAATGGCTGCGGCGGCACATATCTTGGCGTTCCTATTGACGTTGGTGGCGACACCGATCCTCCGGGTACCGGATGGATGTATTGTTGGTCCCCAACTCCGGCCGTTGGTACCATGTCTTCGCTTTGCGGGGGATATTATGGAACCGGATTGCCAGCAAACACCTATTCAGCACTCGATCCATGGACAAATCTTCTTGGATGTCCTTTGAACGGCGACTGGTCAATCAATATTACTGATAATCTTTACTCAGATGACGGTTTTATTTTCCAGTGGACCATCAATTTCAACCCTGCAATTATCCCAACTAACTTATGGGAATATCAAAACACATACTCAACTTCTGATGTACATTGGACCGGCGACAACATTGTGTCGGACAACAACTATACTGCCACTGCCGAACCTACATCCGATGGTGATGTAACCTATCAGTTCAATGTAATTGATGACTTTGGCTGTCCATATGACACAACCGTCACCGTTCACGTATTGCCTGCCGGCAGTCCGGGTTGCTGTGTTATGCCTGATGCTGAAGCCGGACCCGATGATGAAATATGCTCACTCAGTTATCCTTTGGTTGCTGTTATGTCAGACATTGCCAACACCGGCGAATGGACTTACACAGGTCCTGGCACCGCAGTTTTCAGCAATGTTAATTCACCAACATCAACAGTTACCGTTTCGACTTATGGAATGTATACTTTCACCTGGACAGAAATCAATTCTGTTGCCTGTGAAAACCCGGATGATGTAAAAATAACCTTCTATCCTACTCCCACATCCACTTTCACCTATACACCCATTATGTGTTTTGGTGAAACAACGACATTAACCTATACAGGAACAGGCACAGCGGGTGCCAACTACACCTGGAATTTTGATGGAGCAACCTCTACTCCCACCGGACAAGGTCCTCATTCCATTGGTTGGGCAGTTGCCGACACCTATACAGTTACATTAACTGTTGACGAAAACGGATGTACTTCAACATCTACATCGCAAAATATTGTTCATCCCGAAGAACTTATTTCAAGTATTGGCGCAGGAAACATTGAATGCCCCGGTGAATTTACTTCAGTTGGCATTGATGTTGATGGAGGTACAACTCCTTTTACTTACTCATGGGATCCCGATCCGGGCCCCATCACATCTATCGGACCCGGAACCTATAACCTAACCATTACCGATGCCAACGGTTGTACAAACACCCATACTTTCACCATTACCGAACCACCAGATTTTGTTTATCAGGCCACTCCTGTAAATCTTACTTGCTATCATGATAATACCGGTTCTGTTGCCATTGATTACACCGGAGGCACTTTACCATACGTTTATTCATGGTCAGGCCCGTCAGGTTTCTCGGCCAGTTCCGAAGATGTTTCAGGAATTGGTGCCGGAACATACAATTTGCAAATAACTGATGCCAGTGGTTGCACTTTAACCGATGCAATTGTAATAACTGAGCCTGCACAGCTTGTTGCAACAATTATCTCCAGTGAAGATGTTAGTTGTTTCGGAGTCTGCGATGGCACTGCAAACACTTCAATTACCGGCGGAACTGTTCCATATACTTATTTATGGAATAATGGAATTACCACCGCAAATAACTCAACCCTTTGTGTTGGAACCAATGGCATTTTGGTTACAGACAGCCATGGATGTACCGCAGGAGTTACTGTAGTTACCACCGAGCCAGCTTTATTCACATCAAGTATTGTCGGAACGAATGTAAGCTGTTTTGGCGGCAACAATGGAACAATTACTTTAACCCCGACCGGAGGAACATTCCCGTATTCCTATAACTGGAATCCGGCTATGGCCAATTCAGGTTTCCATTCAGCTGTTGCAGCAAATTCTTATCTTGTCACAGTTACCGACATGAATGGTTGCACCACTACAAACAATATTACAATTACACAGCCAGCCACTCCTATATCTGTAACATTCTCACAGGTTGACCTGTCATGTTTTGGCGGAAATACTGGTGAGATTAACATTTCTGTATCAGGAGGCTCACCGGGATATACTTATTTCTGGTCAAACGGACTAAGTTCCGAGGATGTAGTAAACCTTGGAGCAGGAACTTATTCTGTAACTGTTACTGACACCCACAATTGCACATTTATCACAGGCACAACCATTATTCAACCAAGTCAGCTTGTACTAACTGCCTCAGTAGATAAATGGATATGCATTGATTCGGATGTAACCATTAATGCTTCAACAACCGGAGGAACCCCACCATATTCATACACCTGGAGCAATGGTGTTATGAGTGCTTCACAAACTGTTGGTCCGGTTGAAGATCAGATTTACACAGTTTCGGTTACCGACGTATATGGTTGTCCGAGCAACATAGAAAACGTTACTGTTTTTGTGTTTGATTCACTGAAGATGAATCTTACTTCACAGGACTTTATAATCTGCAGTGGTGAACAGACAAATATTCTTTCATCCTTTGCAGGTGGAAATGGCGGACCATATATTTTGTCAATAGCCGGAATGTATATAAACAATCCGCATTATGTTTCACCTACAGAAACAACAACCTACACTGTTACACTTCAGGATTTTTGCACAACACCGGCAATAACTCAGGATATTACCATTACAGTGATCAATCCGCCTTCACTCACATTCACATGGGATGATCCGGACGGCTGTCAGCCGCACACCGTGCAGTTCAATGCGATGTCCGGAGTAGATTACGTAACTTATTCCTGGGATTTTGGTGATGCAATTAATAATTATTCCTTCCTACCCAACCCTATTCACACTTATGAGGAGGACGGATTGTATGATGTAACACTTCATGTAATTGATACAGTTAACGGATGTGAAACAATCACAACTTACGAAGATATTATTAATGTGTATCCATTACCGGTTGCTAATTTTGTACCAGATCCGGGTGTGACGTCAATTATTAATCCGGATATTTATTTCGTGAATTTATCACAGCTTAATGATATAAATTTATGGGACTTTGGCGATGGAGACAGTTCTGATTTTGTTTGTCCTTCACATCCATATCGCGAACCCGGCACCTATGAAATTCAGTTAATTGTAATTACCAATAACGGATGCCGTGATACAACAACAGGTCAAGTGATTATAAAGGACGAATATACATTTTATGCACCCACTGCATTTTCACCAAACAAGGTTGAACCCAACGAAAAATTCTTTGTAATTGGAGAAGGTATTGACCCTGAGAATTTCCAGATGATGATTTATGACCGTTGGGGTGAGTTGATTTACGAAACCGATAAATACAATCCCGACAAACCCGACGAGTATGGCTGGGACGGAAGAGTAAAAGAAAATAAATTCGCCAAAAATGAGGTTTACACATGGCTTGTTATTTATCTTGACTTACGCGGAAATCAGCATGAAGAAGCCGGTACAGTAACCGTGATCAGATAAATAGAAATGAAAATATTAAAAAACTCCGGGAAACCGGAGTTTTTTTTTGAATAAAAATTCTTACTTTGCATGAATGAAAAGCAGAATTGAAGTTGATCCCGAAAAAATAAAAGAAATCCCAATGTTCTTTATTCTGGGTCGCCCACGATCGGGAACAACTCTTGTAAGAACAGTTTTTGATGCACATCCAAACATATCCATTCCGCTTGAAACAATTGTTATTCCGGAATTGTTTCCTGAATTTGGGCGAATAAAAGAATGGGATAAGGAAAAGATTATCAGGTTTTTTAATAAAGCGATAAAATTAAGGTACTATTCTAACTGGAGTTCAGATTCAGAAAAGTTGAAAAATGATTTGCTCAAACTTGAAGGCAAAGCAAGTTATTCAGATTTTATTAAAACATTTTATTTAAACTATGTTTCCTTCTATGATAAAAACCAAATTACATTGATCGGAGACAAAACACCTTACAATTCAAATCATATACCGCTGCTTATTAAACTTTTTCCAAAGGCAAAATTTATTCATATTATCAGAGATCCACACGAGCATATACTCAGTATGAAAAAAGTGGACTTTGGATCTAACAGCGCTCTTGTTATATCGCAGAATTGGAAAATTCTGAATAAAAAAATTGAACGTGCAAAAAGAAAAAATCCAGAAAAGTTTATTACTGTAAAATTCGAGGATTTTCTTATGACCCCTGAAAAATTTCTGAAGGAGTGGTGCGAATTTCTTTCCATTGAATACAGCGAAAGCATGATGAAGTTCTATGAGATTAAGGACCAAGTTAACGAACATTACACTCCCGAGCAAGTGAATAAAGTTCACAGCAGTCTTCTCAAGCCCATTGTTCCCGGAAAAATTAACGCATGGATGGATAAAATGAGCAAAAAAGATGCTATGATTTGTGAATTTGTAACTTCGAGATATATCAATAGCTACGGCTATTCCAGAATGTTTTCAAAATTTCCCCTTTTGTGGAAAATTAAAATTTTTCCGAAATACCTTAATATTGTTTTCTTTATTCACATATTCAACTATTTAAAAAACACATCAGGTAGAAAAATTAAAACGATTTATTACAGGTTTTTTTAATGAATAGCACATCAGGCACACCGGTATTTTTCATTATAGGGCGTCCACGTTCAGGCACCACCCTGATCCGCACCATGCTCGACGCCCATCCAAACGTGAACATACCCGTTGAGTGTCCACTGGTGGTAAACCTGTACCATAAATATAAACGCATAAAAAAATGGGATTCGTTTCAGCGGTCCAGATTCTTTGCCGATGTGACAAGTCAATGGAAATTTGAATCCTGGTCTGTAGATAAAGAAAAACTAAAATCTGATATTGAAAATGCTCCTGAATCAACTGGTTTAGCTGAACTGATAAAAATTGTTTTTGCCTCCTACCCATCTTTCTTTGCAAAAGAAGATATTCTGTTATTGGGAGATAAAAATCCTGTTTATTCTTTGAAATACTCTTATATGAAAATACTGCTGAAGGTGTTTCCCGAAGCAAAGTTTCTTCATATTACACGTGATTACCGCGACAATTTTCTGTCGTATCAAAAAGTTGATTTTGAAGCTCCCGTTACCTCACTAATTTGTTACCGATGGAAGCATTCAGCTCACGCATCTGACAGACTCAGGGAAAAGACCGGTGACAAATTCTATTCATTCAGATACGAAGACCTTATTTCTGATCCTGAAAACAAACTGACTGATATTTGCAGGTTTTTGGGAATTAAATATAATTCCTGCATGCTCAACTACCATAAAAAGAAAGATGAATTCATCAAACTGTATTCTGTCGAAATCATGGAAAAATATCATAAAAATGCCATGACACCGGTTAATGCAGACAAGGCTTTTGAATGGAAGAAGAAAATGCCGGTAAAGAAGGTGAAAATAGCAGATTTTACCGTTGGGAAAACTGCTGAAAAAATGGGGTACGAAAGGCAATTCACACAACACAGCACAGTTACTGTTGTAAAAGCTCTGCCCGGAATCACCTATGGGAAATTCTGGTTTTTTCTAAGTGCCATTATTGACTCAATGCCTTATCGAATCAGAAATTCTGTTATAAGAAAAGGTCCGGTTATGGCCTGGTTTTACGGTAAGATTTTTCGCAGACATTAAATTTCCCACTCATAATAATAAATGAGGTTATCGCCTTCGGTTTTCATTTTAAAATCTACGGGAGATTCGTCAAGAAGTTTTTGGGTAAAGTGCCCTATTCCCTCTGTAAAATCAATCTTTTCGAGAACAAGAACCGAAGTGGTTTTACCTGGAGCCAAAGTACGGGCAGCTTTGATGATTTTCCTAACTTTATCTTCATAGCCATTCCTTTTCAGCACAAGGGTTTTGAAACCGGTTTCCGGGTTTTCGGAAAGCAATTCGAATCCCATTTTAATATTGTAATCAATAGCATTTCTATTGTCCTTATGCACTTTGATATAGCATTTTTCGCCCTGTAATATATTAAAACCCACCTCAAGTAAGCAAAGAGATGCAAAAAGCGGCACATAGGTATTCAGGTATTTTTCTTCCCAGATAAACAATCCTGCCTCGGATGAACGTTCTTCAAAATTGATGTTTTTTTCATTGATCAATCCGATATATTCATTTTCATACTCAATAAGGTAATATGAATTGTAAATGTTGTTTATGGAATCAAACCATTTTTCCTGCATTTCTGGAGTAATATAATCGCGGTATTCCATAAAACCTGAAATTTTTGGATCATTTCGCTTAGTCCGCACCAGCTCAATATGCTCCTTTCTTAATCTTATCAGCGACACGCCATATTTACAGATTTTCATCAGATTTTTTCCTTTATTGTGTAAGGCGGCTTTTTATTCTGAACCATATAGATTCTTCTTAGATATTCGCCAATAATGCCCAGACTAAACAGAATAACACTTGTTGAAAATAAAATGGCTACAATTGTTGATGTGTAACCCAACGGTACGTTATGGGCTACTTTTTTGTAGATAAACCAAATACCGAGCAAAAAACTGATGATTGAAAATATCATTCCGCCAAAAACCATCATTCGCAGAGGCACAGTTGTGTAATAAATGGTAATATTAAAAGCCAGTTTGAATAATTTCACCGGGGTATAACCCGATTTTTTTGTTTTCCTTTTATGGTGAGACACTTTCACGAAGGAGATATCATCAGTATACCAAACCAACAATTCATCAATATACACAAAGTTTTGGTGATGAGTCAGAATTTTCTCAGCCAATTCAGTTGTAATCAATCTGAAAGACGATCCCTTGCCTGGAGTTTTAGAAACGATGGCCCCTGCTTTTTTCATGTAAGCAGATCCTGCATTTCGGTAAAATGAATGTTGTTTTTTAGTAAAAATCCCATAAACAAGTTCAGAATTTGTTTCCCGCTGTTTTTCGATGAGCAAAGGAATGTCTTCGGGGAATATTTGCAAGTCGTCGTCGATGGTAATGATATATTTTCCTTTCACATGCTTCATTCCGCAAAAAATTGCATTATGCTGGCCATAGTTTTTTGTCAGTTTGATGCCTGCAACAGTTTCAGGGTTGCTTGATTTTAGTTTTTTTATAAGGTTCCAGCTGTTATCAGTACTGCCGTCATCAATAAAAATGACTTCAAATTTTCCATTGATGTTTAAAAAAACAGCTTTAATCCTCTCAAAAAGTTCTCCGATGGTATCTTCGCTGTTGTAAACCGGAACCAGAATAGAATAGTCAACATTCATAGTTTTCAAAATGAACAACCCTGCCGCAAAGCAGCGGGGTATCAATAAAACATATTTTTATCCGCTCCAAGGGGCGGAGTATTAATCTCTTTTACCCCGACAAATTCCTTTGTCGAGGGTTACTTCACCTTCGGTGTTCGTGAGAACGCTTACGCTTAGTTGTTCAACTAAAATTTTTGATGCGTTTTCTACTTTCAAAAATTTAGTTTCACGAATAAAAACATGAATATAATTGATTTTTATCAGACAGTAAAATCTTTACTAATATTAAATGCTTCGGGCAGGCAAAAAAAAAGGAGGCACTGCCCCCTTTTTTAATATATATCAAATATTTTCTTTATAAGTTCACATTCACGGTGATGGTTTCAGAAGCATAAGTCCCTGAACAAACAGTGATGGTTGCAGTTCCCATGCCAACAGCCATAATTTCGCCTGATTCATTAACGGTAGCAACGGTTTCGTTATCTGAGCAGTAGGCAAGAGCCGGAGCGGATACTACTCCGCCAGTGCTGTTATAAGCAGTAGCATTCAACTGAGTAGGAACACCCGACATCAAACTGATGTTAAGAGGATCAGAGTTGGAAATCACAATACTGGAGACTGCAGCATTTCCTGCTCCACAATCACAATCGCTGGCAATTCCGACCATAATTATAGCAGCTGCTCCAACATACATGTTGTTATGATCATATGCCATAACAAAGGTAGTCATTCCGGGCATAGCATCAGTTTTAAGGGTAACTAAACCGGTAGCATTAACAGTAGCAATATCAAAAACAGAAATACCATAAGTCGGGATCATCCAGTCGAAAGTAATTCCGGTCATTGGAGTACAGGTAGTTCTGGTGATATGGTAAGCTGTTGCAGTAAATTGCTTTGTTCCGCCCTGAGGTATAGAAAAATAGATTGGATCAACAACAACCAGGGTGTCGGGGTTTACAATGATTTCGGCCTGACCAATAATTCCGTCTGAGAAAGCCTGAATATAAGTTTTTCCTGTTTTCAAAGGAGTAACCAGTCCACTGGCATTTACAGTAGCAATATTAGGATCGAGTGATTTCCATGTAAAAGTAGTTGAAACAACTGCATCTTCTCCATTATATGCAGTAGCAGTCAAAGTTTGTGTTTCATTTTTAAAGAGGTCTTTTGATGGAGGATCCACTTCAATTCTGACAATCGGGAGAGTTATTTCAGGAACTCCGACAACCAGAACAGGGACAATCACTGAAGGAGAACCATCAAGGTTGGTAGCAGTAACAGTAATGCCGCATGAGCCAACACCTGTAAAAGTAACCAATCCGCCTGAACTTACAGTAGCAACTGCTGTGTTGCTTGATGTAAATGTGCAGGAGGGAACTGTAGCGGTCGGAGAGAAATAAACTGTTTCAAGTTGAATAGAGCCGCCCACTTCGTAAATAATTGCAGACGGAGCTACAGCAAAAACAGATGGCATCATAATTCCGAGAGGAACAGATGCTGTATAGGTAACACCATCAACACTTACTGATGCAGTAATGGTAACTGTTCCACTTGCAACCACTCCAACAACACCGGCACCTGAAATGGTACAAACTTCGGTACTGGATGTGGTCCAGGTAACTCCGCTCGGAGTAGTTACATTTCCATTCACATCAACAAGTTTTGCAGAATAAGTAATTGTTTGTTCAGGATTAATTGTTTGTGCACCGTTTTCAATAACAAGCGCATATTTTTTTGTTGTATCGGGATCGTTGTCATCATCATCTTTCTTTTTACAACTTGACAGGACTGTCATTCCTAAGAAAGTCAGGGCCATAAAATAAACAAATGCAGTTTTCAAATTTTTCATATAAATTAAGTTTAAGTTTTTTCCAAATTTAAGGTATTTAATATATACAGGTCAAATAAAAAATCATAAAATATTTTCACATTTTGCTGCGGGCATTCAAAAAAAGGTTTTTCATGATATCCTCAAAAATAAAGAGCGGTTCAACACTTTGTGTTCCTCTCATCCGGAGCAAAGCTCCTTCCCAGCAATAAATAATCATTTCAGCAAGCATGCGGGAATCAAACGATAAGTCAATAATTCCAAATCCCTGCGCCTCTTTTATACACTCAGAAATTGATTCACGAATATCAAAAAAAACGTTATTTGCCTGATCTTTAATACGAGGATGCTCCTCCCCTGCCTCTTGCGACATTTTGCTGGCAAAATTGGAATAAGGCATTTCACTTTTTTTGATATATGATTCAATATATTGAGCATAAAGTGAAAAAATTCTGTCAAGCGGATCTTTAGAATAATCGCAAAGAATTACATCCATAGCTAAAGTGATTTTTTCACGGTAATAGGACAGTACCTCGAGAGCCACTTCTTCTTTGCTATTATAATAATGATAGAACGTTCCCTTTGGAATACCGGCAGCTTCGATTATTTCATTTATGCCAGTTCCGTGAAATCCCTTTTTATCAAAAAGCTCAAAAGCAGCAACAGCTATTTCACGTTTTTTAGGATTATTTTTCATTTTACCTTCAATTATTGCAAATATATGACTAATTGGTCTAATATCAAAACCCATGCATTATGGTTATGGTTTTAGCAACGCACCATTAAAAAAAAATTAACTTTACAAAAAAAACAGATGCTAACAGGTCTGATCACTGATATTCATGAGGATTTGGTTTCCCTCAAAAAAATAATAACTGCTCTTGAAAAAGCGGGCTGTACCGAATTGATTTGTATGGGCGATATCGTTGGGTATGCCAAACCATTTTACCATTATGAGGAAACAAGAAATGCCGATGAATGTGTTGAAATTATAAGAAAAAACTGTGTAAATACTGTTTTGGGCAACCACGATTTGTATCACATAGGCAGGTTAACTGAATTTAAGGCGGGGATTATATATCCACAAGACTGGTTTACAATGGAAACTTCGAAAAAATCAAGACTTTTCGCAGACAAATTATGGATATATGATGATGATTTTCCCGTTAAGCTATCATCCGATAATATTGAATTTCTGAAGTCTTGTCCCGAATTTGCAATTTACCAGGATAGATTTTTTATTTCACATTACTTATTCCCCGACCTATCAGGTTCACTGAAGAAATTTGTAAACAATCCATTTTCTGCATGGAAACATTTCAGGTTTATAAAAAAATACGGGTGCCACACAGGAATTTGTGGGCATGTGCACCCCAATGGATTTCAATATATCAGGAAGCTGAATAGTTCATTCAGAGTGTTTTCAGAAATTAAAATATCAGGAAAAACCCAGCAATTTTGCGTTCCTCCGGTCGCTTCAGGAAAAAACAACAGCGGTTATGCCATACTTGATAAAAAAAATAGCACTATTACATCATTTAAGCTAAAATGAACAATCCCACCGCAAAGCAGCGGGGTATCAGCGAAGGATTTATATATATATCCGCCCCAAGGGGAGAGGAACCGTGTTTACGAGCTAGGCGAAGCCAATAAAACCAAGAGATCCCTCGGTTTCACTCGGGATCAGTTCGACTAGATAATTTCAGTTCACTATCGTTCCTGAAATTATAGTCTCACTGATTTAATGATGGTTACATGTTAAAAATTTATAATGTTTTATTCACATCCTGCATTTTAAGGGAACTTTTTAATTTTTTTTTCGTATTTTTGATTTTAAATTAATGGTAAAATGAGGACTATTATTTTTGTACTGTTAAATTTTGTGTTTTTACTGTCTTTTTCCCAGGACAGGACTATTTCTTTCGATCAGCTTGAAAGTAAAGGAGATATAATGTATGTTATTGGTGAGAAATCTCCTTATTCAGGAAATTGCTACACCAAATATGAAACAGGTGAAAAAGGAATGGCCGGAAAATTTATCGACGGAAAAAAAGAGGGAAAATGGATCTGGTGGTACAAAACCGGCGTTATCAAGCGGTCAACAGAATTCAAAGATGGTTTAAAAGACGGGAACAGCATATATTATTATAAAAACGGGGTTAAAAAAACGGAGATGATTTTTGAAAAGGATAAAAATATCAAACAAATGTGCTGGGATGAAAGTGGAAACCGCATCCCCAACCCCACCCTGGAACAATTCAGATAAATGAAAATTATTCCTGTTATATTTCTTTTATTAATTATTGCTTTTTCAGGATGCAGAAACGATGAGGATTTTGAATCCTCCATGAACGCTACTGCTGAAGGATCAGAATGGTGTACTATTACAAGGATTGCCGAATTGGACCAAAACAATCATTTTATTATTACCGGAACCTCTGAAGATGAGAAAGTGATTATCCTTACTGTTTATGGCGATGAAGAGGATACTTACACCCTTTTTGCCGACTCCACAAAAGTTGAGTTTTCAGCCACTTTCGTAAGGAATATCGAAGAAAATCCCGAAGAAGTTTATACTGCCACATCAGGCGAAGTAATCATAACCAAACACAAAAAAAGAGAGCATCGCATATCCGGATCTTTTCATTTCAATGCCACCGCTCCCGAAGGCAACATCAGTATTACAAACGGGGAATTTGAAAATCTCAAATATACTACAGGGGAATAATATTGGACAGGAAATGCAATTCTCCTACCAATAAGTCAATGAGTACATTCCCACAACCAACAAATCAACTAAAATTTGTAACAAAACCGGAGAAATAAACTCGATGGTTGTTTGTTGATATTTTCTATCCTTTACATTTCTGATTTCAGCAGTGTAGAAAGGTTTATTCAGGTTAACTATTCGCACTGAAGCATAAGGTTTTTCGCCTTCTTTAACTATAAAATCATTTGGATTTGGTGAAACGCCTACAAGAGTAAGGTCGGCAAGAGCAACCGGATAATCGCGATATTTATCACCATCAGCATGAATCATATAAATGGTATCGCCTTTGAACCCTGAAATAACCCCAACGAGGTATTTGGGATTTTGTTCATCAACAATATCATTCTTTGTGAGATACATCATGGTAGCTCCCTCATGCAAACGAGATATGGCCTTTTTTCTATATCTGACATCCAGGCAGGATTGTGTTTTATTCAGATAATTTAGTTCCTTTCCTGCTATAGTAGAATAAAAACTGTATTCAAGTTTTATTACATCGGAGCTGTCCTTAGCTGGTCCGGGGGTAAAATACACATCATCGTTTTGAGCAGGCAAAATATTGATTGCAAAAACAATCAGTACCAATGTTAATAGTGCAGTTTTCATATTTCGGGGTTTTTATTTATACACATCATATTCAATTAAAATCCATTTTTCGTCCAGATCAACATTAGTGCGTTTAATGAGACCTATATCCCGGGCAAAATAATGGTACATGGTCACTTCCTCATCCAAAAGGGTATCGCTATTATAAAAAACAGAGTTCCCTGGTGAAGTAACTTTATATACATCATAATAATCTTCACCATCAACCTCATAAACGTCTTTCCAGTCAAAATATAGCAAGGTATTGTCTTCAGGCGGATTCATGAAAATATAATCCGAAACAAATGTTGAATCACTTAGATTTCTAATTCTTTCAACAAATTCATTCCTACCCGACGCCAAATCATAAAAGCTGAATCCATAATATGTTGAATGGTAATAAACCCTGATTCTTTCTTCGTAGAAAGTCCGCCTGTTGATATTAAACGGAATAGAATCGCTGACCAGACTGTCTACCATAATAGTATCGGTGCTCAGGGAATCGAGGTAGTAAATCCAGTAAGAACCAGGCTTATAAACAATGTAATCGAGAACAGCCTTGTCAATTTTGTTTTTATTATCATCGTTTGAACCGGTATAGTTATTTGCCTCATGGTAATAATAATCTGAATCATGATAACATCCGGCTAAAACCGAAAAAAGCAATATTGCAAATATAAGATTTGTGGTCAGGTATATCTTTTTCATATTTCCGAAATTAATCCTGTGAAAAGATACAAAAAACAGGCCAAAATGTCAAAACAAGTATGTTTTTTTACTTTTCTCCCACGTCAGTTTTCAATGAAGTAAGTGAACAACTCTTTTCTTCATCACATTTTGCGCAGGTAATTCCCAGCTTTTTCATGTTTTCATTCTGACTTACCTCGGTTTCGGGAAATTTACCATCTTTTTTCAAAATCATCTGAGTAGCCAGAAAAATGACTGAAAGCAGAAGAAGTATGCCGGCAATTAATATGGTTGTAAGAAATGTCTCCATTCTTTTTTTTTACAAATATACAATTATTTTCCTTATTTAGAACAATTCTAAAAATAAAAAACCCATGATTCCATGAGTTTTTTAAAAGGGGCCAAAACGGTTTGTTACATATTATTATATTCAAACTTGTAACTGGCTGCCATTCTTAACTGGAAAAAGATCTGATTAAAATCGGCCTTTGCTGTTTCAGCAATTACACCAAAATTATCCATTACGCATAATGAAAAATCACCTGATGAAAGAGCCCATCCTTTAAAACCATCCCAATTTCTTTTGCTGTGCTTATTATATTCAGCAATGCTTTCGGACAAAACACTGTTTGCTTTTCCACACAAAGCGGCCATTAATGATGCAAGATCAGATTCAATTTCTCCATAGGATTTAACAAGTTTTCCGTCTTCTTTCGAGAATTCTCCGGCTGCGACAACTCCATTGATTTCCATAAATTTTTCTAACATAATTGCAAAGTATTAATTAATTTATATTCATATATACAAATATATAGATATTTAATTATAAAGTCAAGTTTTTTCAGACTTTTTTTATTCTTTACCACTATAGTCAGTCCAAAAGGCCATTACATGCCGACCTTGAATAACCCCATCATAACTGCAGGGGTTATTATGCCAGAGTTCGGAACGGTTAACCTGACAACTTGTTTAGTCCATCAACAATGAAAATCAATAGCTATTTTTCTTATTTAGAATAATTCTTATTAACTTTGTTTCGAAATAAATTACTTTTATATTCTAATTCGTTAACAATGGAAAATCAAAATATAACCTTCGAAGATTTTAAAAAAGAAGTCCTTAATGATTATTTTACAGCTAATTTGAGTCGCAACCTAAGCATTTTGGGAAGAAAAGAAGTACTTGGGGGGAAAGCAAAATTCGGAATTTTCGGCGACGGAAAAGAAATTGCCCAGATAGCCATGGCAAAAGTTTTTCAAAATGGTGACTGGCGCTCGGGGTATTACCGTGACCAGACGTTTATGATGGCGGCGGGAATGTTTTCGCCTGAGGAGTTCTTCGCACAGCTTTACGGGCAGACTGATAAAAATCTGAATCCGGGGAATGCCGGAAGGTCTTTCAATAACCATTTTTCAACAAGAAATGTAAATAATGACGGAACATGGCGTGATCTTACCAAACAAAAAAACTCATCAGCAGATATATCTCCCACAGCAGGTCAGATGCCCAGATTGCTTGGATTGGCATACGCATCAAAACTTTTCAGAAACATCAAAGACCTGCATTCATTTAATACATTTTCTGTTTCAGGAAATGAAGTAGCTTTTGGAACCATCGGGGATGCCAGCACTTCAGAAGGGCATTTTTGGGAAACCATGAACGCCGCTGCGGTTCTACAAGTGCCATTAGCCATCTCAATATGGGATGATGGCTTCGGAATATCTGTACCTAAAAAATATCAAACCGTAAAACAAAGTATTTCTGAGGCACTCAGAGGCTTTGAGAAATCTGACGGCACAAACGGCATTTATATTTATAAAGCAAAAGGATGGGATTATCCGGGCTGCGTCAAAACATACCGTGAAGCCATCCACAGATGCCGCACCGAACATATTCCGGTTGTCATTCATATCGAAGAAGTTACTCAACCTCAAGGTCATTCCACTTCGGGATCTCATGAAAGATATAAATCAAAGGAACGGTTGGAGTGGGAAACCGAATTTGACCCCATCAAAAAAATGAAGGAATGGATCGTTTCTTCAAATCTTTCAGATGAAAACACCCTTAATGAAATTGAAAACAAAGCTGCTGAAAAAGTCCGTGATGCAAAAAACAAAGCATGGTCTGATTATTCTGATCCCATCAAAGCCGAACGCGATGAGCTTGTCAGGATCATTGACAACAGGTCATGTGTTTGTAAGCGCGAAAAGGTAGATAAAGTCGGACTGATTACCAATGATTTAAGAAATATACCGAATCCAATCAGAAAGGACAATTTCAGCTCTGCAAAAAAAATACTTCGCAACGTATGTACCGATTGCACTATTAGAAAAAAACTGCAAACCGACTTATCTGATTGGCTAAAAAGAAATTATGAAGATGCAAATCCACGTTACCATTCTCATCTGTACATTGAAGATAAAATGTCGGCACTTCGGATAAAAGACGTTCCGGTAATATTCAATGAAAATTCACCTTTGGTTAACGGAAGAGAAATCCTGCGCGATAATTTTGACAAAATGTTCGGGAAATACCCGTTAATGGTCACATTTGGCGAAGATACCGGCAATATTGGCGGGGTAAATCAAAGCATGGAAGGCATGCAGCAAAAATACGGTGAGCTTCGGGTTACTGATACAGGCATCCGCGAAACTACCATTTTAGGTCAGGGAATTGGTCTCGCACTCCGCGGAATGCGTCCTTTGGTTGAAATTCAATATTTCGATTATCTGCTTTATGCTTTGCAAACTTTAAGTGACGATTTGGCTACCACGCATTACCGCACCGGGGGCGGACAAAAAGCTCCGGTTGTTATAAGCACCCGTGGTCACCGTTTAGAAGGAATATGGCATTCGGGATCACCCCTGAGTATGGTTATCAACTCCATTCGCGGGGTGTA
>Ga0209016_1000222_pt1 | contig 77672 bp, 80 predicted proteins | sample EPASupsiteSAE305_FD_187265 | JGI IMG/M metagenome (GOLD analysis project Ga0209016, IMG submission 187265) | Bioremediated contaminated groundwater microbial communities from EPA Superfund site, New Mexico - SAE3-05 (SPAdes) (version 2) | ecosystem: Environmental > Aquatic > Deep subsurface >... | reverse complement strand
TTAATGGAGGGCAATTATCGGAAATTGGAACCGAACTGAAGGGCAAATACCGGTTGGTAGAATATATGCCCGCCTATGAGGATGATTCCATCACGGGAAGTGTCATTTACATTGATTCGTATCAAAACATTATCACGAATATTTCAAAAGAACTGTTTCACCAGATTGGTAAAAACCGTAAATTCACCATCACGGTAAAAAAAGAAACCTACAGTGTTCAGCGACTGAGCCATAACTATTCGGAGGTGGAATCCGGAGATCTGCTGGCTCTTTTTAATTCACTGGATTTGCTCGAAATGGCCATCCGCAATGGGAAAATGGCCGAACTTATTGATGTTAAATTAAATTCACCCGTAACCGTAAAATTCCGATGATTACACGAATTGTTAAAGCCAAACTGAAACCAGAACACCTGGAAGCGTTTAAAAACTACATCCCTGAATTTCTTAAGGAAGCCCGTTGCTTTAAGAACAACCACCATGCTGATTGTTTTGCCGACTTGGACGAAGTCCTTCATTTTCATATTTATACCATCTGGAGCACCGAGGGTGCTTTAAACAAATTTAAAAAAACCGAAGCCAACCTGGAGATGCGAAGAAAGCTGGAACAGTGGTGCAGCGCTCCTGTTTCCGCATGGACTGTGGAGAATGTTTAAGAAAAAGAATGCAAGAAATTGAGATTAGAAACTAGAAACTAGAGACAATTCACGAATTAGCGAAATATAATTCTATGCAAAAACACAAAGAAGCCTTTGGGCAGTTGCTCGAAATAATGGACGAACTGCGGGCCAAATGCCCCTGGGATAAAGAACAAACCTTGGAAAGTTTGCGGACTTTGACTATTGAGGAAACTTACGAACTGGCCGATGCCATCATGGAAAACAACCTTCCCGAAATTAAGAAGGAACTGGGGGATTTGCTGCTGCATATTGTGTTTTATGCCAAGATTGGTGCCGAGAAGGGGGCTTTTGACATCTCTGATGTGATTCACAACCTGAATGAAAAACTGATTTACCGCCATCCGCATATTTTTGGCGATGTTCAGGTGGCCGATGCCCGCGAAGTTTCCGATAATTGGGAACAGCTTAAACTCAAGGAAAAAGGACGGAAAAAATCGGTGCTTGAAGGTGTTCCCCAATCGCTGCCAGCCGTGATAAAAGCCCACCGCATCCAGGATAAAGTACGCGGGGTGGGTTTCGATTGGGACGAAAAGGAGCAGGTTTGGGATAAAGTAGCCGAAGAGATGAACGAGCTAAAGGAAGAACTGCTGAAAAACCCATCTTCGCTGGAGGCTGAGCAGGAGTTTGGCGATTTGTTTTTTAGTTTGATCAATGCGGCCCGGCTGTATGGAATAAACCCTGAAAACGCGTTGGAACGCACCAACCTGAAATTTATCAGGCGGTTTAATTATTTGGAAAAAAAGACCCTGAAACAGGGCATCGACCTAAAGAACATGCCTTTGGTTGAAATGGAAAAAATCTGGCAGGAGGCGAAAAAATACGATTAAATGTTGGTAAGTTAATCCCCTACGGAGAAATTATAAAATTATCCATTTTTTCTATAAAGACGTAACCGCTACGCGGTAAAATGAGATACATCTGTTATTGCGTAATGCCTGAACCGCTACGCAGTAAGCTGGAATTTATTTTTTGTTTTTTAACGATATAAGGGAAATTGGAAAATAATTATTACTATCTGACATCTTGATACTGATTACTTTGTACGAATTAAAACACCACTTCAAATACCGCCCCATCTTGGTTATAAAAACGGATATTGCCTTTGAGCTGGCGGGTAAGCAGTGAAACCATCCGCAGCCCCAGCGAATTGGCTTTGGTCAGTGAAAAATCGGTGGGCAGCCCCAGGCCATTGTCTTTTACCGTCAATTGGTATTTTTCCGGTTCGGGGTTTTCGAGTTTTACCAGAAACTGGTTGTTCTGTGCGGGCTTAAAAGCATATTTGTAGGCATTGGTAGCCAGTTCGTTCACCATCAGGCCCATGGAAACGGCCGAGTCAATATCCATCACAATCTGTTGAATCATAATCTCGTACTTGACATTCAATTGCGAATTGTTAAAGGCAATGTGGATGGAATCAACCACTTCCGACAGGTAATCCTTCATGTTGATGGAGGTAACCGAATCGCTTTGGTACAGCTTCTGGTGGATGGACGAAATAGCCAGGATGCGCCGCTGCATCTCCTCGAAAATTTCCTGGGTAGCTTTATCCTTGATGCGCATGCTTTGCAAATTGATGATGCTCGAAATGATCTGCAGGTTGTTTTTTACCCGGTGGTGAATCTCTTTAATCAGTACCTCCTTATCGAGCAAAGCCTGGTGGATGATGTGGTTTTTCTGGTTCAGTTCCTCGTTGTATTCGCCCAATAGTTGGTTGGCCGAGCGGAGCCGTTGGGTGAGTTTGTATAAAAACAGTGCCAGCAGTACCACCAAAAGACCTGCTATGCCTGTAACAAGGGCTACAATAGTCCGGGCCCGGCTTATTTTTTTAAAATAAACCACTTCCTGTTCCTTTTGGCTGATTTCGAATTCGGCCCGCATTTCCGAGATTTTTGAAAGTACCGAATCGCCGGAAACCTTTTCACGGTATTGGTTGTAGCTTTTCAGGTAGCGGTAAGCATCGGTAAAGTTTTGCTGCTCTTCATTTATTTGGGAAAGTAACTGGGAAATATCTTTTAATTCCAGCACAAAATGGTTGGTATCGGCGGTTTCAAAGGCTTGGGTGGCTAAACGGGAGGCATCATGGAAACTGTTGCTCTGATAAGCTATCCTGGCCATTTCAAAATAGGTCTGGGTCAGGGCCCTTAAATCCTTTGCTATGGTAAAAAGCTGAATGGCACGGGCTAACAGCGAATCTGCCTTTGCTTTTTCACCTATGGCGGCATAAGCCAAACCTCTGTTTGCAAAAAGGTATGAATTATATGTAAAAAAAGATTCATTAGCAGAAATATCTTCAGCCTGTTGGTAATAATACAAAGCGCTGTCGTATTTCTGTATATGGCGGTAATTTTCACCCATATTCATATAAGCAATGAGTTTTACAGCGTAATTATCACTTGAATGAATTACAACTTTATAATAGGAGTTAGAAAGTGGAAAATTTTTTAAACTCGCATAGATACTAGCTATTTGGATGTTTAATATTTCAAATCCAGTTTTATCAGTAAATTTTTTATAGTAAGGAACTGCACGCAATGCATAATCCAGTGCTGTAATTAAATTTCCCAGATCCCTATAATTCCAGCTAATAGCCACTAATGCAGAGGCTTGTAAGGAATCGTTGTTTAGTGATTGTGCAATATCAAGTGCCGTAAAAGCAAATTGTAAAGCCTTTTCATTATTAGCTACGGAATAAGCACTATCATAATTTGTTTTAAAATCTTCTTGAGGCGTATTATCACCCAAAGAAATAAACGGTAACGATATGAGTAAAAATAAAACTGGTATTCTTTCCATCATTGTTAAAACCAAAATCCAAAGCTAAGATAACTTTTTACAAAAGAAAGCCCACATTTTTTATAAGAATGTGGGCTATTTCTAGTAATAGCACTATTTAGGAGGAAATGGAACAGTTATATCCGGGTCCCAACTCCAGACAATATCCGGTTGTTTTTTTAAACAGAAATCGAAGGTGTAGGTGGTGGTAAGGGTTACCTGGGGCAGGCTGTCTTTCACGTTCCCGTTAAACTCCTTGTCGTCGGCGGCATCTTTGGCGGGTTGGCTTTTAAAAATGTCCAACATACTTTTGTCGCCTTTGTAGGCCACCAGTTTTAAGGCATCGTTCGCGTTTTTGCTGGTAATTTTCCACTTAATGGCGTCGCCGGCCGCGGTTTCGGTAACCAGTTTGTCTTTAAACGCGGTTTTGTAACTAAAATAACCCCCTTCCTGGGTCATTACAATAACGGAATGGTCGGTAATATCGCCGCCCTTAGGAAATTCCTTTACCAGTGTGTCGGTGTCCACGGTAATGGTAATAATCACTTGTTTACTCATTGTAATAGAATTTAATGGTTAAAACTAGAGAAAGTTAAAAATAGGGATTTTTATTTAACAAACATATTATTTAACCGAAAATCGGCATATTATCCAACGGCTTGCTAATAACCAGCAGTTTAAGCTGTTTTTATATCGCTGGGTTAATGTTTTTTAGCGTATTGTCCGGTAAATAAACATTATTGGCCGGTTAAAAATATTACGTCCCTCTGGGACTTATAATTGTTAATGTAACTAATTATCTACCGTGTGCAGGGAAATATCCAAAAGCCAGCTTCGTAATTATACCTAAAATATGAACGTTTAGTTAAGGAAATTAATATTCCCTGCCTGTTGGCACCCTCTGACTCCCTAAGGGGCATAGCCGTCAAGCTAAAAGTGGTTAAGTGCCGAATTAGTCTGCTGAAAAATCAGTAATATATTTATTCGTTGTTTCAGATTTTCAGGAGCATTTTTACAACTTCTTTATAAGCCCGACCAACCGGAATCTGTTTGTCGTTAATTTCGATGGTGTTTCCAAAACTGGCTTTTACGTAATTCAAGTTCACAATATACGATTTATGTACCCTTACAAAATGGTTTTTGGGTAGTAGTTGCTCCAGATTTTTTAAGGTATCGAGTTTTAAAACTTTCTGGCTTTTTGCAAAAATGGTAACATACTCTTTTAACCCTTCGATGTAGAAAATATCATCGAAATTAATTTTCACCGCTTTATACCCCGATTTTACAAACAGGAAATTTCTCTCGTCAGATGAGGAGGTTATTTTTTCATTTTGCAGGTAATGGGCAGCTTTGTTTACTGCCTGTAGAAAACGTTCAAAGGGGACGGGTTTTAAAAGGTAATCAATGGCATCGAGGCTATAACTTTCAACAGCATATTGCGAGTATGCCGTAGTAAAAATTATAGCCGTTTTCCACTGAATAATCCGGGCAAGGTCAATTCCTTTAATTTCAGGCATCTGGATATCGAGAAAGACCAATTCGGGTTTTTCAGTTTGCAGGTACATCAGTGCATCGGTAGCATTGGTAAATACCTTTTCGAGGGATATAAAGGGAACTTTCCGGGCATATTCCGAAATTATGGTCAACGCCAAAGGTTCGTCATCAACGGCAATGCAACGGATTGTATTCATAACTCCAGACGTAATTGTACTTTAAACATGGAATCCGTTCGCTCAATAATTAACAGGTGAGCGTCTGGATACATCAACTGCAACCGTTTTTTTGTATTAGCCAAACCAATACCCACCAACCCGTCAACTTGTTTAGGTGTAAGGGCAATAGAATTTTCGCATAAAAAATGGAGTTGGTTTCCGGTACTTTTTAATTCAATATGGATAAATCCACCATTGTTGATGTTACTGTGCTTAAAACTATTTTCAACAAACGGAATAAATAAAAGGGGAATAATGTTGCCCGAAGGAAGTTCATCGGTAATAGAAACGGTCAGCATCTCTTTTTGAGTCAACCGGAGCGATTCCAGTTCGATATAGTATTTCAGACCGGTTATTTCCTTTTCAATGGGGACGCTATCGGTGGCCGTTTCATAAATGATGTACCTCAGCAACTGCGATAACGACATAAGCGAATCGGGGGCCTTTTCGGATTGGGTTAACACCAGCGCATAGATATTATTTAAAGCATTGAATAAGAAGTGTGGATTTAATTGCAGGCGGAGTAATTTCAATTCGGCTTCGTTACGTTGCTGGAGCCATATTTTCTCATCGTTGATTTTCTGGTTGTAATACTCTGTTATCCGGAATAGGGAACTGAGGATAATTAAAACCGACAATAACCCGAATGAAAGTAAAAACCCTCGAAAAGGCATTGCCGATCGGAATTGCATTTTAAGGTAATCGGGGACAAACCCGAAATGTTGTTCAATGCCCAACCTGAGAACTGTTCCGGCAAATAATAGCGAAAACAAGCAAATGGAGAAAGCTGCATACTTGTGTCCGATATATAATTTTGGGATAAACAGAAACCAGTTTGAATAAAAAACCGATAAGTATAATAGCAGTAACAATGTTGCCCTTAGGACAGACGGGTAGGCGCCCTGGACTGGTGAAAACCTTGTTACATGCAGGGTAAAGAACATCATCCAGATGAAAACGTGTACTATAACTTTATGGTATTTTAATAACATCCGGATCATTTTAGAATTCTTTGGTTAAATTAAAAAAAATAAGAGACCGAAATCATCGGTCTCTTAAATTATCTTTACTATTCAATGGTTCCTGTAGTTAAATTTATAATGTAAATTTCACCTTCCAGGGTAAGTTCTGCCGTTCCGTTGCCCGAGAAAACAACTGAAGCTGTGTAATCGAACGACTGGCCGGCTACAGTTCCTGAAATATGCCAGTTGAGTTCACCACCTTCAAGGTCATAGGTTCCTTTGTTCATTTTTACATTGGTCACGGTAATTTCCGAAGCTGATTTCATATAACTCATTGCACCGATTTTCGATTGTGTGCTTCCATCCCTTTCAATAGTACCGTTTAATGTATAAACGGTAGCACTTACGGCAAAGCCCGACAAATTCCAAACGTTCGTCCTATCTTCGGAGCCGCTGAAACGGGTTCCATCGTAACTTCCCGATAAGCTTCCATTATAATAGGCATAGGTATTTCCACTTTCATATACCAACCCATAGGCGAGGTCGTATGAATAGTTAAACAGAAAGGTGGCTCCGTTGTTGTTCGATTTGGTAAAGAGTGTATCCACAGCATACAGCGTATCAGACACTGCCGATTTCAACGAAGAGTAATTATCTTCCACATTTTCAGTAAAATCGGCCATTTCATCAGTTATTCCGGTTGATGGGCTTGCAAGCGAAGAGGCAATTTCATCGGCAACCTCTGAGGTTACATCGGCACTGGTATTGGTTTCATCTTTTTGGCAACTGGTAGATAAACCAAGGGTAAACAAGGCAATAGCCATTACATACATACTTCTTTTCATTGTTTTAAAATTTAGGTAGTTTCTAATTGATTTTAATGATTCACTTAATTATTGATTAAACTTGATGTATTACATTTCAGGATTCCAGATTATAAAGGCCAGGCGTCCAAACTGTTCAGCCGGTAAAAGGTGTTGTATATTCCGGAAAAAATGATGACGGTAGCGATTTTTTAATAGGGGATGTTCCTCTGAAACTATCTGATTGATTTCTTTTGTCCACAAATTCCGGTTGTTTTTTTGTTCTTCAAAAATTTGGTTTAGTTCCTGTTCATGATTCGACGCAATTGCGGCTACCTGTAAAAGCGATTTAAAAGCTTTATCGCGTGTAGTTTTCATAACATTTACCTGTTCATCAGTTAAAGCAGTTTTCCATAACGATGAGGGTCCTTTTAATCCAAGGTCTTGCCGTTGGGTTCTTACCTCTTTCAGGTCGGCGCGTATTTGTTCAATCTGTTTCTTTTCTTCTGCTGTCAGGCTTTTCTCAAAATCGCCCGGTAAGGTTTTATTGTCGGCAGAACTTCCCTTTTCGCATAACCTCTGATAGTCTCCGATGGAATCTGATCCTGTCCAAAGGAAAGCTGAACTGTCAATACCTGTATTAAAAGCCCCAACATTAATAGCTTTGGGAAGATTTTACTTTTTAAGAATTTCGTTTTCATACCAATTGTTTTAAGGTGATTTTTAATTTTTAATTCGAAAACCGGTTTTTTGTTTTTCCGTGTCAAAATTACCTGAGTGCTTGCCGGAAGTAATATTTTTTCTACCAACGACAGTTTTGGTAATACGATCGACCATTCGCCACTTATGAAATGCTTTAGCAGGAGATGAGAAAATATGAATTTTATTGTAAGGCCCAGGATAAATGTGAAGGCCAATTGGTTTATTAGTTAATAAACCAATCAAAACCCTCTTCTGTAGTTTTAAAAAACCGTATTTTCAATTTTATTTCTTCCAATCTTTTTAAAATATTGCTGATAGCAATCTGCCCATACATTCCATGGCTGTTAACCAACCCTAATTGAATGGCCGCAGGGTTATAAGCCAAAGTAAAACTTAAAAATCGGATCATTTCCTCAATCACCATCGGAAAATCACAATCAGAAAGGTCAATTAAAATTTTTTCAGGACGGGTTTCCGAAACAGAAAACAAAATTTCATCGATGGATTGAAAATAATCCAAGGTAGAAATTGAATGTTTTTCAGGTAACCAATTAATCAACAGTGATTTATTGTACTCATAGAATTCAAACATGATGGTTTTTTTTTGTTTTTTTTTTGATGTTCTCTTTTTACAATTTCATTCTCAAAAAAACAGAATCTTTGGCATAATTATATTATTGTATTGCATAAGAAACACCCAGTTGTACCAGAATCATTCCCTTGTTAGTGTAGGTTTCTATGGGTTCGTGTGTGTTATTTGGGTAAATTAGGAATATGCCTAAAGGCGAAGTCTGACGATTATTGTAAACTTTTGACTGTAAAGATTGCGCTCCAAACCCTAAATGTAATTTAACGTTTTTTAAAATAGTGTGCTGATAAAAAAGAGAAGCTTCGATGGTCTGATAATCGAGATAATAACCTTCGCCATTTTCATAAAGCCGGAATGAATTCGTATTTGCCCCGAAATTAATACCCAACTGCTTTTTACTGTCAATTTCATAAGCTATTTTTGATTTGAAAGGAATAGTGCCCGTAAATATCCAATGTTGCCCAACCCTAAAATTCGCTACCCACATAGGGGCTAACTGAAATCCTGAGAATCTTTTCGAAACAGCAATCCCAAATCCTGTTGATTTTAAAAGTTTTCTTTTTATAAATAATAAAGCCAAATTATACCTGAAGTCAGATGCACGAATACTTTTAAAACCAGAACTGAGCATTGGCTCCAACATGAATGTTACATATCTGCTATCACTTGTCTTGATCTGAAAAGTAAAAGGAATCGACCACGAGTATAAATGATAAATATTCAAAGAATCATTCTTAAAACGGAACCCATAATATTTAAAACTTGTCCCTATCAACCCTGTGAAGGAACTGTCATTAAAAACAGGTGCATTTAGTGAAAGTTGTGTTTGTAAAAGCTTGGATTCGCTTTCCTTATTAGTAGGAAGATAATTCAGCGACCACGAAAAGGGTGTGCCTTGTTGAGCAAGTACCCCAAAAGACAGTAGAGAAGTAATAATTAAAAAGTAGAAGAATTTCATAATTTTTAAAAGTCAGAGACGTATAATTTTACATCATTTTTTTATTTCTTTGGATTCAAGATAAAGTTCATACCTCCAAAAACATAAAATCCCTGATAATAATTTATACCCCCAATGGAAGGTATAATGCGGGGACTCCCATAAAAATTTATCCCAACATCGAACCTAACAGATTTTCCGGTCTTAAGCTGAATACCCGTCCCCAATTGATAGCAGAAAATAAAAGCGGATTGATAGTCCACATTTTCTTCAACACCATAAATACTGCCAGAACCAGAACCTGTTCCTACTTTAATGTATGTAAAACCAGAAAGGAGTGAAACATACGGACGGGCTCCCCCTTTAAGAAAAGTCTTTTTAATTCCGAAAGTTACTGGCAATACGGCTCCCCCTTTACCGCTACCCTTTGCTTGTATTCCGCCAGGACCAGAGCCTGGCGTAAATATTATACTATCAATGGTTTGTTCTTTAGTGATTAACATTAATCCGATAGAAAACTGTGCCGCTATTTCCTCAAATGGATAGTATTCCGTTACCAGATTAAGCATTTTATGGTAATCGCTAATTTTGAGATTGGTTGTATTATCATTGGTTTTAGCCATCGGAAATATTCCAAAATGGCCATATTGAATGCCAATAACAATATTATTTTTATTTATCGTTCTTATTTCATTACTCATTGTTTTAGGGCTATCACCTACTAAATTTTGGGCAAAAGTAAAATGCTGATGAGCTTGAAAGGCTGTCAGCCCTAAAAATATGTTTAACCATTTCATTTTTCTAAATACTAATTTGAGTTGCTATTGTTTTCAATATTTTAAGGCAATCACTTCGTGAAAACCAATAAATTAAGATATTTTTTAGTACTTTCATTTATTCGATTCATTGACCAGAATTAGCCCTGAATCGATACTATCCCAGAAACGATCAGAGTTATAGCCCAACCTTTGTTTGATATAAAAAGTACCTTGATTTGAGGTAGAATCCGATTGAGTGAACTGACTAACCCAATCTGTTAGAAATGCAGTATTGGTATAGGTAACTTTTTCAGATGAATCTGATTTAAAATAAAGCTCATTACATATCTTTTCATTACTGAACTGAAACCAATTCACTTGGTCGGGTTTTACGATGGGTTCAGAACCAGACCCATAATTGGGCGGAACTTTTTTAACTTTTTCAAATGGCGCTGTATTACTCTTTACCTGAACAGTTACTTCATGCTGCTTATATTCAAATAGTGCAAAAAGCAATACCAAACCTATAAAAATTATAACCCATTTCACAACTAAAATATTTGCTTAAAGATTAACATAGCTGATGTTTAATTATTTACTGAAAATTAATAACGCAAATCACCCGATGGCATATAAGTCAACCATGATTCATATTTTAAAGCCACCGGATGAACAACAGTAAACTGCTGGATGCTTGCGGAATGGTTCTAACACATGAACAAAACCAAAAAATAGAATTATCTTAAATACACCTCATACACATTGTCATCAACAGTAACGGTTGCTTTTCTATCACAGGTACCATCACCATAATCAACAACACGTGTGGTTTTACCTATTGGGGTAATTTCAATAATGCCCTGAACATAATTATGTCGGCAACCAGGTTCCACTTTCCGTACGAGTGCACTTGTAATTGAGCTGCTATATTCTTCGCCATCAGCAGTTGTACCCGATGAATTACCGGTAAGTTGGTACACATCATCGTAAATTAAAGGGGTTGATGAACCTTCTACCACTTCGCGGCTATGTGTTGCCTCCCATAAGATGGTACCACCGTTTTCAGCTAATTCAATTGAGCCTGACACTGATTCCGTGTAGAATCGGTTATCAGCTTCATTCCGAGCTCCGGCAGTAACAATTTTTGTTCCTTCAACCTTGTTGTCGTCCACGTAGTAGTTTTCGAAGGTGATGGTTTTTACAGCTCCATCGTCCCAATAATCGCCACCGTAAGTGGCTATAATTTTACCTTTCCGGGATTTACCATCGGCACCGGTACAACCGGTAGTGCCAAAATCGATGGTAATTACCCGTGGGTTCGAAACCAAATCCTCGGTAACAATAGCACAGTCGCTAAGCAAACAGTATGACGTCGTTGCGGTTTTAAGGTTAACAGAGGTTTCATCTAATAAATCACTTGCGTCCTGAAATGTTTCAGAGGCATACGTGTCGTCTTTTACAACACTTGTTGTAGTTGTTTCATCGTCGATTTTGGTATCATTGTTATCTTGGTCGCACGATATAAAAACAATTGAAACGACCAATGAAAGGGCTACTATAGCCCATTTTTGCTTTAATAAAAATAGTTTTTTCATACTAATAAATTTTATTGTTTAACATTATTGCTGGTTTTGCTCACGTTATTTGTTTTGAAATTCATATATAACCTTCACAATATATAATCAATAAAGGAAATATTTTTATACTAGTCTGTGGTATCCATCTAAAACCAATCCATCCTGCATTTCTATAATTCTATCGGTACTGCGGGCAAAATCGTTGTCGTGGGTTACACAAATAATGGTTTGACCATAGTTGGCAGCCAGTTCTTTAAATATCTCTAATACTGCTTTTGAGTTTTTTGAGTCCAGGTTACCCGTGGGTTCATCACCCATAATTATTGAAGGATTGTTTATTAATGCCCTGGCAATGGCTACCCTTTGTTGCTGCCCTCCTGAAAGTTTATTGGCTCTCTTTAAGGCCTGATCCTCTAAATCGAGTAACCTTAAGTTTTCGTAAGCTTTGTGTTCAATTTCCTGGGCAGAATATTTCCCTAACTTTAAAGCTGGTAGCATAACGTTCTGAATGGACGTAAATTCCGGGAGCAGGTAATGAAACTGAAACACAAATCCAATATGTTCGTTACGGAAAGTGGCCAATTGGTTTTGGGTTTTGCCGGTTAACAAATCTCCGTTTATCTCCATTGAACCCTCATAATCGGTATCCATGGTTGAGAGCACATAAAGCAGAGTCGATTTTCCGGAACCCGATTTACCAATAATGGAAAGAAATTCTCCCTTCTTTACATCGAACGAAACACCTTTTAAGACCTGAAACGTATCAGGATCGTAAAAGTATTTGATGATATTTTTTGCTTTTAACGATAAGTTTTCCATTTTATCCTCGAATTATAATAACAGGGTCAATTTTTGAAGCTTTACGGGCAGGTAAAAACCCAGCTACCAATGTGGTGGCTATGCCAAAAGCAATTGAAAGTGTCAAATCCTGATATCGGTAATAAATAGGAAGGGTTGATAAACCTGCAATCTCAAAAGGCACCTGATTAACAAGGGTTGAAATGCCGTATCCTAATACAACACCGACAACACTCCCGATAAAACCAATAATTGCAGCCTGCGATAGAAAAATCACCGTGATATCGTGGCCCGAAAAACCCGTGGCTTTCAGAATAGCAATCTCTTTTATTTTCTCATTAATAGTCATGGTCATGATGTTATAAATTCCAAAACCGGCCACAAAAAGGATAGTAAGTGAAACCGCAATGGCAAGTATGTTCCGTATTTTGGTCATGGCTACCAATTGCTGACTGGCTACCTGCCACGATTCTATCTGGTAAGGAACCACTGGTGTAATTTTCGATAAAAAGGGTTCGGTATTTTCTTTATCTTTTATATTTATAAGTATGTCGCTCACATAATCCTGATTCTTGGTAAGCAATTGCCGGGCCGATGAAATATTAAGCCATGCTTTTGTTTTATCTACCTGCTTAACCGATGTTTCAATGATTCCGGTCACAACAAAGTTTTTTGAAATTCCATCGGATGTTAAAATGTTGATATTATCGTTGACTTTTACTCCCAGGTTTTCGGCCAACACGCATCCAAGGATAATTCCCGATTTTTGGTAGTTTAAATCCATCCACTTGCCCGATATTACCTTACTGGAATTGTCGAAAAGTTTATCTTCATTTATCACTTCAACTCCCGAAAGCAAACCACTTATCTTTTTTGACCCGCTGCGGAAAAAAACATTAAAATTCAATTGGCTTGCAATGCCGGTAACTTCGGGTTGTTTTTCCAGAAATGAGATTATCTCCGATGTATTTTTTATGCCATCGGTATATTGCATCACTTTATGGTTCCTGATAGTAAAGATGGTTTGTGTTGATGGCAGAAAACCTTCCACCGGGTTGTAACTCCTAACACTGTTTTCGTTAAATATCCTGATGTGCGACATGGAGCTGAAAGCCATATCATCCTGAGCCTTATTGACTCCGTTCATGAAACTGTTCATGAAAATATACATTGAGACACCAAATGTTACACCTAATACGGCAACAATAGTCTGCCCGATTCTCGAAGTCAGATGCACTGCGGCTATCTGTCTGTTCACTGATTTTTTCATTGGATAAAAAAAGTTAATGAGGACGAATAAGGGTTGATTGCTCATCAATCCCACTAATAATTTCAGCCCATTCGGTAGTTTTTATTCCCAACTGTACTTTCATTTTTTCCTTTGCATGGCTAGTGATTACATAATCACCCGGCAGAAGATAATTGGTAGGAATAACCAATGCCTGTATCTGTTGCCGTATGACAATATTAGCCTGTAGCTGTGTCCCCGATTTCAGATTTGCAACCTGTTCAGAAAACAGAGCTTCTGCAGTAAAAGACTGTTCTTTTGTATCGAAAGCCGGATAAATCTTTGATATTCTGGCTTTATAAGGTTGATCTTTTTTGGTGTTTAATTCTACAAATACATCCTGCCCCACACAAACGCTATTAATATCGTCTTCCGAAATCAGGAGCTTGATAATAAAGTTACCCGAACCAATTTCAGCTACCGTTTCACCCCTTTTTACCAAATCGCCATTGGTTTTAAATATTTGTAAAATAATGCCATCCACTCGGCTATTAAGCACATAATAAGAGCTTGAATTTTGTTGCGAAACAAGGTTGGCTTTTGATTTAATTACTTCCAGTTCAAGGTTTTTCCTGGTATCCTCAATCAGTATTTCGGTAGCTAGTAATTCCTGCTGGGAATTATCGAAAGTGAGTTTGACTTTTTCATAATCGGATTGCGAAACTGCATTCGACTTTACTAGGTTACTATATCTGATATGGTTTAATGAATCGTTAATAAGTTTGTTTTTTAACTGGATTCGTTGAGCATTTAACTGCTGCAATATGGCAGAGCTCGAACTGATATTATTCATTGCATATTGATAGGACGCCGTTGCGCTTTCGAGTTGTGCCTTTTGTACATCATCATAGATATGAAATAATACCTGTTCTTCATTTACTGTATCTCCTTCCTTCACAAAAGAATTGATCAGATACCCTTCGGATTGCGATGTTACTGAGTATTGTTCATCAGTAATGATGCTTCCGCTGGCAAATACGGCATCAACAATGTCCTTGCGTTGTGGTTGCACTTCTTCCTGTCGGCTGCAACCTGTTAAAATGGTTATTCCAAGGATGTAAAATTGAATGAATCTCTTTTTCATGATTATTATTTTTTCGTGTTTCTAGTATTGCTTTGTTTATTAAATAATCCGATAACGAATTGAAATATTGGTTTTGAAAGTTCAGGTAATCATCAAATGCTTTCAGATACTCATCGAGGCCAATGATACCTTGTGCATATTTTTGCGATGCCAGTTCAACGCTGTTCCCTGACACCTGAAAGTTTTCAGAGCCCAGCAGCATAAGTTTTTCCGATGTATTGTAATTTAAAAGGAGGATGCTGTCGTTAATTGAGGCTTTTCGGGTTTCATCGTGCAGTTTTTGCCGGGCTATTTGGCCTGAAATTTTTGCTGCACTGTATTGAGTTTTGTTTGCAAAACCTGTAAAAACGGGTATTGTAACCGAAAGCCCTAGGTAACTGTTGGGTTTCCAATCAGCAGAATTTAATGATAGGGTAAAGTCGTTCTGATATTGAAAAGTACCCAGATAATAAGCCACATCAATTTTAGGGGTAAAACGGGCTAATGCCTTTTTCGATTCAGACCTTGCTATTTCAGATTGCCATTTAAAGATATTGATGTAATCTTCATTGGCGGCAATGGTGTTATCCCATTTTTCCTGTTTTGGTTTAGCAAAAATATCTTCAACCAAAAGTAAGGTGTCGGTAGCTGTTAGCCCCAGTAACAGTTTTAAATTATAGTGCCATTGACTCTGATACGATTTGTTTTGCTCCAGCTTCTCAAAAACTTTGTTCCTGTTAATTTTAGCCTGGTTAAGAACTAATTTATCAGTTAAACTCTGCTCAAACCGCTTTTTTGCCAAAAGGTATAACGAATCGGCCAACTCAAAATCTTTCTGACTTATTTTAACTGCCTGATTTGATGTTAAAACGGTATAATACACCTGTGCCACCTGCTCTTTAAGAGTTTGCTCGAAATAATCTTTTTGAGCTTCGGTAAGCAAAACATTTAATTTTGCAATTTTAGCCTGAGCTTTCGACTGCCAGTCGAATAATGTTTTACTTACCGTTATACCACTGTTGTATGAATAATTCTGGCCGAATTTCATGTAAACGGTTTGCCCGGGCATTCCAATAAGTTCCCCGGGAACTGGTGTTTCAGGAATTTCAATGTTCTTTTGGCCCGAAAAATTTACCCCTGCTTTCGGAAACAGATAGCTGTTGGCCGTTTTTTTATCCTGTTTTGCTTTTTCAACCTGTAATTGGTACATTATATTTTCGGGGTTGTTCGATAATGAATATTCCCAAACCTCATTTATCGATTTAAAAACTATTTGTGCTTGTATAATAGTTAGTTGCATTATAAATGCAAGAATGATCCCAACGGCCTTCATGGTTTTGTCCAGATTTTAGTTTCAGAAAAGAACCCTTTCGACACTGTAATTTGGAGTTGACTGGCGGCATCAATTACAATGGAACATTCGGCGTATTGACCGCGTTTGGGGCCGTAAAGTGTCCCGGTCCATGTATTTTTTGAGTAGCTTATTCCTGAAAGAATGGTTAGGCCAAGAATCTTCTGATGTCTTTTCTCCAGATCAGGATTATTTTTATCAAGGCGTGGATTGCCATTAACATCGTTTGGTTGAGCCAGCCATACGATTTTACCCAAATAGGTATTTCCGGTTTTCACAATCTCAATTTTGGTTGTTTTATCCTCATTTAACCAGACCCCGGTTATTTTATCAGCAGGATTCTGTGCCATAATTGCTGAGTTCGCAAAAACAACCAGCATTACAAAAAAAAATTGCTTCATAACTCTGTGCTTTTAATTTTATGGCACAAAGATGAAACAAGTCTAACTTATTATAAATGTAAATGTTATCGAACTGAACAAATATGAGGTTGAATTGAACAGGTTTAAGGTTTTTCGATCCAGTTCATAAAATCGGTTACCTTTAATCGGCTCACCACAAGCTGCTGATCTAATTTGAATTGTGTTTTTACAACCACCTTCCGATTAAAGTAGGGTTGAATCTCTTTAACTGCCAAACGGTTTATCAAGAATTGTCTGCTGATGCGGTAAAACTGGTGAGGATCAATCTCATTTTCAATATCAGCCATCGGTTTAAAGACAGGATATTTTTGATTGTCAAAAGTAATGGCATAAACAATTTCGTTTTCAACATAAAACAATGCTATGTTAAGTATCGGAATTGGAATAAAACTTTCTTTTACCCGTATCAGGATGGAGTTTTTATAACGGATTTTAGCGGATAAAGTTTTTTTTAACAGACTCATAACCTCATTCTCAGGGTCAGTAAACTGTTTGAAGTTTTCCACCTTTTGAAAAGCAGCTTCAATGTCTTCTTCTTTAACTGGCTTCAGTAGATACTCTATACCATTGTTTTTAAAAGCTTTTAGCGTGTATTGGTCATAGGCCGTACAAAATATAACCGGACATTTAATACTTACTTTCGGGAAAATATCGAAACTCAATCCATCGGCAAGTTGAATATCCATAAAAACCAGTTCAGGATATACTAATGTTTCAGTAAAAAATTTCACCGTTTGGGTAATGCTTTCAAAAACTGCCAATACCTCCGATTGTGGCCTGATTTTAAGAATAAATTCTTTTAAAATGTTGGCAGTATGCGGTTCATCCTCAATAATCAGTATTTTCATATTTCAATCAGTTTAATTTTAACACGAAAGGTAGTTTCGTCGGTAAAAACAGCGATACCACCTGCAACACCCAATAAGGCATACCGTTGCTCAAGATTTTTTAAACCATAACCCGAATGTTCTGAATGGGAGTATTTCGGTTGCAAGTTGTTTTCGATAATAATACAATCCGAAGTACTGAATATTTTTATTTTCAGGGGATGGTCATTTGAAACTGTGTTGTGTTTGATACAATTTTCAAGAAGCATTTGTAGGACAAACGTAGGTAGATTCAAGTTTAGGTGTTTTTCATGGATATCGGTATCGATAGTAAGCATGGTTTTGAACCTAGCAAATAACATATATGAATAGTCGTTTATAAAATCAAGCTCTTCTTTAACGCTGGTTACCTCTTTCTCGCTCCGTAACAACAAATTACGATAAACTTCGGACAGTTTGACCACAAACATTTCAGAGTCCCCGTTATTCGAATGAATCATTGAACGCAACGTTGATAGTGAGTTGAACAAAAAATGAGGGTTTACCTGCTGGCGCAGTATTTCAAACTGAGCCCTGATATTTTCTGTTTTGAGCATCTGATTTTGCAGGTTGCTTTCCTGTGCCTTCTTATCAGAATTAAGTGCAAATTGAAATATATAGATAAAGAAAATACTTACAAATCCTCTAAGTGCAATAAAGAAATAGAGGTTCTCCCTGCGGGTAGCCAAGACATTAAGTTCATTTCTAACATATATACCAATAAGAAAAAATATACTTAAAAGCACCCCCGTACATACCACCAAAATCAAAATCTTGTTGAGATGATTTATCTTTCGGTTTGATTTTTCTACAAAAGCCAATAAAAAGGAGATGATATACCAACTTGACAAGATAAATATGAATGTTGCACTCCAACTCAGAAGTATGCTTATATAATTTGTTTCAGAATAGTATTGATTGTTATTTAGCAGGTTAAAAGCTGAAAGAAGGGCTGAAAAAATAATTGCTATTTTCCAATTGGTTTTGCTCCTTGTGAGAAATTTCATCTTTATATGTTTTTTCAATTATTGATTACTAAAATAATATTTTGTAAGGTATTCACGAAACTTAAATTTCATGGCTATTTTCAAATGAATTGAACAAAAACGGATGCCAAGTGAACATTTTAAGGGGATATACTAATATCTATTGCAAACTACATTCGTTATTGGATAAGCATTGGTTATAGTTAGTTGGAGAAGAACAAGGATTGGTGTAGGTATTTTTCGACGATTTTTAAGTTTGCTCACCGATTTTAAAAATAAAGGCTTAAACATGTAACCTAATGCATTGGTTATCAGGTTGGAGTTAAACACCGATTACCTTACCCACCTGCACAACGAGAATCCTAAAGCAGCTTTTATCTTCATCTTCCACACCACCGAAGATAGCAATTTCCGTGGGCAACAGGATTTTGCCCATGATGTGGATGTTATTATCAATGTGGAAAATGGAATTGCTAAGGCCAATGGAAGGTTTGGGATTGGGGAAAAAATGACCGTTTTTTAGGTATTGGTTGTTTGGTCTTTTGCGTTTCTTTTTACGCAATTTGCAGCGAAACAAAAATCAAGGACAAGTGTTAACTGTAAGGATAGTATGCTTATTCGTCATTTATGAAATTTTTCTGCCTCTTTTTAATTGTTTTCACGATAGCGCTCTCATCGACTCCCTGTTGTGCCGATGAACAGTGTTTCAATGAAACGAAATCGGAACATACTGAGAATAATCACAGCAACCATCACTCTGAAGAACCATGTAATAATTGTTCCCCATTCTTAACTTGCGGTTCATGTACAGGATTCTCTATATCTTTTGTCCCCATTAATTTAAACCCGAAAATTTTAATTTTTAAAAAGCAGAATACTCCTTTTATTCAGAATTACTTCGATAATTATTTCAGGGAATTCTGGCAACCTCCCAAAATAAGTTAATGAACAATCCGGTTTCTGTTACCGGGCCTGTAACATTTTGTGCTATTTGATTTTGGCACAATTACTATTCATTAACTTAATAATCTCATAATGAAAAATATCATTTTGCTATTTATAGCATTATCATGCAGTTCCCAAACCTGGGCGCAAAATACATTTAAAGCCATCGTTAAAGATAACGAAACCAAAGAATCGCTGGTTGGGGCAACAGTTATAGTACAAGGTACAACAATTGGCAGTATTACCGATGCGAATGGATTGGTTCAGGTAAAAAATATCCCCAATGGTAAACAAGTTATTGTTATTCGATTTGTTGGTTATGAGGAGAAAGCAGACACTTTTGCATTCCCGATTACACAAACCGAACCATTGGAAGTCCTCCTTGAAGCCAGTAAAGAGAAAATGGACGAAGTTTATGTTACAGCAACCCGTTCGAGCCGAACCATTGACGATGTCCCAACAAGGATTGAAGCCATTTCGGGCGAGGAACTTGAAGAGAAAGGGAACATGAAGCCCGGCGATATCCGCATGATGCTGAACGAAAGCACTGGTATTCAAACCCAGCAAACATCGGCAACATCATACAACTCAAGTATCCGCATTCAGGGACTCGACGGTAAGTACACACAAATTTTAAGAGATGGCTACCCGTTGTATTCCGGATTTTCAGGTGGGTTAGGCCTTTTGCAAATTGTACCGCTCGATTTTAAACAGGTAGAAGTAATAAAGGGAGCATCGTCAACGCTATACGGTGGTGGGGCAATTGCCGGGTTAGTAAACCTTGTTTCTAAAATGCCTAAAGAAGAACGAGAACTTAACTTCCTGATAAATGGCACATCGGCATTAGGAATGGATTTGAGTGGGTTTTATTCGCAAAAATTTGAAAAAGTTGGAGCAACAGTTTTTGCATCTTATAATACAGGAACGCCTTACGACCCTGCAAATATTGGGCTAACGGCTATTCCAAAGTTTAACCGGGTAACTTTAAACCCGAAGCTTTTTGTTTATTTCGGTCCCAAAACAACTATGGATGTTGGGCTTAACAGCACAATTGAAGATAGAACCGGAGGCGATATCCGGTATATTGAGGGAAAAGGCGATAGTACGCATTCCTATTTTGAAAAAAATAAGACCAACCGGTATAGTACCCAGCTTGGATTAACGCACCTGTTAAACGACAGCTCTGACTTTAAAGTAAAAAACAGTTTGAGTTACTACGATAGGGAAATTGAAATACCTGATTTCCGTTTTTCAGGCGTTCAGCTTTCTACATTTACCGAGGCCTCGTATTCAATAAAACTAAAAAAGCACGAATGGATAATGGGACTGAACCTTTGGACAGAACAATTCACGCAGGACCGATTGGATACTGCCAGGGTAGTTGATTATAACTATACCACCTTTGGGGCATTTGTACAAAACACATGGACAGTTTCCGACTTATTGGCTTTGGAAACCGGGGTGCGGGGCGATTATCAAAATGAATACGGTTTCTTTTTTCTCCCAAGAGTATCGGCATTGTTCAGGTTTAGTTCGAGTCTATCGGCCAGACTTGGTGGTGGTTTGGGATATAAGACCCCTACTGTATTTACCGAAGATGCCGAACGCCTTCAGTTCAGAAATGTTCTGCCAATTGATGTTTCAAAAACCAAAGCAGAACAATCCGTTGGTGGAAACATCGATGTTAATTACCGCGCTTCCATTAGCGATGATATTACATTCAGCATAAATGCCCTTTTGTTTTATACGCAGATTTCAAAACCGTTAATCCTTACACAATTGGGGAATATGCTTTACGAATTTCAACAGCCCGGAGGCACTATTGATACCAGGGGAATTGAAACAAACGTTAAACTTACTTACAGCGATTTTAAATTGTTTGTTGGCTATACATTGGCAGATGTAAATCAACGGTATAATGGAACCTCAGTTGCTTTTCCGCTGGTTGCCAAACACAGGCTAAACAACGTTTTGATGTACGAACTGGATGAAAAGCTGAAAATAGGACTTGAAGCTTATTATTATAGCCCGCAAAAGTTAAATGATGGCAGTACGGGAAAAGAATACTGGATTTGCGGTTTGATGGTAGAAAAGTTATGGGAGCATTTTTCCATTTTTGTTAATTTCGAAAACCTGCTCGATACCCGACAAACTAAATTTGATAACATTTATACCGGTACTATTACCAATCCGGTTTTCAGAGATATTTATGCACCTGTGGATGGGTTTGTAGTAAATGGGGGGATTAAGATACGGTTGTAAATTATTATGTATAAGTCATGCTAACTGCTAAACTACCCATATTGGGTTAGTTGGTAGCATGGCTTATTTATTCAAACTATATTTTTTGCTTAGAAAGTAACCATTTTATCCGCCCAAACCACCATATTTACACAGTCCACCATAGTTGAGATGGGGCAAACTTCCATTGAATTTTCCAGGTGACGGGATTTTATGCAAGTACCACAAGCAAGTATTTCGCCACCATCATCAGTATATTTTCTAAGCTGTTCGTCAACATTATACTTTTCATGGGTCAAACCTTCGCATTCCACGGCTTCGCCCATTAAAAACACCTTTGTTTCGTGGCCCTGTTTTTTAGCAGTTACGGCAAAGCGGAAAGCGTTCCACGCTTTTTCGTATTCTTTAGTTTCGATGATAATTCCGATTTTCATGTTTCCTGAGATTAAAATGTTTTAAGAAAGTTTCTTCACCGCCTCTGATATTGCTTTTACAGCATAATCAATCTCTTCAGTAGTTGTATATTTTCCTGTTGAAATACGCACTGTACCGGCTGCTGTTTTAATATTGATATTCATGGCTTTGAGTACAGATGAAATTTCAATAGAATCGGCATGGCAGGCCGAACCTGTAGAGATGAAAATTTCTTTACTGATGACAGAAGCAAGTGTATGCGCTTCAACATTATCAAATGCAACGCTGAGTGTATTGGGTAGGCAGTTTTGTAAATTGACATTAACTTTTACTTTGTCGCCAAGATTATTTTTCAACCCATTCAATAATCTATCCCGCATCGTTAGCATGTTTAGGCTATTCTTATCGAAATCCCGTTTCGCTATTTCACATGCTTTGCCCAAACCAACAATGTGGCTTACATTCTCTGTCCCCGGTCTGATTCCTTTTTCCTGACTTGCACCGTGAAATAGATTTTCAATTTTAACACCTTGTTTGATATACAAAGCACCTATGCCTTTGGGTGCATATAGTTTATGTCCGGCAATGGTAAGTAAATCGACACCAAGCTTAGTTACATCGGTATCAATTTTACCTACAGACTGCGAAGCATCGGTATGGAAAGTAATATTGTTTTTCCTGGCAATAGCTGCAATTTCACTGATTGGTTGAATAGTTCCAACTTCATTATTGGCGTGCATAATGGTAATTAATGCGGTATCGGGGCGAATGGCCTTTTCAACATCCACCGGATTTACCCTACCAAAAGAATCTACCGGAAGGTAAGTTATTTCATAACCCAACGTTGTTAGATATTTGCACACTTCGGTTACGGCAGGGTGTTCAACAGCCGAGGTAATAATATGCTTGCCTTTATCTTTATTGGCAAGCACAAATCCATGAATTGCCAGATTATTTGATTCTGTGGCGCAACTGGTAAATACTATTTCTTCGGGCTTGGCATTAATTAAGCCTGCAACCTGCTTTCTTGCTTTAATAATAGCTTCCTTACTGGTTCTGCCAATGGCATAAGAACTGGAAGGATTTCCAAAAAGGTTTTGAATATAGGGTAACATTTCATTTGCAACTTCCGGATCAACAGGAGTGGTTGCATTATAATCGAGATAAATTGGCTTTTCCATTTTTAGAACCATTTGGATAAAAACATTTTTTCAAAAAGTATTTTGCCTATTACTATAATCTTGTGTTCCCTGCCTATTTTTTTGCGTAGTGTATTGGCCGTAATTACCCCTCCAACACCGCCTCCCAAAATTATAATTGTTTTCATGCGGATTAATTTGATTGATTGTTTTCCAATTGTTTCATTTTCCATTCAGGGTATCCTTCGTCAAGCCTCCGAACATTATAGCCCTGCTCACTGAGTAGTTTAACGGCTTCGTCGGCAAGTACACAAAATGGCCCACGACAATAAGCAATGATTTCTTTATCCTTTGAGATGCTTTTTAACTGTTCCATCAGTTCATTCATTGGAACAGATACTGCACCAGTGATATGCCCGAACTCAAATTCAACAGAAGGTCGTACATCCAGGAGCAATACATTTTTATTTTCAATCATGTTTTCCAATTCGTCAATACTAACGGCGTTTAACGATTTGTTGTCCTCACGCTGGCGGTTCATTATTTTTTCAAGCTCAGCAATTTCACTTACTGCATACTTTATAATGTGTTGATAAACTGAAAGAAAATCGTTGTTAATCAAGGAATAGTAAACATAATGGCCTTCTTTGCGGGACTTCACAATATTGTTACTTTTCATTACCTGTAGATGCTGCGAAGCATTTGCAAAGGAGAGGTTCGTAGTTTGCACAATGCCTTCAACGCTTTTCTCTCCCTGCGAAAGCATCTCTATAATTTCTAAACGGTATGGGTTTGCCAGGGCTTTGAGTAGTTTTGAAAGCCCATCGTACATAGCATCCTTGAATTCTCTGCCTTTCATATTCTAATAAATTTAGAATACAAATATAAACTATATTCAATTATTCAATAGATTTATTGAATAATTTATTTTAATCACAGCATTTATACCTAAAAATCTTACATCCAGCGCCAAACCAAAATCATTACCAGAAACAGACTGCCATAAATAATGGGTATCAAATATAAAGCCCGATTGGATAATGCCTGGCTATTTTTAGAATTGATAGTCTTCACAACCCTAATACTTATCCATACCCCAGCTATCATAAAAAGGGTCAATAAACCGGACACCATAATATTTAGCCATATAGGGTTGTTGTGTAAAACAATTTTTCCGTCAATTATTTGCTGAGCCGTTGATACTCCTGTTACATCATTAAATAAGTATTCGAAATAAGGCAATCTCGATGTGGTTTTAAGAATTGATTTATCAACATGTGCGGCGGCAATGATGGGTATAAAAGCAATGCCATACGTCAAAAAGTATTTTTTGAGTGTTATGGTAGCTCCGGCAATTTTTGAGATTGCAAAAGGGATAACCCACAGTAATAACGGTAAGAAACCAAAAATAAAAGTGGCATATACAAAACCACCGATGAATGAATTTTCGATATTCAGAATTGATTTTATGTGGTTGGGAATGTAGGTAAGAAAATTATTTGTTACTTCCCATTCCGACCATATTTCAGAGATAACAAAACCAGAAACCACCAGCACAAATACCATTTCAGCTAATTTGAGCGGGTTAATTTGAAACAAATCGTTTGCAAAACCAATATAGGTTAACTGTGGGTTTGGGCGTTCCTCGTTTCGTTCCGACTGGTATTTACCACAGGTTTTCCGGCAACCACCACACAATATGCAGTTTGCATTATCATTGATAGTAGCTGGATATAAATCCACACCACAGCTTTTGGAATTCAGGTTATAACGATAGTTTTTATGAATGCACGATTTATCCTTGCACGATTCGCAAGCCCGGGTGCTTTTAACCCGCCATCCCAGAAATGAAAGCTTTGAATATATACCAAGCAAATAACCAACCGGGCAAACATAGCGGCAAAAGGTATTTTTCTCATAGATACTGCCAACAATAACAGAAACCCCAACAATTACAAGCAGGTAAACAGCCATAAAAAATGGATTGCGATGAATGGCAAAACCTTGTATCCCAACAAAGAGAATTAAAATGTAGAAAACCGTAATCGCCCAACCTGAAAGCAACCAAGCTGGTCGTTTCCGTTTTAAACCAATTTTGGCAAAGAAAGTAGTAATCAATTCAACGGGGCAAACCATGCACCAAATACGACCAAAGAAAATAGCAAGAACAATTATTGCAGGCCACCAATATGACCAAACAATCAAATTACCCAAATTAGTATTCCGCAATTCTTTTAGAAAAGTAGCATCGGTTGAATAAGCTGCGAGACCTGTAATTATTAATACTACATAAGCCACTAATGATAAATATTTCAAAGATACAGGCATGTATGCCTTGCTGAACGCCCTGTTCAATTGTTTTAGCATAGTAATTTTATAGAAATGAGATGAATGGTTATAGTTTAGGAGTGAATTGCGACAAATCGTAAATATTAAGTTGCTTTTCGATATTGGCTACTTTTTCAACCATCGTATCGAAGCCGTCTTCGCCAAAAAGTTCATGTTCCTTCTCTTCAAATTCTTCGCCCAGGGCAAAATATTCATTTTTAGAAACTATTTTCCGTATTGCAGGGAACAATACCGTATCTTCCCGTGCTTCATGCGGGCGATACATCCCATTGAAATCAGTAAGCAATTTCATCAGTTTTTGACTTTCGGTTGCATCGGCAAGCGATTTCATTTTACCGTACTGTATTATCTGGTCAGTTAAAATACGCCCTGCCTTGTGTTGCGAACGCAATACCTGTACCAGTTCGGTTAACTGGTTGGCTTTTTCGAAACGGGGAAACAGATAATCTTCTTCCAGTTTCTCGTGGTAATCTTCAATAAAAGTTCGGATAATCTGAGCAGAATTGTTTAAGACTTCTAATTCGAATTGTTCATTATTGACAAGATGAAGCTTGCATGTATCGTAAATAAGTAAAATCCGGTTCAAAACGCCATGCTCACGCATCAGGTCTTCCGATGGTGATACTTCTTGTTCGCCTTCTTCCTTGCAAGCAGTTACTAAGCCCATACCTGTAATGCCAGTCAATGTGCCTAAAATAATGCCTTTTTTAAGAAAATCCCGTCTGTTGTTTTCGGAACCTTTGACGAGAGACGGTTTGTTTTCATGTAAAGTTTCCATACGCTATGCTTTAGATGGGTTATAAATTTTTGAATCGACGGACCATTTTCCTGCACCGTAAATCAATAAATAAATCAAAAGCAGTGTCATGGCAAAATCGGTGCGGTATTCGTGTGCCATAGTCCAAAAGCCCTTATCCATAAGGATAGGGATTTTAGTAGTTATCAGGGCTGTAAGCATTATAATAATTAGCGGAATTGAGGCTAATCTTATTAGGAATCCAATTAAAACCAGAACCCCACAAATAATTTCAAAGGAAGCAACAAAAGAAGCTAAGAACTCAGGATTGGTAAACCCAATCTTTTCAAACCTGCCTGAGCCTACCAATTCAGGAAATAAATATTTTTGAACCCCTTCAGACAGGAAAACCAAACCTACAATTATACGAGGGAGAATTGACCGGTTATCATTTACCGTGCTTAAAAAGATATTGGTTAAGTTTCTAAATGTATTCATATTCAGATTTTTTAAATGATTCCCAAACCCAAAGCAAACGAAATAAGCAAAAGCATAATTGCTACTAACACCTGAATAAACCGTAATGTTATTTTTTTAAGTAATCTGCTACCAATGAATGCGCCTGTAATTGCAGCTAATGTTGCCGAAATGAGCAAAGTAAGGTTCTCGTGCAGATTCGATGCTGTAAACCTTGAAGCATAAACCGAAAGTCGTGTAAAATCAACCAAACAGGCAACTACAACACCTGTTGCAATATAGGCTTCTTTTGACAATCCGCTTTTAATAAGAAATGCACTCCGAATAGCTCCTTGTATGCCTGTTAAGCCACCAAAGAAGCCGCTTAAAATACCACCTGCTACAAGCTTGTTTCTGTTGAATTGAATTTTTTGAACCGAAGGGGCAATCTCTATAATTGAGAAAATAATTAAGAGGATTGCAATAGTGAGCTTCACAGGTGTTATTTCAAATTCTTTACCCCAAATCTGATATTGAAAGATTGAGGGCAATACGGTTATTTTGAGAAGTAACCAAGCACCTATAAATGATGCTAAAATTGCCGGGATGCCAAACCTTAACAAAACAGCTTTATCGGTATTTTTACCAACCAAAGCAATCTTAAAAAGGTTGTTTGAAAAATGTACCACGCCAGTTAGGGCAATGGCAATATCAACCGGAAAAAATATAGCGAATACCGGGGCTAAAATTGTGCCCAGCCCGAAGCCTGAAAAGAACGTTAAAACGGCTGTGAAAAACACAGTAATACATAATATTAGTACATCCATATAAATTGCATCATTATTTTAAATTAATAGGGCAAAATTAATTTGGTTTAGGCAAGACAATATGGTATAAAAAGGTATTTCTATGGTAGAATTGAAAAAAGACTTTTACCCTCGTATAATTCTAATATCATTTTTACTTTTTAAAAACAAAAAGAGTCATTTAGCCTTTACCAACAAAAAACACCTGTTTTCAAAATTGAAAAACAGGTGTTTAGAGGAAAAATCAAAATGCCTTATTCGTCTGTTTCACTGGATTTTATAATTGGTAGGTATCCAGTAGTATGTTTAAGTGCCATGCTTTTGGTAAAGGTTTGGGCACCAACTTTGTTTCCGTTAAAATGACAAAGAGCTGCACAATTCACTTCTTTTGACATATAATGTGGGTACCAATTGAGTAATTCAGCGTATTTAACTGTAACTGGTCCAATTTCAGGATACTCTGTTACTTCGGGATTGATCCAGTTGTTTTGACCATTGGAACCGAAGTCAGCAGCACGGTGCTTAGTGTGGCAAGCAATACATTTAATTTTCACACCACCAGCGAGGTTCATATGATTGACGGCAGGATGGTTGACATCCTTTCCTGCGTGACAATCTTTGCATTCAGGTCCATCAGCGATGGAAATCTGGTTGTGCAGACTGGCTCCATGACAATTCGCACACATAGTGTTTTGATGCACAGTTCCCAATAATAGCTCCTGAAATTGTGGGTGTCGTTTAATACCCGTTGCATACATACTGTCAAGTAACAATCCCCTCATGGCAAAGCCAAGCTGTGCCGGACGATAAAAACCGACATGGCATGATCTACAGACATCATTTGATGCTTTTAGATCAGTGGCGGTGCGCATTTTGTGACTTTTGACATTAACAGTCCAGTCCATCCTCCATTCGGTTGCCAGTCCCCAGTCAGTCCCATTATAATTATCACCAGAGGTTTGTACGCCATCCCAATTTGATTGCGTAAGCAAGTCATCATGCGTATCTGCCTGAGGGGTAATTTCTGATTCAAAATGGCAGGTTGCACACGAAGCATGACACCTCGAGCAATTATTATCCTCATACTTTTCTCCCACATTGTGCCCGCTAAAATTCCGAACAGAAGCAGATCTAAGCCTTGGTATTTTAATGTGGGCTGAATTACTATTGTGCTGTTCGGCATGGCAATTTTTACAGGAAGTGGATGCTTCCGTTATATAATTACGGGTACTATCGGTGGTTGCCAATGCTGTTGTGCCCGATTTTTTCGAAAACCTGGCCCATCCGCCAAAAGTCTTTTTGGTTGCCCCATGTATTCCACCATTAAGGGTAATATCGGTATGGCATTCAGTGCATTTGTTGGCCTTATGCTGTGTAGCTACAAATTCTGTGGAATCAACATATAAAAGAACTGTTTCAGTAGTACCTCCGGTTACTTTAATATCTTTCTTCAGATTTGGATTACCATGACAACCTGAAGTCAGACAAGTTGAATTTTCGGCTTTCCAAGTTCCTGTATCCGGATTTAGATCATCGCCCTTCTTACAACTGGCAATCAACACGACAAAAATGAGTGTACATGCCAACATGGGAAATTTATTGCCTGCTTTTTTACAGGAAAAATTTACGTGTAGAATCATAGTATATTATTTAAATATATTAAACATTTTATTTGCTCGATCAGGTATTAAACAGCCTTTCAGATAGTACCAAAATTAAATATTCGGGTTCTATACGACAATAGCAGGAATATGGTATTTTTCCTACCAGAAAACACGTAGATTAGGGTCGGTAAAAGGAAATATCAGGGTTGAAAATCAATCAGTTTATGAGTTGCCGCGTATTTAATCAAAGCAACAACTGTATTTACTTTCAATTTCTGCATAATATTCCGGCGATGGGTTTCCACTGTGCGCAAACTTATATTGAGATTGTCAGCAATTTGATGGTTACTTTTACCTTCGGCTATTTCTTGAATGATCTCTGTTTCACGAGGTGTTATATGAACCTCTTCATCCATTTCATGCTCGTGATTCTTGCTCAATGAGGAATTAATCAATTTCTCTGACAGCTCGTAACTCAGATAGCGCATGTTTTTTAAAACAGTATCTATTGCAGTAAAAAAATCTTCTTTTTTTGAGTTTTTCAAAATGTAACCATCCCCTCCGTTCTTAAGCATTTGCCGAATATACTCCATTTCTTCATGTTGCGATAAGGCTATTACTTTGACGAAGGGGCTCACTTTTTTAATCTCTTTTGTCGCTTCAATGCCATTCATCAGTGGCATTGATATGTCCATAAAAATGATGTGAGGATTTAACAATATTGCTTGTTCAACGGCTTCCTTTCCATTATATGCATGCCCTGCAATTTTGTAGTCAGGCCGGGAACTCAGTATGGCACCGATACCACTGTGAATGATTTCATGATCATCAGCAATGAGAATGTTAATGGATTCCATAATTCAGTTTTTTATACACGGGATTTCAATAATTAATTCGGTTCCCTGGCCTTGACGCGATTCAATTGAAAAGGTACCATTAAATGCCAACACCCGTTCACGAATGCTGATTATACCGATACCGGTTCCATTATGCATGGTAAGATACTCCATATCAAATCCGACACCATCATCATCAATGACCATCGTGATCTTTTCTTGTGATCCGAATAGTTGAATATTGGCATTCTTTGCTTTAGAATGTTTCACAATATTATTAAGCGACTCCTGACAGATTCTGTAAATGGTTTTTTCAATTCTAGGATCAGGACGCTCGTTTATATCATAATAAGAAAATCTAAATCGAGTTTCATATACCTGGTTAGCCTTGTCAATAAATGATTTCAGAGCAGCAATCAATCCAAAATCTTTAAGCAGGATTGGTATCAGGTCATGAGCAAGGTTTTTTGTTTCCTGGATAACAGCGCTTACCTGTACCTGAATTTTTTCAAGTATGTTTGCGTATGGCTTATCGCACCCTTCAATATCCTGTAATGAATATGAGATGGCCGTAAGCATCTGTCCAATTCCATCATGAAGATCGGTGGCTATTCGCATACGTTCCACTTCCTGCGCTTCGTTAATGGCAATCAGACTGTCTTTTCTCATCTTCTCTATCGTTCGTTCATATGCTTTTTTTTCCGTCAGGTCGTAGCCCGCTATTACAAACCCTTCGCTCACATTATAATTGTTGAATAGAATCGAACAGCTTGTCAAAACTGGTATGCCATGACCATCTTTTGAATATATCACTGATTTATCTTTTAGCGTAATAGTAAAATCTTCCAGGCTTTGGAACTTGTTATTTAATTCCTGATTATTCATTACGTCTGTAAAAAAGAATAACACATTTTTGCTTAGAATTTCTGATTCAGAATAACCCAACATATCTATGGTGTGCTTATTCACTATTTTTATTTGACCGTTTTTGTCCGTAACAAGCATGAAGCCATTAAAATTGTTAATAATATTATGCAAATATTCGGCTGATACAGTGGTACTGGAAACGGTATCAAGCATTTGATTGAATGACTTTGCAAGTTGGTTAAATTCAGGATCGGAAAAGTTTTCTACTCTCAAATTGTTTTCTCCCTGACTAATCCTGTGTAATATGCCAACCAATGAAGAAATGGGTCTTGTTATTCTTCGGATAAAGAAAAAACTTCCGATTGACAATAAAATGATGAAAACAACGCTTACGATGACCAGGGTTAAGGTGCCATGTACGTTTATCGTCCTGTTCTTTTTTTCAAACTGCATTATTTCCATGTTGGTTTCATCAATCATGGTATCTAATTTAGAAAGAGTTTCATTGATTACCGAATTTAAATCTGTGAAGTGTACCAACCCTGGAATAGTATCCTTGCTCATTTGAGACAAAATGCCTGCGCTGATCTTATCAAGGGACAAATTGCCTATTTCCCATTTATAATCCACATGCTTTTTTGTTATAACTTGAATACATTTGTCTTTCCTCCCACGAGCATGTACTATTGACAAATTCAACTCCTTTTGGGTATATTTGTTTCTGTCGATGTCGTAAGCGGCTGAACTTAACATCAATTTGGTCAAAGCCATTTTATACTCTTGAAGTGCGTGTAATTCATAATATTCCACAATAAGTTTTTCACCGGACTGCCTGTAAAGGCTCATAATAACCTGGCTGCCAGCAAAAAGCAAGATAATCAACAGTAGCATGATGAATACTGCATAATATAGTTTTTTCCTCATTTTTCGGGTATTTTATTATTGATGAATGCTCCTCTACCACAAAATCCGTAGATTGTAATGCATGATTAGTATTAATTATGTTATTCATTCTGATTCAAAAACATCTTCCTGAATTGAACAGGTGTCAAATTTGTTCCATTTTTAAAGAACTTCACAAAGTTGGAAGCGTCGGTAAACGAAAGGATTTCTGCAATTTCATTAATAGTGTTGTCGGTGTGCAGTATATATCTTTTGGCTTCGAGTATTAATTGGTTTGTAATGATTTCGCTGGCATTTTTGCCTGTCAGTTTTCGGCAAATAATGTTCAGGTTTTGAGGTGTCGTGTGCAGCAAATTGGCAAATTCATTGACTTTATGAAGCCGTGGGCATTCTTTGACCAGCAACTGCATAAAGTGTTCATAGATTGGTTGTGGTTGGTATTGATTGTTTGGTTTATCTTCCTTTAATTGCAGTAGCCTACCGAACAAAGCTTTGAGCAATCCGTGAATGATTTCTTTTGAATATTGCGTGTTGAGTTGAAACTCGTTATTGATTTCCTCCAATAAAAGGGTTGGGTATTTATCGAGTTGGATTTTTAATCTTGTCGTATCTGTTAATTTTCTTATTAAATCAATTAACGGGTTTTCATTAACTGTATTAAACTCATTGTCGTTAAAAAGTATAACAAAACCTTTGGGAATGGATGTAAATTGCCAGTAATGCAATTGACCGGGTTTGAGAAAGTAAAATTCCGGAGTTGAAACCATGTATTTTTCAGTCTCAATCCAATGAAAGCCCTCGCCTTCGCTTAAAAATATCAGTTCGTAATAATCGTCGTGCTTATGCGGCGATGTTTTCTTTATCTTTTCTTTGAACCGTGATATTTTAAAAAGCAAGCTTTCGTCTAATTTGTTTTTGGTATGTATCAACCCGGTTTGCATTTCTTTTGAAATTCAAATTAGTCTTTTAAACAAAAGTAAATAAAACTGCGCCAATTATAAATAGAAGTGCATTTGTTAACAAAGAGGTGTAAAAATATCTCCCCTTGTTTTATATCAAAAAATAATCTAAATTTATTATAAGGATACAATGAGTTGTGTACATATTCATTCGTGAGCTTTAGTATGGTGGTATTAGTTACTATTTAAATAAGATTGTATGAAATGGAGTGATGTAAAAATTCGATATAAGCTTTTATTCGCTTTTAGTTTTATTATCCTTTTGTTGTTCTCAGTTGTTGTTCAGTCGTTCATTGGAGTAAACCGAATCATCAGTCATAATCAAACGCTCGAAGAATCGAATAAAGTAAAGGAGATTTTCCTGGAAAGATATAACGACCATCTTAATTGGGCGCAAAAAGTCAGCAGCGTACTTCTGAATACGAACGAATCACAATTGGAAGTTGAGACAGACCCTCATAAGTGTGCTTTTGGAAAATGGTTTTACGGAGATGGACGAAAACAAGCCGAAAATATTGTACCAGGCCTAAAGGATAGGTTTGATGCGCTGGAGAAGGCTCATCTTGCTTTACACAACACCGCTCAGGAAATGAATAAGTCTCTCTCAGAAAATGAACGTGCATATGCTATATCCATTTTCAATATCCAAACAATAAATCATTTACACAACGTTGGTACTCTGATTACAGAAATTCGTGAAGGAGTTACTCAAAACGTAGAGAATATAAAACATGAAATCCAGGAGAGCAACGCCATCCAAAAAAGAAATATTGTTATAATAGGAATCCTTGCTGTATTGGCCGCATTGATATTGACATGGCTCATCACGGTTTCGCTTACCAAGGGGATAAATGATATTGTAACCATTTCACGGCAAATTGCATCGGGTAATCTCAGGGCTACGTTTGACGAAGAATCTACTTCCAGGAAAGATGAAATCGGCGATTTATCGAAATCATTCCATAATACAATTGAAAAATTAAAAGAAGTAATTTCGAAAATTACTGAAGGAGCAAACAATATGGCTGTTGCCAGCTTGGAAATCAGCAGCGGTTCACAAGTCATCGCAGAAAGTGCCAACAGGCAGGCCTCCGTATCGGAAGAGCTTGCTGCCACGTTTGAAGAATTAAGTTCCGGTGTTCAGCAACACACAAACGATTCCAAAGAGACTGAGAAGGTTGCTGTTGTTTCCTTAGAAAAGTTCAAAGAGGGAACTCAATTGACATCAACCACTGTCGAAGCCATCAATAACATTACTTCGAAAATAAGTATTATCAGCGAGATTGCTTTCCAAACTAACTTATTAGCCCTGAATGCTGCCGTTGAAGCAGCAAGGGCAGGTGAGGCCGGTCGTGGGTTTGCCGTTGTTGCAATGGAGGTAAAACGGCTTGCCGAGAAGAGCAAAAATGCAGCAGAGGATATTATTGCCCTTTCCTCTAAAGGATTGGAACAGGCACAAGCGGCAGGCAATAAGATGCACGAAGTAGTACCCATGATAGAACGCACCACTTCTTTAATCCAGGAAATTATTGCCACAAGCTTTGAACAAAACAGTGGCCTTGACCAGATAAATAGTGCGGTACAGGTACTTAATCAAACAGCCCAGGAAAATGCAGCGACCTCGGAACAATTGACTACCAACGCTGAAGAACTGGCAGGCCTTGCCAAGGAAACAAAAGAGATGGTAGCATTTTTTCAGATAGATTAGATTAAAATACTGAGAATTCAAAAAACACCTTATGAGCAAAACTGAATCATCAACTATTAAGGTCGAAAAAGGGCCAAGCAAAATAACTTTTGAAGGCGATTATAAACAGCAATGCAGTTTGCAGAACAGTAACGCTGTATTGGAAAATAAGATTTGGTTGGGGGTTGACAAGGATATTAACGGAACAGCTGTTAATGCACCTGACCAAGGAACTGGTAAAAATATGTTGCCTTATTAACAAAAGTTCGCTGAAACAGGCGAATTATTTTAAGTTGTTAAATAAGGTCGGATGGAACATCGCTGGCAACTATTTTAAGCTAATTCTTATCCAGAGGTTTTACAATGTATTCTTTTATGATTCCGGTGAATAATTCCAGGTCAAGTGGTTTTGAGATGTATTCATTGAATCCGGCCATCAGGCATTGTTGCTTCATGTTGTCATGAACATAAGCGGTCTGAGCAATCACAACTATAGAAGGATTCATCTCCCTGGTTGCCCTGAGAATCCCAAACCCGTCCAACCCCGGAACTTTTATTTCAGTAATTAAACAGTCGATAAAAGGATTTTCCCTGAATAGCCGGATGGCTTCCAGACCGCTTTTGGCACTCATTATTTCAATTCCATATTCGGTTAATATTTCAGAAACAAGGTAATAGCTTGTAATATCAGGATCTACAAAAAGGATTTTTTTCTTACTACAACACAAATTTCCTGGTTCTTCAACCATTACCGATGAATTAACAGTATCCGGGTACATAACATTTTTTATTGCAAATATAATAAAACTACTTTAAAGTAGTTACTTTGGAGTAGTAATATTTATGTAGTTTTCTTCCTTTTTTTGCATAATGGAAGAGAATGTGCAAAAAATAAAAGAAGAAGACATAAAAAAGCTTGCAAACAGGATCAGAGAACTACGCCAAGAAAAGGGTTACAGTAATTATGAAAGTTTTGCATACGAGAACAACTTGCCTCGTGCGCAATATGGCAGATATGAAAAAGGGGAAGATTTAAAGTATTCCAGTTTGCTAAAAGTTATAAGAGCGCTTGGTGTTACGCCAAAAGATTTTTTTTCGGAGGGGTTTGAGTGAAATTAGTTGGGCATGTCCCAATTAGACTTCAATTGAGAAATAGTAGAACTTTATATGATATATTTTCAAATAGTATAATAAGACAACACATGGAATAGCACAATCGTACCTAATTCCATCAAAATTTATTGAATCAAATCAATAGAAGAACTTATCCATAACCAATTAACTAATTAATTAACTGTGCTTTCTGAAGCGTGAGGTTCTTTAGCAATTAAAGTGTTCCGTAACCCCTCTTAAGTGAAGTTTGCTTGGAATCATTAATTTTATACTGAATTTAATTTAAATTAACCCCAATGACTACTAATATATTCAAGCATTTCTGTTGTAGTTAGTGCTTTAGTTGATGCAGAACGTCTTATAAAGAATTCCTCTTTACCTCCATCTGCAATATTTTTAAGAATAATGTGCTTTTTATTATTTGGTTTTACCTGTACTTCACAAACGACACCTTCCTCAAATTCATGAAACAGAATTTCTAAAAATGAAAATGCGGAATTAGATAAATAGGTTTCTATCAAATTATCAATGTGTTTTTGAAACTCATCAATTTTATCATTTGATTTTTTCAGTGTGTTAAAGTCATTTTCTAAGCCCAATATATTCTTGTTGTCTTCAACTCCAATTAATAAAGTGCCGCCATCTGTATTTATAAAGGCAGCTATTGTTTTCATTGAGGCATGTTCAATCTTTTTATCTGGCTTTTTTTGATGCAGACAATACCGTAGGGATGATTTGAATTCTACCTTTGAAGATTCCCCACTTTCAATTAATGATTTTATTCGAATTTGTTCGTTGGTTTGAGAAATCAATTTTTCACTTAGACCATTTGATTTTACATATTTACCCTTTTCTTTGCTTTTATCAACGACTTCATTAAGGATGTTTACAAATACAAAAGGGTCGGTAAATTCATTTTTATCATTTTGAATCTTGTCACTTAAATATGATAATCCAGCATTAGCATATTCCTCAATTGCTGTAACAATATTTGAAATTAATTCATCTATTTTATCTTCTTCTAAATCTTCTAATTCGTCCCATTCATATTTAATTATCTTTTTATCTGAGAAAATTAGCATAAACAAATAATCGACAATACCCTGTGGTTTCCATTCACCTATTTTTAAAAAATCCTTTTTACTTGACCCATCTGTTAATGGCAGCCTTTCCTTTCTATTGTAGCCTATAAAAAATGCATAAATAAAAATTTCATAATAAGGACCAAATAACAAAAATTCTCCCTTTCTTCCACCTTTTTTAGCTAATATGTCCAAGACGTCTCTTTTTGAATCTAGATATCTTGGTCGCTTAATATATATTCTATCTCTCAATTCTCTACTATTCATAATTGGTAATGTTATTTATAACAAATAATTTTAGTTTTTCTTTCTACCTGAGATTTATTTTCTTCAATCTCATTTAGATATAGACTTCCTAAATCTGGTTTCTTTAAAATTCGTTCACCCGATTCACTCAAATGACTTTCACGTTCTTTGTCATAAAGTTCTTTGACTAAAATTATACTTTGATTAAAAACATTAGGAACTTCATTAAAGAATCCTTCAATAAAACCTTTTCCGAAAGCTGATAAAGGAGCATCAGCAATTAATGGGTAGTCAAATGTTTGCTTATTGTATCTGGAAGAAATAATTGCCATTACAACAGCCAGTTTTTTCATACGTTGGAATCCTTCTGAAAGACCAGTTATAGGATTTCCACTTTTGTCAACGACTTCAATTATTGCAGTCTCACCTGAAGATTTACAAAGCTTTAGAATTCCTCCATCAACATTATTACCAGTTGTTAATTTTTGAAAATGTTTATTTGAATGGGTTTCTAGACGAGATAATATATCAGAAAAGATTCTATCTTTAGTATTAACAGCAATGGTGTTAATATCGGTAAGTAAATTTGTAGTTTCTTCGTATTCTTTTGGAAAATCTGAACCGCCTAATTCAGAGATATTTTCATTAATACTATCAAGTTTAATTTTTAAATTCTCAATTTCCTTTTTATAGTTTGAAATTTCGCTATTGCATTGACCAATCCTTTGATTTGCATTTGCATAACTCTCCAATATATTTTTATCCTTATCCTTTTCATTTGTACTACCTGCATTCCCTCCGAATTGAAATAATTCCTGTTCAGCTAGTTCTATTTGTTTTTGAATTTCCCTAATGTTATTTTCATAACCAGAAGCTTTTAATCTGAGAGTCTTAATACTTTCATTGATATTTAGAATTCTTTTATAATACTCTTGAGTATTCATTTGAATTTCTCCAAAAAAGTTTCTAAAATCGTTTTTCGACTTCGTTGTTCTAGATGATTCTAATTTTGGTCGTTCCTTGACCTTTTTCATGTAAAGCCATTCCGCACTTTCTTTTTTTGCTTCTCTTCCACAAACAAAACATAATTCTTGCTCGAGCATTTTTTCTAATGAAGCAAAATCCGGTGAACCGTCTGGTAAAACAGTAATAAATGTATTAGTTAGTTGTTCTTTGCTCAATTGATTTTTGATTCTATTTTCAATAAATGTATCTTGAATATTAGAAAATGTCTTCATTTCCCCATCCAAATCCATAAGTAACCAAGAATATTCAGGTTTAAAAAAATATGAATTAATATTATTTAAAAGTAATTCATATTCCTCAGACAAAGTTTTTTTATCACCTTCAAGTTTAGAAATTGTGTTCCTAAAGTCATTCCTTTTTTCAGCATTAGTAATACTGTTTAATAAATTAGCTCTCTCTTCCTTTGAACTGTTTAATGTGTCAATAGATGCTTGTAACAGTTTTTCTTTTTTAGCTAATTCATTGATGTACTTTTCTTTACTTTCAACTTCTTTTTCAAAAGCTACAGAATTTTTGGTGAAGGTTTTTCTTTGAGCATCAAGATCTTTTACTGACCGACCAAGCAAATATTGTGTTAAAACTGTAAGTTCCTTAATTTGATTAATATTAGTTAGCTTATTGATTGCCTTATCTAAACTATACTTATCTGAAAAATTAATTATACTGTCAATTTCTTCACCTTGTAATAGAGCATAATTTTGAAGTTCCGGCAGAATGATATTGTTAATAATCACTTTCTGCTCTTCTAAACTATACACTTGATGAAAAGTTTTTAAATATAAATCCCTTTTTGATACTTCTTGTTCAATAGTCACAGGTTTCCAACATTTTTCATCAAGTGTATTTCCACCTTGAAACCGTTTAGAGTAAAAGTATTTTTCAACAATATATTCAAATTTTGAATCTTGATAAGAAAGTTTAACACCAACTCTAACACTACTGCCAACAGAGGTTTCATCTTTTGCTTTATCTGATATAATTTTAAATGTAACATTTTCAACATTATCTGTCTTTTTAGAATCAGAATCATTATCAGAATCATAAACAATACCTTTAAGCAGCCATAAAATACCATTAAAGAATTTTGATTTTCCAGCCCCATTATCCGCGACAACAATATTTAATCCCTTCTTAAAATTGAACGTGTTTGTTAAATAACTACCATAATAGTTATAAAAGTTCTCAAAAGATATTGAGTTAATGATTTTAATACTCATGTTAACTAATTTTCTGCAATTTTTTAATTTGATTATATATGGATGAATCTGGAATATTATTTTCTTTGCTTTGAATTATTAATTTCAATAATTCAACTATTTGTATTGATGATTCATGCATTCCTAATTTTTCCAACTGCTCTTCTGAAAAATCATATTTCTCAATTAGAATTGAATCTTTAAGTAATTCTTTAAAAATTTCATTTGCTGTCATACTATAAGTCGTTAATTATTTGGTCTAAATCGAGATTATATTGTTTAGATAAACTTCCTAATGTAATTTTTGATTCATAGAAATTTTGAGACAGTGAAGCAAAATATGCAACTCGAATAAGCTCACTACGAACCAGACTTCTTTCCAAATTATAATATTCTGCTTCGTTGGATAACAGCGAATTTGGAGCAACAATCATATCATAAATGTAAGCGAAATGTTTTTTTGGCGATTTCCGGAGCAATCGACCTCTCCTCTGTATAAATTGTCTCGGATTTCCTGTACTTGATGCAAAAATTCCAATTTCAGCCTTTGGCACATCAACTCCTTCATCTAAACATTTCATTGCCAATAAGACATCTATTTTCCCTTCAGAGAATCCTTTTAATTTTTCCTTTCTATATGAATCACCACCGAGAAACGTATTTGAGGTTGTTTCTGGACTAATCTTATATAAAATTTTTGTTAGCTCCTCAATGTAGGAGAATTTTTCTCCATTTTGCAATTGACCATAACCCTCGGGAACATAAACGAAACAGTATTCAAGTTTTCTTTGGGTTTTAATTTCTTGTATAATTGTTTGAAATAGGTCAAGTTTATTTTTTGCCTTGTGAATAATCTGTTTTCTGAGTAAAAGCAATTTCTCAACCTCACTACAACTTTTGAGTTGATTAGTATTTGAATCAAAATATTTCAGCAACCTTTTTGAAATCTGAATGTATTTTTCGAATTCCTCATCATTCAATTCCACTAAACGGGGATAGTAAAAGTAATTTGTTAGAAACTCCCTATCGATTGCATCTCGCATAGAAAAATTATAGCAATACGGGGGGGTATCATTAAAATAATCTTCTATTTCTTTTGTCCCTTCTGGGTCATATGCTCTTTTTGGAGTTGCAGAAAGCGCAATACGTTTGTTTATTTTTAAGTTTTTAAAAGCATTTTTTACTTTTGGTGCACCTATATTATGAGCTTCATCTGCTATTAAGATTAAGTCATTACCAAACGAGGATAATAATTTCTGGAATAATGAATCAGTAAATGAGGCATATGTTGTTACAATAAAATAATTGTGTGAGATACCCCAAGAATAATCATTCTTTATCTTGGTTAATTCATCTCTCCATTTAGTTCTACCAGAGACTTCGATAACTTTAGAAAAATTAAATTTCTCTATTTCTGATTCCCACTGCTCAACAAGTGCTAATGTTGGTACTAGAATCAAGACATTGTATTTGTCATTCTTCTCATATTCGTTTAATACACAATTTAATGAGGTAATAGTTTTGCCTGTTCCTGTTGCCATTGCAAAAATCCCATGAAAATTATTCTTTTCCCAGTTTAAATAGGCTTGTTTTTGATAATCACGCGGACCCTCCTGAAAGGGAAAATGAGGATTGCGGTTCAGACTTGAATATAGTTTATTAATTTTTTTAAAATGTTGCCTAAATGAATTATCTGTATTGATAAGTGACAATTCCTCATCTATTAATTCCTGCAAGTCTCCAACGTGAAAAGATTCTTGAATAAAACCTTTGACTCTTTCGATGGGAATTATCTTGACACTATCAGATTTCCCATTCCAAGTGTTATTAAATAATTCTTCAAAATATACCAAGCGCTTTGATTCGCTATCACTTCCCGACCAAGATTTATAGCAACTAACTGATTCAATATTGTTAATTAATGCGTTTTTTGAAAAATTTGCTGAGCCATTAAATCCAACTTTATTACCGCTTGAGTCAGTGAACAACCCATATTTGTTATGAGCAATCCCTCCTTTTATATTTGCTGGAATTGTAGCAATGAAATCAAGCCTCTTTTCGGAAATTAAAAAGGAAAGGCATTTAAAAAAATGGGCATCTTGTTTTGATAAAGTTTTAGCAAGGAGCTTAATATCTTCCAATATATTATTCTCAAAATAATTGTCTTGTTTTTTTAACCCTTTTTCGATTGCTTCTTTGTCTTGCTGAGATAAAATATCGTTTATAATTATTCTCATTTTACCACCTCTACTTATAAAGTAGGCAAACCCCGCACTTAAAACATTAATAGCTGTTGAACTAAAATAACCAAGACCCAAATCAAAATTATTGCTCTCTACCAAGGCATCGAAGAAAAACTCAATTGGTTCCTTTTCACCAGTAGAATAGACAACATTGAAGGGGATATCTTTTAACATCGGCTATAATATTTCATTTAAGCCATTTTCAATCTTGTCAATTACATACTCAAATCCATCCAAATTAGGGTTGTCTTTAAGTTCATTATCAATTAACTCTAATCCATCATCAACGTGCATTTTAATATATTTTGGAATGTCTTTATCCGTTTTATATAATTTGTAATGAACACATGTTAAAGAGATATAATAAGGTAAATTATCACCAAAAAGTACGGATTTACTATATTCTTTTCCCTGAGAATTCTTAATTTCTGCTAAATCTAGTATTCTATCTTTTGATAAAGAATAAGTAAAAGCTATCCGAGCAATAATATTTTCAGTACCTAAATTAAGTTTTCTAGTTAGCCTTGAAACAACTTCTTTGTTTTCTTTTGAGGTTTTAATGTGTGTAAACATTGTTATTTCGTTCTAATTCGTTAAATAATTGATTTGGTTGACATTCTACCAAAGTAGACTTACCATTAGTATTTTCAATTATGTATGTCTGAGATATATTTGGTATAAGCATTGAGAATTCTTTTTCTGTCAATTCCTTTTCAAGTAAAGGGAATAGAATTACTTGTTTGGAAATAGAAGGATAGAACTTTCCAATGATATTTTTTGAATGCCTCTTGTCGAATTTTTGTAATGGACTATCAATAAAAATAGGGAATTGGATTCCTGACTCATCAACTAAAGCTTTTAAAAGAGCAGTAGCATACAACTGTTGTTCTCCCTTTGAGAGAGTCTCTTTTTCAATTACTCCTCCATTTTTATCAAGTAAAATAATATCAATGATTTCTTCATTTATTTCAATTGATACATTTTCAATAAAATTCTCTTTATGCATTAATAATTGAAGTTGTTTATGCAAACGTGATTGAAGCGAATTTTTCTTCTCTAATTTAAACTTGTAAATAAATTCATTTAGTTCATTTATCAACCTGCTTGTAATCTTATCTTTTTTATCGTCTATTTCATCCAGGCTCACTGTCTTAGCTAATTCGGATATTACACGTGATTTTGTTGCTAATTCCTGTTGATAGGCGCCTAATTCTTCATATAGTTTATTTTGCTCTATTGTTAATTCTTTAATTCGTTTGTCTACCTTTGCTTTTTCATCCTTATATTTTTTTGCCAATATATCAGAATCCTTCGTTTCCGCATCTGATATTTTTCTTAATGTTTTTGACAAAAATATTCGATTGTTCTTTTCTTCTTTTACAATTTGTTTAAATAAGATACTGTAAGAGTATTTAAGATTGTCATAAATTGATAAGAAGCCATTTGATTGCTGAACTGTCAAATCAAGTAGAACTTTATCTAGTGCAATTCTTTGCTCTTTTAGATTTGAGTCAAATGCATTAGTAAGAATAGATGAAATATCTTTCTTCAACCCTTCGGAAATTTGCTTTTCAACCAGTTGCTTTTCAATTTTTTGTTTAATTATTTCAAACTTGGATTTTATATATTCATTATCAACTTGCTCTTGTTTCCTTTGAGATTCAGCAATTATTTGAATATGTAATTCTTTGAGTTTTTTACCAGCAATAGCAAATGGAGCGAGTTCTATAAGTTCTTTAAGTTTTACTTTTATATCAGCACTTTGCTGTCTTAAAGTATCTCTTAACTTCTTTTGGTTTATCAAATCTTCAACAGACATGCTATTACCTTCACGTATGAGTTTTTCTTGATATTGCTCAGACATAGATTTTGCTCTATCAATATCAATCGCATTTGCTGTAATTTTTGATTCATTTAGTGCAATTAATTTTTGAAGTTGGGTAGCTTCGTCCTGTAATTTTGAAAGTTTATTTCTATCTGATATACTGGCTGTTTTTTTTCGTAATTTAACTCTTAAATTTTCAAGGTTCCTTTTTAAAGTTTCGTATTTACTTATCCCAAGAACCTCAGAATAGGCTTTACTCAAATTTAATTTCTCAAGATTAGTTTGAATTTCAGCAAGAGACACAATTTTTTCAGCATCAAAGAAAAAGAATTTTGCAATTTCTCTTGGCAATATAAAATCATTAATGAAAATATCAGGGCCAACTTCTTTAGTTAATTCATTTTCAAATCCATCTATTAATATTTTACTGGTTTCTACTTCTTTTGTGGTATTATAGGTTCTATGAATAATTATTTTTCGACATGGTACTGAAGGAATATAAATATCTGATATTTCAATTTCAACACTAAATTCTTTTTCTAACTGGTCATCTGCTTTAACATCTCTGTTTAATATCAAATTGGCGAATTTTTTATAACCACCGGATTCATAAATTTCTTTTTTATACTTTTCATCAACTTCACCGATTAATTTGCCATAAAACCCCCAAACTAAAGCTGTTAAAAAAGTTGTCTTACCAAAACCATTTTGACCAGCAATTATGGTAATATTCTTGTTGTCTCCATCATTCGTAGAATTAAAAATAAGATTGTTAAATCCTTTATATATTCGGAAATTAGATAATGAAATTCTATTAATTCTCATAGTTACCCTCCTCCGTTACATATCTCTCAATCCTTTTCTCAATATCATTTTGTAAACCATAGTTCGTCAATAAAAGAGTTTTACTATGTTGTAAAGTCAATAAATTATTTATTAGTTCGTAATCATTCTGGTTGTTATTACAAACAGTTTTTAAAAGTCGTTTTTCTAATGAATTCTCAATATTGGCGTTTTCAGTCTCCAAATCTCGTCCGTATATTTTAGAAAAAATCTCACCTACTTTATAGTCAAATATTCCATCTCGATACCAATATACCTGAATAGCAATAAGTTCTTGATTTGTAATTAACTCGGCTAAAGGTTTTGTTTTCTGAATTTCTTTTTGTAATTCCAAAAGTTCTCTTAGTTTTCTTGCTCTATAAAAGGGTTGGTAATTACCCTGATTATGACCCTCCTCTGTTATTGCAAGTTGCCCGTTTCTCCTAGTTGGTAATCTATATTCAGAAATATTCCGTTCATTATCAAGACTGTTTCTAAATTCTAAAAGTGGGGTCATCCATTCTTCACCATTTCTTATTAAAGCTGACATGGATTTATCTTCTTTTACAACAGTGCAAGTCCAGCAACCAAAACGGCTTTGACCGCATGAAGCATGGCTTTTGTCTGTAACTACGGTTGGGCATTCATAATCATCAGCACTAGCATTAGCATAAATTTTAAAAAGCTTAGAATTATCGTAATTCCAAGGAGATGGGAAAGAATTTATAATATACCATATTTCTTCAAGCAATAGTTCCTTAATCGGGGAATAAACTAAGGTATTATGATGGTTTGGATGTTTTGTAAGACGTTTACCAATAATTTCATGTTTTTTTATTGAACGAGCTCTAGTTGCACTTTCACTACTACGTGCTCCAATTAAAATTATAGCTTCTCCGTTTTTATCAACTTGGTCTGTAATAAACGATGAAGTTGGTCTAATTTTTAATTTATCTGTACACCAACGAAATGAATTATTAGGAACTGGATAACCTTTCCCTAATACATTAACCCAATAAGTTGATTCAATTTGAGGAATTGTTTTTTTAACAAAAATTGGTAAATCTTGATTTCGTGCTTCTTTTTCAATTTGTGTCAGAACATCTTCAACATATTCAGTTATTATTGGATTTTCAACCATTGTATCATTACACACAACATAGACAGGCCTTCTTAATTGAAAAGGATAAGGCATTTCCTTTCGAACTTTTTCTAAGGCTCTCCATACTAATGTAAGTAAAACAGTAGAGTCTTTACCCCCACTAAATCCAATAATCCAAGGTCTTTCACTCGTATCACTATATGTATATTGGTCAACTAGTTCGTCTATTATATTATCTATTCGTTTATTCGCCATAAAAACAATTTTCTTAGAAACAAATGTACAAATTCAATTCTTTTCCACTCTTTTTTCAATTCACTTTCAATACACTTTCACACATTTTTCAATTCAAATTTTCTCAACCAACACCGTTTTCACCAGTTCCCACGCTTTATTCGGGTCATATATCTCACCAGGACGAAGCAAAGATTTTATATCACCAAGAAAATCATCATCAAGCATCTTGTCTTCCATATTACGGAGAAACTGTTTTTGAGTAGGAGGTTGCTAATTCATCTTTTGTCATGGTTCAACTTTTAATGACTAAAGGTAGGCAAAGTTATCTTTATATAAAAGACAGGACAAAGTAAGGCAACATCAGAGGGCAGGCAGGGCTTTGCCCTGATGTAGATGTGATTATTGAAGTTGAAAATGGTATAGCTAAGGCTAATGGAAGATTTGGAGTTGGAGGAAAGTTGGAAGTGTTTTAGAATAGGTAGACTATTTGGAAAAGTAATAATTTATTTCTACCGCCCTATAAAAATAATAAAAAGCCTCTGGGTTAGTTTTTTTCAATTTATTAAGTTTATTGTAGTTTGTATTAGTTATTTCAAAGTCTTTTATTTGAGCAGGATTTGTGAAACGTTCAATTTCCGGTAATTCCTCTTTTTGAAGCATAGCTGACAAACATGCAGCTTTTGCTGCACAGGTAATGGCCTCATCTATTGTAAACCGGCTTAAAATAAAATTAACGATATTGCTGATACCCGTTTGTAAATGTCTGAAATGTTCATTTGTAGTGTCTCTAAGTGCAATCGTACAGGCTGCATCAAAAGTGTCTTTTAACGCATCATTCCAAGTTATTGTCAACTCCCTAAACTTTATTTCTTCCTCCGCAATTTTTAAGTATGATTCTTTTACTGTGTTAAAATTTTGTGCCTTGTCAAACAGGGCAGCAACATCAAATAATTGCTTAATAATCTCAACCGGCCTGTTCTTTGTATAAAGTATGCCTATGGTAGTAGGGGCAAATGCGGTTAGTTTGTCGCCTAAAATGGATTCTATATTCGGAACTTTTACCTGCTTTAAAGGTTCTTCGGTTAATAGCCATCTGTGGGCAATGTCCTTATTTGTCACTACAGGGTAATAACTCTCTGAAAAAAGCACATCCAATAAAATAGGTTCTTCTCCAAAATTGGCATCAATGGCACTTTTATAATAAAACTTGTAATGCCCCACCGGTGCGTTGGTTTTATGCTTTCTGTCGCTATCGTCTTTCCATGAGGTAAATTGCCCCTTGGCTACTATTTTATCAAAAATGGGAACTAACTTTTCTTGTCCGGTTGAGATTATCAGGTCAATATCAATAGAAAATCTTTGTGGCGGGTCAAGGTGCAACAGCAACGATGTTCCTCCTTTAAAAACCAGAGGGACGGCTTCGAGTTGAATTTGTTCGAGCAATAAGAAGGCCCTAATTACTTTTTCAAGTATTTTAGGGTCAGTGTGTTTACCCGTCTCGGAAACTTTTTTTAATATCCAATCCTTAGTGTAAGAGGTTTCTAAAATCATATTCTAAATTTTGGCAGAATTATATAATATTTGCCGAATATTTGATAAGGATATTCTCTGTCTTATCCTTTATGTTACGGCGATTTGCGTACCTTCTCATTTTTGCAGGATTAATATTATAGCGTTCAAATGCTGTTTGAATAATATAATCGAGATCATTTTGTTGTGTCGCAAAAATTTCATCGCCGACAAGGCAATCAACCAATAGTTTTTCAAGGGAAGGGATGTTGACTTTTTTTATTTTTACTACTGGTGATTCGCTAATCATGGGGATAATTATAACCGCCTCATCGTAGTTTGCAATGTATTTGCCGAACATATCTTTTTGAGGGTTCAGAAAAACATTCTTGTTTTTTTCGGTCAGCCGATAAAAAACAGATTCCGTAGCATCTTTCTCCACCTCAATAATATAATGACGTTTGAATGCCTGGTGAACCATAAATTCGTTGAACCAATAGGAATCCCAGACACAGAAATTAACATAAGGAAAGTTTTTTTGGATTATTTTATGTAATTGCACTAAAACAGGCGATAGTACCGGAGCAAAATCGGGTTTTCGATTAAGTGCATATACCCCCCTTCCCATTTGTTTGATTATACCATTGCTCTTTAGGATATAAAGTCTCCAGTAAATAGTTGATTTTGTTGTATGAGGATAAATGTTTTGCAACAAACCAATTAATTCACCGGTTTTAAGAATCGGATTTTTTTCAAAAAACCCTTTTATGCTATTTTCTAATTGGTTATCCAAAATATTCAGAATTAAATTTTGGCAAATTTAACTTTTTTTGCCAAAACTTTGATATAGAATCAACCAAATTTTTTTGCCCGAAAGAATTGATTGGATAGGAATATGACATTCGTTTCTCATTGAAATTCAGAAAAGAAAACAAAGGTTTTTAAATTATCCATTGTGACTGTTTGATATTCCGAATGTTGAGTTCAATGTTTCTCGTCTGTAAGGCTATTTGTTTCAATGCTTTTAGTGTAATCTTCATTTGCAATAAAAGACAATAACTTACCTATACCGCAAACATAAAAGAGTATGGATAAATATTGAGTGAGAATGGTTATACGCATCCGGATTCTTTCAAAATCTTCTTGTGGATACAGATCTTCACTACTGACACAAAATAATCAATGTCAATTGGTTTGAAGATAAACTCATTAAACCCTGCTTTCAAACATTTCTTCTCCATATTATCCAAAACGCTTGCTGTTTGGGCAATAATTGGAACATCCGGTTTTATCTGGCGAATTTCATTAAGGATGGTGAACCCATCGGCAAGAGGTAATCTCATCTCGGTAATTACCAAATCGAACAAGGGGTATAGTCTGAAAAGTTTTATCGCATTTAGCCCATCCCTGCAATGGGTAATTTCGACATTATGTTCGCTCAGTATTTCAGAAACCAGTATATAACTTGTTATATCATTGTCGATATATAAGATTTGCTTTTTCATAGTTACTTTTTTTAAGTGATTCAAACCCAAAACCAACTGTTTTTAATCGGAATTCAATCCGTTTTCAACTCAAATTCAACCGTTTTTTAATCGAAAATGAATCGGTTTTCAACCCGATTTTAATCGAAGGGGTAAGCATAAAGGCTGTATTTTGCGTAAATTGTCATATTTCGACATTTATAGCTAAATAAAGACCTTACATCCTTTTATCCCTGGCTTCCTTTTCGAATGAAATCAGGTTGAACATCTCCCGCATCCGGCTTCTAACCCTTATCCCGTATAGCGATTCTATCTCGGAGCTATTCAGGTTCGTTGTTATGTGTGTAATCATTCTGTGGGATATAAATTTGTCGTACCTGGAAAGGATAATCTCGGCCATCACGTTACATTCATTGCCAAAGTATTTCAGGTTGTTCTCAGTTCCAAGGTCATCGAAGCAGTACATCAGGGGGATTTCCTTGTTAAAAGAGTTTCGGCTGTATTTAAGGATTACAGCATACCCTTCCTGGATAAACTCAAAACTTACATCACGGCACGATTTCATAATATACCGGTTATCGCCAGGTTGAAATAGTCGTAAGAGGGGCATTAACGTGGTTTTGCCTCCAACCATCCATCCGTTATACACTATTGCTTCATCCAGTAAAATAAGGTTTTGATCAGCAGTTCCTCCACAAACGTTAAAACTGTTGCTACTGTTCAATTCGTATTGATTTACAAAAAATGAAAAAGTCTGTAAATCATACAATTTGCAGGTTTTTGATTTTATTTGATGATGAATTTGTCGGGGTGATCACGCTTTGGGCGTGACGACCATCACGCCCAAAGCGTGATACGCCAGCCAACTGCTTTATCATAGGCATGATTTTCTGTTTATGGCATTACAGGCCGGGGCTACCTGAATCAGGCCTGCTGTTCCGATAAAAAACGCCCGGCCCCTCTCGATTTGATCCGTTTCTCCATGGCCATTGCTTCTGAACGGCTGGCATATTCATTTGTCCAGGTTATTTCCCAGGGGACACCTTTTGCCGTAAAAGATGTTTTCCCCCTGTTGTGTTCCTCTATCCGACGGTCTAGATCTTGGGTCTGGCCTACATAATATTTCCGCAATGATTTCGAATATAAAATATATACCCTAAACATGGCTCTGGTTATCAGGTTGATAAAAATAAAAAGAGATTATCCCTTATTATCGGGATAATCTCTTTCCTGGTCGGGGTGATCCGACTCGAACGGACGACCACTAGCACCCCATGCTAGTACGCTAGCCAACTGCGCCACACCCCGAATATATTTTGTTAAGAACCTAAAGAACGTGACGACCATCACGCCCTCTGCGTGATACGCTAGCCAACTGCGCCACACCCCGCTTATTGGAAGTGCAAATTTAGTAAACGAATCGAAAACTGCAATCATTTAATTTAATTTTATTACACGTCTGTGTATCTAATATTTACCGATTAACAGAGCCCAAATGACTGTTAAATTCAATGTTCAAATCACATCATTTCTCCCTAAATCCGGGGAATGATAGTACCATTCCGACTGTTAACCTTGAATTCATGAATTTCTATGCCATCAATATTTTTTATACCTACATACAAAAAAACGATACTGCCATGAAAACAAGGTCAGTTTCATCTATTTATTTCAAATACCTAATCAGTTAACTATATGATTATATGAATCATGTAAAACATAAACCGGTAGCTATGGCAAAAGAGAAACTTCATTTGTATCTGCATTTCGTAAACTGACAAATCCGTGCCAAACCATTTTTGGAATGTAATTTGAAATGCAGCCCGCGGAATGTAAAACGACACCAAATAATTCCTTAATTTTGAACTTTTAAAACAAAAAAACAGATAAAAATAAATAGTATGGATTTTTTTAAAAAGATGGATGTTACAAAGAATCAACCGAATGACGCTTCGGTTGAAGGAAAAGATGCCGAACATGTAAAGTGTTTGATTATTGGCTCAGGACCCGCCGGTTATACTGCCGCCATTTACGCGGCCCGTGCCAACCTAAAACCTGTGATGGTTCAAGGCATGCAGGCCGGCGGCCAATTAACCACAACCACCGAGGTAGAAAACTTTCCGGGTTACCCCGAAGGAACCGACGGTACTGCTTTAATGGAGGATTTGAAAAAACAGGCCGAACGTTTTGGAACCGAAATCCGCTGGGGGACTGTAACCAAAGTTGATTTTACAGGCCCGGTACACAAAGTAATTGTTGACGACAGCAAGTTGTTTACTGCCGATGCTGTTATTATTGCCACGGGGGCTACCGCCAAATATTTAGGAATCCCTTCGGAAGAAAAATACCGGGGCGGCGGTGTTTCCGCCTGTGCCACCTGTGATGGGTTCTTCTATCGGGGAAAAGATGTGGCTGTAGTGGGCGGCGGCGATACTGCCTGCGAAGAAGCCACCTATTTGGCAGGTTTGTGCAACAAGGTTTATTTGATTGTACGTAAAGATTTTTTACGGGCATCCAAAGCAATGCAGCAACGGGTCTTCAATACTAAAAATATTGAGGTGCTTTTTGAGCATCAAACCAAAGAACTGTTTGGCGATGGCGTAGTTGAAGGTGCCCGTTTGATCAAAAAACAAGGAACTTCTGATGAAAAAGAGGTGGCGATTAAAATCGACGGCTTCTTCCTGGCCATTGGCCACACCCCAAATTCCGAAGTATTTAAACCTTTTTTGGAAACCGACGAAACCGGTTATATCGTTACCAAACCCGGATCGACACATACCAATGTAAAAGGGGTATTTGCCTGCGGCGATGTTCAGGATCATGTGTATCGTCAGGCAATAACAGCAGCTGGTACCGGTTGTATGGCCGCGTTAGATACCGAAAGGTATTTGGCAGAACTTCATAGTTAGAATTAATTGATTTGAAACCCCCATGTAGTTTGCTACGAAAACAGTGATAAATATTAGCATGGGGTGTTCCCCCGATGAATCGGGGCAAGCTTCCTACCTTAACTTAAAGATTATTTACGGATGAAAAGGGGGCAGTCTCAAAAGGCTGCTTTTTTTTGTCATCTAATTTTATTACTTCAAGTTTTCTTTTAAAACTGGCAAAATGTCCGATAGATTGTTTTGCAACTGGTACATGTTTGTGGCTATAAAATGAAAAATCGTATTCCAATGGTTCCGATTGTGATAGTTACAGCCTTGGAGCGACTTATAAATCCGGGTTACTGTTTTGCCATCTGCCAATTTTACCTGTTCCTCCCAAACCAATGACAGTCCGAATCCTTGATTGATGATATTCCGGTATTTATCCAATTCCACAAAATAGTCAAACCTTTTTTCTTCGTTCCTGGGGTTTACCTCCAAAATGACTGAAACCTGTTTGGTATCGACATCGAATTTTAACTCCAACCCCTTAATTCCAGTTTTATAAAGCATCCAATGGATGGGTTTACCTACTTTTCGGCTATAAAAAGCGGTGTAATTGTGGAACGACTCCCAAAAATCACGATTTAAAATCTGGACTTCTTCTTTACTGTACATGGCTGATATTTTTCGCGTAATCAACGGAAAGATAGTTGTCGTATGACTGACAGGTTTGGGCAGCAAACTCATTGGCTAGCTGCAAACAGGTTTTCCAGTGGCTGTCCGAGAATTGTTCTACTTTTGTCTGCCTCTCCAGCATCAATTGCATATAAAAAAGAATACCGGCTGAAAAGGTATCCCCGGCACCGATGGTACTAACCGGTTTGATGTTTTTTGCCCCAACAAAAACCCGGTGTTCAGGCGTTACCAACCAGGCACCGTCTTTTCCCATGGTATAAATCAATCCTTTCGGATGGTAGGCCTGCATTTTTTCCCATGCTTTATCTACTCCTTGAACACCCAAAATATTTTCCAAATCTTCATCGGAGGCTTTAATGATATCGGCCATTTCAAGGTTTTGTTCAATCAAGGGCATCAACGATGTAAGCTGCGGGAGGTGCGGTTTCCTAAAATTTGGGTCATATAGGATCAGCGCATTGTTTTGTTTGGCTTGCTGAAGCCAATTCATAACCTGTGGATGTATTTCGGCATTCAAACTAAAAAAAGAACCAAACAGGATGAAGTCATTTTTTATTGGATCGGGCAGTGGAATTTCAGGTGTTTTAGGGGATTTATTCTTATAAAAGCTATAATGGGCATTGTTTTTTTCATCAAGAAAGGCCAATGCCAGGTTGGTCTTCAGGCTTGCATCCTGATACATAAATTGAGAGCCCACCCCATTTTCTTTTAAAAAGCCGATAAGCAACGCTGCTGCCTGATCCGTAGAGAGAACAGAAATATGTTCTACAGACAAGCCTAACCTGCCCAAAGAGACTGCTGTATTCAACATTGAACCGCCCGGACGCATTTGGACCTTATCCATCGACTTGATAATGATATCTAAAACTGTTTCGCCCAAAGTGTAAATCATAGGAATTGTTACATTAAAATGAACTGCCAAATAAACACAATATGTATAGAAAATTAAAAATTGAATGAATTTATATTTTTTTTTTATATTTGTGAGGATAAACCTATACATGAAAGAAAGACTATGACCTTCGACTTAAAGGAATGGCTGACGAAACATAGCAGTGAAAACATACTATTTCTCTTTAAAGGCGAGGTCTCCCGAACTCTCATTACGGATACTTTAGAAGTCATTGAATCGAAACTGGAAGATTCAAAAGCAAAAAAAAAGATTTACAACGTGCTTGTTGAAGCCTTACAAAACCTTTACCATCACTCTTCAGAACTACCAAGCGATCCCACAAAAGATGTACAAGGCAAATATGCTGTTTGTATTTTAAGTAAGAATAGTGTTGGTTATCACGTAATAACTGGTAACTTTGTTAATGACAAACAAAAAGACTTTTTGACCAAACACCTGAGCCACATCAATGAGTTAGATAAAGAAGAGCTGAAAGTGATGTACAAAGATATTTTGGATAACCAAGAGTTCTCTGATAAAGGAGGTGGCGGTTTAGGGATGGTTGATATAGCCAGAAAATCGGGAAGTAAATTGGATTTTAATTTTTATAATTATAACGATAATTATTATTTTTTCAGTTTAAATGTTAATATTGTAGAATAATTAAATATCAGAATCATATGGAACCAATTTCAATAGCAGGAACGCCAAAAACACCAACGGTTCATTTCGATAATGAAAAAGGTAAAATTGAGATTAAAGGTCGGTCGATACCTGAAAATTCTATCGAGTTTTACAAACCTTTAGTAGATTGGTTGGAAGCATACCTCTCGAAACCAGCCCAATTAACTGAAGTAAATATTCAACTTGAATACTTTAATACCAGTAGTTCGAAATGTATCTTGGATGTGTTCAAAAAACTGGAGGCAATTTACAAAAGTGGAAACGAAGTAGTAATTAACTGGCACTATGAGGAAGATGATGAGGATATGCTTGAAGCCGGCGAAGACTATCAATCGATTATCAAAATCCCATTTAAAATGGTTGAGATTACAGAGTAAGATTATCTATTGACGATAATTCAAGGCTATTATTAGTATTAATAGCCTTTTTTGTTTCTTCTGGTGAACAAAGAATCGTTTACATCGCTAAAAAAGATCAAGGCTTTGCGCAGAATCCGGAAATGCAATAAGAAATAAAGCAGGATATTGAAACACCAGATAACGATCATGTTCATCCAAAATGTTTCGATAGGTTTGCCGAAAACCATTTTGTGGGGGGCATAAAAATGGGCCTGAACAAACTTGTGGTCTGGGTCTAAATAAATAGGATCGATCTTTTGGTAAAGCTGGCCATCGGCTTCAATAATCCGGTCCAGTGAGTTAGTGTTCCGGACAAATGAGGTAAGGTTTTCATTGGTATTGTCCCTTTTTAAAGCCAGGAATGCCTCTTTACCTTGAGCAGATGTCTGGTACGAATTGATCAACTCATCCTTCAGGTTATTCGCCTTATTGAACCGTTTTAAATAGTAGTTATTCAATTGATTGAGGTAGCTATCCGCTTTGTTTAATACCTCTTTGTCTAGCTGATCATAGTCTAAACGATCAAGATACTCAAAATTTATTTTAGAGTTTTGAGCCAGTTCCTTTGCAAATTCATTTTTTAATAAACGCAATTCCTCTTTAACTTTTAATTGCCGGACTGGGTTTTCAAAATTCCTGCGGCAATAGGCCACTTTATTCATAAGTGTTTTTACCCAGTAGTTCTTTTTATAATCAGCATTGCTCATGGCTTTATCGTAACCATAAAAGAGCAACTCGTAATCGTTATTTTTATATTGATGAACCGCCAAAGCTTCATAAGCCCAGCGAGCAGTAATGATTTCGCCATACCACGGGATTTTTGAGGGGGAGGAAATAACCGGGTTTAATTTATCGAAGGAGACAATAACCCCGCTTAGGATCAGCTGCGGAATCACCAAAAATGGAATCAAAATGTAAATGGTAACAACAGTATCGAACGTGTCGGAGATATTCAATCCTAGTAGACAGGCAAAAAACCATGCACTAAAAAGCATCAGCCAATAATAAAAATACATTCCATGAAGACCCATGATACTGTTGCCAATGATCACAAACAAAAAAGCCTGAAAGGCAGAGAGCACAAACAGAATCAGCATCTTTGAAAAAAGATAGCTGGTCCGGCTCAGGTTCAGAAACCGTTCACGTTTAATTATTTTCCTGTCTTTGATAATCTCCTCGGCACTTACCGATAGCCCAATAAAAATGGCCACAATTACTGCCATAAAGATGTAAACTGGAAGGTTGGCATTTTCGTTAAGGCTATACCCATCGCCACTGGAATTGTAATACCGGATAATAAACGATAATAAGAATGCCAGTATGGGCGCTTCCAAAAGGTTAATAATTATATATTGCCTGTTCGAAATTTTTGAAAGCACATCGCGTGTTATAAAAACGCTGAATTGCTTGAGTATGCTGGGAATCTTAAACAAATTGGTAGGGAGGTTCTCCGTCAACCGGGAATTGGGTTGGGGTAACACCTGCATCTCTTTAAAATGGCGGAACCATTCCTGAGGTTTAATTTTCCGGTTTTGTGTAACGTTACCGTACTCGTCCAGTATTTTTGAATCTACAATATTGAAAACCTGTTCAGGGTTTACGTTCCCACATAACCGACATTCGCTATCGTTCCAATTGGCATGGTGTACCTTCGATTTAAAATAGATGATGGAATCTACCGGATTGCCATCATAAATTAAATATCCTCCATTATCTAAAATAAAGAGCTTATCGAACATTTTAAATATGTCGGACGATGGTTGGTGGATTACCGAAAAGATTAGCTTTCCTTTTAGCGCTAATTCTTTTAAAAGGTCCATGATGTTTTCAGAGTCGCGTGACGAAAGTCCGGAAGTAGGTTCATCCAGGAATAGGATGGATGGTTCACGGATCAGCTCCAGGGCTATGTTCAGCCTTTTCCGTTGCCCCCCGCTGATTTTTTTATTTAATGGGTTACCGACTACCATCCCCTTAATTTCGAATAGTCCAAGGCTCCGGAGCATTCGGTAAACTTTCAGGTTTATCTGGAATTCTGAAAGGTTGCCGAAACAAAGTTTGGCATTGTAATACAGGTTTTGGTAAACGGTCAATTCCTCAATAAGGAGATCGTCCTGCGACACATATCCGATAAGCCCTTTAACTTTCTCTTTATCGCGATGAATATCCACCCCATTGATAGTGACTTTTCCTGTGGAGGGTATGTAGCTGCCATTTAATACATTGAGCAAGGTGGATTTGCCGGCACCGCTGGCTCCCATAATCCCAATCAAACTGCCCGATTCTTCGACAAAATTGATTTGGTTAAGCCCTTTGATTCCCCCTTTAAATTCATATTCAACACCCAAAGCTGAAAACTCAACCTTTTCGGAAAACTCGTTGATATAGTAGGTACTGATGATGTCAGAATAATAAATCGGCTTCATCTTCGAATCGCGAAGGGCCGAACCCTGGGTTAGAATGTAAACCCGATCGTTGATAATAAGTTGGCCATTCAAGTACACCTCGTGGTGGCCAAAGCATCGGGCCATGTACATATCGGCAGCCGCGAAGTGCATCACCCAAATATGATCGTCGAAAGATTCCTGATACAGGTGCCGGACATTTGGGTTGGTTGTAGTTTTAGAACCATCAATCAACAACATTTCCGCCGATTGGGGCATCTTTTGATCGGGACTCAGTACATATTCTTTTAATAATTCAAAGTCGGAGACCTGAAAATGGAAGATTTCGGAAACAGTTAAAACAAAGGTCAGCTCCTGTTCTGATATTTCGACATCGGCTTTAATAAATTCGAGTAGCCGGATTAGTACCACTACTTTTTGCCGAAGATCAAGTTCTTCATTAATTTGGGTACATATTTTCAGCACTTTCACGGAGCTGAGCGACAGGCTCTTCTCCTTTTTCCCTTCTTGTACCTGCTTTTTTTGATACAGGGCATAAAAACCATCGAAGAGTTTGAGGTATTCGTCGTAAATATCCTCGTTGAGCTGTTGTTTTAGGAAGGATTCAACAATGTTCCGGCCTATCCGGTTTGAAGTTCTTGGACCCGCAATTATGGCAAATAGTTGCATCAAAGCTTTTAATATCCTTTCGCTCATAATTTGGGAAGGTTAAGTAAAGCGCTTATTGCTTAAATCCTATCAACAGAACAGCCATTCCTGAGGCTGTTTCTTTTGAATCAAGTTTTGCTTCAATGATACAATCCATGGTATAATCAAACTCAAAATCCCAATAAGGGAAGTTTTGGAAATCGCTGTTGGAAAAAAGGAGGTTCCGTTCCTGGTCATACACTGAGAAAACCAGGTTGCCTTCGGAATTTCCGGTGTAAGCCACCAACCGGTATAAACTCCCTCCATAAAATGTTGCATAAAATTCGGCGACCTCGTCCTCATTTAAAAGTGCGGTATAGGATTGACCATCGGAAATAAACGGGAGGTTCATGTGCGATTGGCACAACCTCATGGTTGAGTCGATCTGGGCCAGGGAGCTAAAACTACCTAGGGTAGCTATCATCAAAATTGGTAATATATTAAAAAGCTTTTTCATGTTTCGTCATTTATTTGATAAGTAAATCCCGGATTTTGGAAATCTTAGTATCGATGATTTGCAGCACTTGGTTCGAAACCACGATTTTTGTTACGGAATGTACCTTGGTTAACCGGCTCTCAGGTATTGTGTTCGGCTTTTTATATTCATATGTTGTTTCAACGGCGTCGAATTCATACGCTAAGTCAATCAAACTATCTATCAATGCTTTGATATCTTCTGATTCGTTGTAATAAGGCGACAATATTTTGATCAGGTTTTCGAGGGGCTGTTTGTTTTCACCCACCCTCTGAATCAACAAATCATTTTTTGTTTCCAGCGAAAGTTTGGTTAAAAAATGCATAGCTTCAATCCAGCCCCCGGCCAGAACCAGTCCACCTTCGCGTTGCCTGCGGTTTTCTTTTAAATAAAAATCAACATCGCGATACAGGCTCGACATGATAAACAACAAACTATCCTGATTATCAACATTGTTTTCAATGCGTTCCATAATGCTTGGGCTAATAGCCGCCGACAACCCCAGATCCTGCGAAAGGATTTTTATCACCGAAAAATAGCTGATGGCTGATGGCGATTGTTTGTAAATATTCAAATAAGCCAAATCAGCTCCATAGATACCTAAATTGACGGATTTTTTAAAAAGGTTGGTGTAGTTTTTATGATTCTCGGTGGGATTCAAAAGTTCGGAATTGTAGTCACTGCCAATATCTTTAATTAAAATCGACAATTGATATGGGGATGGCAAACTAAACAGCGAGTTCTCGAATTTGATCATCTTACTGGTAGTATCTAATTCTACTTCAAGATCTTTGTCCAGTTTACTTTGGGTTGGTTTTTTATCTTGGTTGCACGAAATCAGTGCCACGCTCACCATCAAAACCAAACTTAAACGATACGTTTTAACTTTCATGTTACAGGCCTTTGGGTTGCTTATTTTAATTGCAAGTAATGAAAAATTTATGAATTCTCAAAGTTATGAACCCTTCTGGAACCAAATCTGCATAAAAATGTCGGAAAGTGTACTTGCTTTAAAAAATAATTGCTTTTATACCACGGATATATTTAGGAATTGTATATTTGAGGTCTTTGAGATATGCTATTTATAACTTACTGATAACATGTATTTTAAATTAATAACTTTATGAAACGTATTTTTCTTTTCGTATTCCTTTGTTTGATTTTGTTGGGCAATTATGCACAAACCGATGTATTCACCATGCAGGAGGCGGTGATTGGTCAATGGCGCGAACTGTATCCCAAAACCTTATGGAATGCCCAATGGCAAGGGAACTCGCATACTTTTACCTTTCAGGACAAACAAATTCTTTACCAACAATCGGTTTCAAACTCCGACTCTATAAAACTTGTTACACTCGCAAAACTCAATGAATCTGTCCAACGTGCCGGGTTCGATTCCCTGGCTACGTTTCCTGCCATTCAATGGGAATCGGCCACAGAATTTTCTTTTTATTGTGGTGCAAGCTGGTTGGTTTATCATTTAAAAGAAGGTAAAATTACCTGTTCCATAAAATTGCCTCAAAAGGCGGAAAATAGCGTGGTCAATTTTCAAAAAAAGCAGATTGCATTTACCATTGGCAACAATCTTTACCTGATGGGAACGGACAACCAGCTCATACCGGTTACCCAAGAAACCGATAAAGGCATTGTTTGTGGACAAACAGTAAGCCGGAATGAATTTGGAATTAGTGGAGGGATTTTTTGGTCGCCCAAAGGGACCTATATTGCCTTTTACCGGAAAGATGAACGAAAAGTTGCGGACTATCCATTGGTAGATGTGACTGCCCGCGAAGCTGAACTGAGCAATATTAAATACCCAATGGCGGGTATGGCCAGTGAACATATCAGCCTGGGTGTGTATTGTATCGAAAACAAAATCACTCTTTTTATTGAAAAAGAAGATACAATTAGTGAAAAATACCTGACGAACATTTCGTGGGATCCCGAAGAAACTTTCATTTATATCCAGGTACTTAACCGCGATCAGAACCACATGAAAATGAACAAATACCAGGTTGCCGATGGAAATTTGCAGGCAACATTGTTTGAAGAAAAAAATGACAAATACGTGGAACCCTCTTTCCCGATTACATTTGTACCTGAACAGAATAATCAATTCATTTATCAATCACGGAGAGATGGGTTCAACCATCTTTACCTTTGTAATACCGATGGCCGTTTATTGAAGCAATTAACCATGGGCGCTTTTGAGGTAATCAATGTGTTAAAAGTGGGTAAAAAGAATATCTTTTTCACCTCAACCGAAGCAGGTCCTTTGGAACGGCAACTTTACAGAGTGGAAATCAATTCAGGGAAAAAAACAAGGCTGACCAATCAGGCAGGTACGCACCAACCCATTATAGATCCGACGGAATCGTATTTTATTGATCTTTTTTCAAGCACCACAGTTCCTTCACGCATTGATGTGTATTCTTCGAATGGGAAGCTGTTACGAAATGTGTTGACAGATGAAAACCCGTTGAAGCGGTTCAACATGCCTGAAATGGTTCTAGGAACCCTGAAAGCGGCTGATGGGATTACCGATTTATATTACCGCATGATAAAGCCCATAAATTTTGATTCAACTGCAAAATATCCAGCCGTTGTTTATGTGTATGGCGGACCTCACGCGCAACTGGTAGAAAATAGCTGGTTGGGTGGAGCCCGTTTGTGGGAATATTTAATGGCGCAAAAAGGTTACGTGATGTTTACCATCGATAACCGGGGCTCGGCTAACCGGGGTTTGGCATTTGAGAATGTCATCCACCGTCAATGTGGCGTTCATGAAATGAAAGATCAGTTGCAAGGGATTCAATTCATGAAATCGCTCGGTTTTGTTGATATGACACGAATAGGTGTGCATGGCTGGAGTTATGGTGGATTTGTAACCAGTTCGTTGATGGTAAATTATCCTGAACTGTTCAAAGTGGGCGTTGCCGGCGGACCTGTGATTGACTGGAAATACTACGAAGTAATGTATGGCGAGCGGTATATGGATACACCGGAACAGAACCCTGAAGGATACTTGTTTACTTCATTATTGCCCCGGGCCAAAAATTTAAAAGGAAAACTGATGATTATTCACGGTGCCATGGATAACACGGTGGTATGGCAAAATAGCCAGCAATTTTTAAATGAATGCATTAAAAACCAGATTCCCGTGGATTATTTTGTGTACCCGAGAGCCGAACACAATGTACGCGGGTATGACCGGATACATTTGATGCAAAAGGTGACTGATTATTTTGAAGATTATCTGAGACCCCTGAAAACGGAATAAGTTAAGCTTTAAGCGGAACCAGAACCAGGTCAAAGTTGGTTCTGACCCCTCTTTTTATAATTTCCATAAAACCAACAATCTAACAATCATATGTGCATGATAGGCGAAACCTATTCCTATAAAAATATTTGGCGGATAGCTTATCCTATCATCATCGGGAATCTGGCCCAGGATCTTCTTACAGTTGTGGATACCGCTTTTGTGGGCCAATTGGGAGAAATACCGTTGGCGGCAGCAGCCATTGGGAGTATTTTCTACCTAGCAATTGTCATGCTGGGATGGGGGTTTGCCCTTGGAGTCCAGATTCTGATTGCCCGCAAATTGGGCGAAGGAAACTTAAAAGATATTCAGAAAATAGTGAACCATTCGTTTTTGGTTCTTTTGTTATTGACAAGTAGCATTTTTATCGCCTTACATTTTTATTCGCACCAGCTTTTTGGTTCCATGCTCCAATCGGCCGATGTTACCCGCGAAAGCCTGAAATTTCTGGATATCCGGATTTATGGCATTTTTGCTGCATTTATGAATATGAATTTCAGGGCATTTTATATTGGAATAGCCAAAACAAAAATCATTAGCATCACCACTGTAATTATGGCATTGGTGAACTTCGTTTTAGATTATTTTCTCATTTTTGGTAAAGGACCATTTCCAAATATGGGGATTGAGGGGGCAGCACTGGCATCGGTGATTGCCGAATTTGTAGCTCTGTTTATTTTTATTTATTACACCGGTCAAAATGCTGAATCAAAAAAATTGATCGGCGTTGGGAAACCTTCCTTCGAGGTTCCCCTCTTTAAAACCATCTTCCGGATTTCAACGCCTACCATGCTCCAACACTTTGTATCTTTTTCGGCATGGTTTATTTTTTTCCTTTTTGTTGAAAAGATGGGTGAAACGCCTCTGGCTATTTCAAACATCATACGGAGTATTTATTTATTGATATTGGTTCCCATCTTTGGGTTTGCATCGGCCACCAATACCTTGGTAAGTTATTCCATTGGCAAAGGAGAATCCACCTGGATGGTTCCCATCATAAAAAAGGCGTTAGGTTTGTCATTTGTTTTTATAGGGGTTTTGGCATCTATTACCTTACTTTTTTCAACGGAGATACTCCATTTGTACACCTCCGATGACATCATTATCGAGAAGGCACTTCCTGCACTTTACGTGATTTTAGCTGCAAGTTTTACCCTTGCTTTTGGGATTATTCTGTTTCAGGCAGTGGCAGGAACAGGAAGAACAAACATCTCCCTAGTTATCGAGATTGTGGTTATCTGTTTTTATTTGAGCGGGGTGTATGCATTAACCCATTTTGGTAATACACGAATTGAAGTGGTTTGGTTATTGGAATTTTTGTATGGGTTGGGATTAGGCATTACCAGCATTTTATACCTGAAAGCCGTACCTATAAAGATATTTAAAGGAACCAAAAACCAGTAACCCCAATGTTGGTCTGGATAGATTTTTTAGGATCAGGTTTTACCGCATCCCTAATTTGAAATTAAAGGTGGTGGAGGGTTGTGCCGCTTCGGAGCGTTTGAGTTTTGTGACCACTTTTTTCAAAGTATTTTTCGATGGTTCTTCAAAACTTAAATCCAATAAAAATTGATGGAATCCTTGTTGGGTCAATTTTGTTTTGTACTGAAGCAAGGAAACCGGAATTTGTGGCACCACTACAGTCATTCCATTTCGGATAAAAACCCGGTACTTGTTTTTATCGTCACTAAAATTATTGTTTTCGAGCTTAACCGGTTGCCGCGAATAGAACAACCTGGGATAATAAAACATGGGAATCAAGATGTTCCGGCAGTTTCCGGCAAAAAGGTTTTCCATATCGTTTTCAAAAGGGCTGGTTATCCAGGTTGCTTTTTCGCCGATAATGAGGTTGGCTGCTGCATCATTGTAACAATATACATTTTCGTTGGTTCCAAAGACAGCCCCTTCGGGTAACAACTCTTTTTGCGATAAATGGCTGATTGAGAAATGGTTCAAGCCATGTTTTGAAAAACCGACGAGTATTTCTTTATAAAAATCAATATCTTTTTCAGGGATAAACCTAGGCAGTTCAATCCAGATTTTAGAAGCATCTTCATTTAGGATTGGCAGTGAAAAATCGAAATGGGCAAACTCTGTTTTGGTCAATTGAATGATCAGGTGGTTGATATATTCGAAACTAATCATGGGCAGCCATTCCAGGTTGTTGATACGCAAAAACAGGGTTTCTTTGCCAATTCCCCTTGGGCTTTTTATTTTTGAGAAAATTTCCGATTTTAAATTTTGTGGTATCGGGGGAATCAATTTAGGCGCATCCCCCTTTAATTTTGAGGGGAACCGGTTATCGCCAGTGCTGATTAACGTCACTTCGTCACCAGGTTTTAGGCTGGTGTTATCTGTGGCAATAACGTAAGAATTCTCATCCGTTTTTACAAAATGGTTCAGTGTAATGGTCACCGGTTCGCTATCGTCCTGGGCCCGGATCCTGATACGGTTTCCCACTTTTACTGGCTCCGATGACCAAATAACGGCTTGGTTTTTCTGGACAGCAACGACACGCCCGATGGGTTTTCCGGTTCCGGCATAGGTTGTCAAGGGGGTTTGATGCTGCTTGGCCATAAACCATTGGGTTTTTTCCCGGCCAAAATCTGATTCCAACACGTGGGATGCTTCTTCCACTTTCGAAGGATCGTCTATCACCATGCGGTATGCCCGGGTTACATGGTGCACGTATTCAGCCGATTTTAACCGGCCTTCAATCTTCAGGGAGGCGATGCCCATTTCCATCAGCTTTGGTACCATTTGAATTTGTTGATTATCTTTCATGCTGAAAAGCAACCGTTCGGAATGGTCATTTTTGTAAAACCTCCGGCAGGGTTGTGCGCATAAACCACGGTTTGCCCCGGCGCCACCCAAATAACTGCTGAAAAGGCACATCCCCGAAAAAGAATAGCAAAGGGCTCCATGTACAAATATTTCAGTTTCGATAGGTGTATTTTCCTGGATGGCTTCCAACTCGCTCCCGGTAAGTTCCCTGGAAAGGATGACACGTGCAAACCCCATTTTTTTGCTGAAACCGGTACCAGCCGAATTATGATTGGCCATTTGCGTACTGGCATGAATCGTCAGGTGGGGAAAGAACCTCCGGGTCAAATAAAATGTGCCCCAGTCCTGGACTATAATAGCTGAAACTTTTGTTTTTGATAGAAACCATAAAATATCAAGCAGTTCATCCAACTCATGGTTTTTGATGACCGTATTCAGCGTGATGTAAACTTTCACATGATTTTTTTGCGCCTCGTCAATAATTTGCAGCAATTGGGTTAGGCTGAAATTCGCTGCACGTTCGCGGGCATTGAAGTGCTTTGTTCCCAGATACACCGCGTTGGCTCCACCTTTCAACGCCGCGTAAAAAGACTCTACATTCCCAACGGGTACCAATAGTTCTGGTTTTTGCATCTTCAATTACCTATTTTTGCAAAGATAGAAAACCTAATGGAATACATGGAGAGGTATTCCGCATCAGGATGATGAAAAAACCGGGGTTTTACAAACACCAAATCTATGACCAGTTTTTTGTGTTTTACTTTTTTATATCTATTTTTACGCCAATAATAACCGTTATTTAGAGTTATTAAAACATAAACCGACAAATTATTATAGTTAATTATCAGGAAATTAAATCTTAAATCAGGTATATGCAAAAGCATTTTTTTATTTTGGCCGGAATTCTTATATCGCTTCAAACCTTTGCCCGTATTGGTCAAAATACCGATTACTGGTTAATTTCCGAATCGGATTACATCATGCGCAACCTGAACGGTAAAGATGTGACCCTGCGCAGGCATATTGTTGTCCCTTTTATGGATAAAAATTTTAAAACCATTTTTGAAACCAATGATCAGGAGGCCCTTTTGGCAAAGTTTGCATTTATGTTGAAAAAGAATAAAACCCGTTGGATGGAAAAATACCTTGCCAATTGCGATACTACATTACATATCAATAATTTAATCAAGGGGCTTTATTATTTTTCGCAAAAAAACTATTCGCAGTCCCTTTTTTATTTGAATAGGTTTGAAGACAAGCGGTACAACTTTTTAAAGCAACTGTTAATTGCCGACTGTTTTTTCGAACTTTTGGCCGATAAAAAGGACTACAGGCTCATTATTAATTACTACCAAAGTGCATTGGACATGACCGCATCGGAAACTTATAAGGAACTAATACACAACCGGATTAAATACATTAAATATCTCTGATAGTATGAATAAATTAATCATTTTTCTATTTATTGGTTTGGTGTTTTTTACTGGCTGCACCTCAACCAAAACCATCCAAAAAAATATGGATGTCAACAGTTTTTCTATGGCCTATTTAAAAGATTCAAAGATTGTTGATGAAAAGTTGGGCACCACATTGTCAATTGACACTATTTATTTCAATTCAGACGTGATGTACCCAAATACCCAGGTTATAAGGCAAAAAGGATGGTTTATCCCGTTGGTTTTTGTTTATATCTGGAACTCCCAGAATAACTGTATCCAGGGAAAATCAATGATTGAGGAGGATATCCCCACCTTTCTGCATAGTTCGTTGACCGAAGAAATAAACAGATCCGGTATATTTCTGGTAGATACTTTAAAAAACCCAACCTACCAATTGGAGCTTTCCATTGACAAAGTGGATACTCAAGGCCCTTACAGGAGCAGCGGGTTCTTTTACATGCTCCTGTATGTGTATGGTTATTCCTATTCCGACAATGCCGGGCCCGCAGTTTCAAAAGTATCGGTATCCTATAAATTGAAGAAGGATGGGGAAGTAGTTTTAAGAAACGCTTTTGATTCTGAAAAAACCACCCAACCCATAAACAAGCATTACAGTAATACAAGTATGTTGCAGCGTGATTATGCGGTAAGCATGGTTGAAGCCACCTCCTATAACTTTAAAGATGTTATTGAACTTATAGTCAACGATTTAAACCAATATTTCTCAAATCAGGATTAGGTTTGGGTTGCCATAAAACCAAAACTATTGAATGATGTTATCCGGAACTAAGTTCGATCCGCTTAAGTTTATGAAATTGACATCACCCGTTTTAACCAGGCCAATTTTTCCAACGAATAGGGCGGATATTTTATGGCAGGCTCAAATGAAAAACCTTTCCGAAGCAGGCTTTTTTGGTGCGAGAACCCATCGAACCCGAATTTGCCGTGGTAATTCCCCATGCCCGAATTACCAACGCCACCAAATGGCAGGTAACTGTTTGCCAGATGCATGATGGTATCATTGATACAACCGCCACCAAACGAAAGCTGATGTACTATGGAATCTATATCGAATTCATTCTTCGAGAAAATGTAAAGGGCCAAAGGTTTTTCCCGATCTTTTACCATTTCAATGGCGTCGGGTAAACTTGTGAACGGGATGATCGGTAAAATAGGACCAAATATTTCATCCTGCATCACAGGGTCGTCAAACGAAACATCGCGTAAAACGGTAGGTTCAATGTACAAATCGTCTCGATCGGTTTTACCGCCCATGGCCACTTTGTTGTTATCAATCAAAGCAGTCAGCCGATCAAAGTTCCGGGCATTGATAATCCTCACATAACTACCGCTCTTTTGGGCATCGGAACCAAAAAATTTGACCAGATATTTGGCCATGGCATCCAGAAGTTGTTCCTGTATTTTTTCATGCACCAGGAGATAATCGGGGGCCACACAGGTTTGGCCGGCGTTTAAAAATTTTCCCCACACCAACCTCCGGGCTGTTACCTCAATATCGGTATCGGGCAATATAAATGCGGGGCTTTTTCCTCCAAGTTCAAGAGTAACCGGAGTCAGGTTTTTGGCTGCTGCCTGGTAAACAATTTTCCCAACCGGGGAACTGCCAGTAAAAAATATTTTATCGAAACGTTGCTCCAGAAGCTGGGTTGTCTCAGCCACGCCACCTTCCTGAACAGATAGCACCTTAGGGTCGAAAACCTGATTAAGCACCTGGGCCATTACTTTTGAAGTATTTGCAGCCAACTCGCTGGGTTTGATAATTACTGTATTGCCGGCAGTCAAGGCTGAAATGGCAGGTACCAACGACAATTGGTAAGGATAGTTCCACGCACCAATCACCAGAACAGTTCCATAGGGCTCAGGTATGATGTAACTCCGTCCGGGTTGGTTGGGAATGTTGGTTTTCACCTTTTGGGGTTTCGACCACTTCTTCAGGTTTTTTAGAGCCAGTTCAATCTCATGAAATATCAGGGCAAATTCGGTAGCATACGCATCAAACGGACCCTTCTTAAAATCGGAATCAATGGCATCGAGAAATTGCTGCTCATGGGTTTGTAAAGCATTTTTTAATGTCAGCAATTGTGATTTACGGAACATCAAATTTTTGGTTTGTCCGGTCTTGAAAAATTCTCTCTGATGGTTTACAATCTCATTCATAAATCTACTTTTTTGAATTTCCCGAATAATTACATTTCAAAAATCAATGATCGTTTCTATCAGCAATATAAGAATAAGAACTAAGAATGAAAAATCTTTTATAGCTGCAGATAAATCAGTGGAGCGGGAAACTCAGAAAAGTAGATTTATTCACTACTGACCGATTAAAAAAAATTGCATAACCTCAATGTCTTTCTATATCTCGTCCCGATGAGACCTAATTGAATTTGGGGTTCTTATAATTCTACCAATATGTAATCCCTCCGGGATTGTCCCAGCAGGGACATAATATTGGTAGCTAATATTTTACAACTTGATTCGCAAGTCCCATCGGGACGTAATATTTTAATCAGTCAATAATGATATTTTTTATTCATTCCGTGGCCATTAACCCGGCAATTATCAACACAATAGTTGAAGTGGCTAATAAAAATTTACCAAAACCTGTGGATTGTTGAAGGTAAAACTGGTTACTTGGTTTATTGAGAATGTAATCCGGATGATTTGGGGTACGGATCACATCTGAAATCCAAAAGGTATCATCAGTATATATAGGCTGGTTAAAATCCTGTGTAACCGAGAGAGTGATAAAGCTCCGGAACATTAACGGTTCCTGCATTTCGGGAAATATATATTTTTTTGTTTTTGCATAGCCATTAACTGTAGGAAGATTTACAATATCATGTTTGAAATTATCGGGAATGTGCACAAATTCATTTTTTAGATTGATTCTTGATACAGATATTCCGGACGATGGTGGAATAAAACTAACTTTTTCGTCATTAAAAATGGTTCCGTTTATATCTGTGTCATTTATCATTGCCAGAAGCGATGCCTGATTATTCCAGTAGTTAATCCTTTGGTTGTCAATAATTACTGATGATTTACTCCAGTCAACGTAAATGGGCTTATCTATTTTATTATAAACATAAATGTTGATGGGACAGTTCCAACCATTGAAAGTGTAGGTTATCCGGAAGGTATCGTTTTCGTGGATGAATTCACTATTCTCCGTTTTATTTAATGGGCTCTCGATAGAAACCAACTGATACGTATTGCAACCTGTGAGCATGACTAGCAGTGCGATAGGGAGATAAATGGCTATTTTCATATTTTGGTTGTTTTAAGTTAACAATTGTATTTTGGACTTACTTAATAACAATAATCAAAAACCATACCCAACCTAGCCAATAATATTATCAAACATATTGATGTTGTTTTAAAACCCTAATAGCATTTTTTAATCGCTCTGAACCAAGGCCATAAATAATTTCGTAGGGGAACCCAAAGAATTCCAATTCTTGTTTGTAGCTATCAAAAAGCTTTTCGCGCATTTTACCGCCATTTTCACGTACCGGATCGGGGGCCCAGGGAATATCGGTAGCACAAAGCAAATGAAGGCACTTTGGTAATTTTTGAATGGCTTCGGTCAACCAATCGGGGCATTGTTGATACACCACATCGAACCAGACTTTTGTAATAATTAGGCCGGTATCAAAAATGGTAAAATTCCGATTTCCTGCTAAGACCTTTTGAAATTGTTGAATCTGCAAGCGGGCTATTGTTTCAACATCCGATATTTGGTATGGGCGGCCCAATTGTTCAATGAACCCACGCGAGAGTTCAGGCACCCATTGGCAGTTCAATTCCAGTGCCAGCGCTTGAGCAAGTTCTGTTTTCCCGGTCGATTCGGGGCCGGTAATTACAATGAAGTTTTGCTTTTCCATTCTTTTATCCATTGCAGATAGCCAATCAATGCCAATACAGTGAATATAAGGAATAAAACAATACTGGCGTAAAGCCCTCGGTTAAAAAACAGCCCAACCGAAACCAAATCTACGATAACCCAGATAATCCAGTGTTCCAATATTTTACGTGCCAGCATCCAAGTGGCAGTGAAACTCAGCGAAGTGGTAAACGCATCGACCCAGGGAACTGGTGAATCGGTAAAATGTATCAGAAAATAAGCAATGCAAAAAAATGTAACCAATGTAATTCCTCCAATAACCGAAGCCTGCCTCATGGAAATCTTTGAAACTGGTAATTCCTCTTTCTGATTGTTTGTATCCATCCGGGCCCAATGAATCCAACCATAAAAACCCATTATTACATAATAGGCCTGGAGAATCATGTCGGCATAAATTTTCGACTGGAGGAAAACAAACAGGTATAATACCGATGATACAATGCCAAAAGACCAGCAACTGATCCGTTGCTTTACCGACAATACAATGTAAACAATCCCTGTTAATACAGCCAGATTTTCGATCCAATTCGAAACCAGCCAATCCAATGCTTCCTTCATCAATGAATTAACGACTTACAGGTTGCTGCTTAGTCAATTTTGATTGATACAGATGGTCATCAAGTATCACCTTGACTGCTTCATTGTAAATGGGATCCAATTGGTTAAAAAGCTGGAATGATTCACTGCTTCCCCAAACATCGCGGGCAATTAATGCCTTTAGGTTGACACGAATGACCTCTTTGCTTTTACTGAAATCGGTTTCGTTAAACGGAAGTTTCTCTTTTTCGGCAAAGGTTACCAGCTCTTTTAAAAAGGAATCGTCAATGGTAAAGCTCTTTAAATAGCTTTCAAAATCGTGGCCTTTTTTAGAGCTTTTATAATTGGTTTCCAAGGCAGACCTGTTTTCGTCTAAATAACGGAGTACAAAACGGTTGATAATACCTTTGCGGATCAAATCGCGGTAATAATCAGAATAGCCGGCCGTATCAATGGGTACGAAAAAGTCGGGCATAATACCGCCGCCACCATATACCACGCGTTTGTTCTGGAGTGTATAATATTTCAGTGAATCGGGGAAATGGATGGAATCGGCATTCGATAATTCCCCATTATTGTATCGCTTTATCAGGTCTTTTTCATATTCATCGTTACCTTCTTCGTATGATTTTTGGATCAACCGCCCGGTAGGAGTGTAATACCGTGCGATGGTTAGCCGGAGCATGGAACCATCGGGAAGGTTGAGGTTGCGTTGCACCAGGCCTTTGCCAAACGAGCGCCGGCCCACCAAGATTCCACGATCCCAATCCTGAACGGCACCGCTCACAATTTCACTGGCCGAAGCCGAACCTTCGTCAATCATGATTACTACTTTTCCTTTTTCAAAGTTCCCCACATTGGTTGCAAGAGCCTCTTGTTTGGGGCTATGGATGCCTTCGGTATAAACCAGCATTTTTCCGGCAGATAAGAACTCATCAGCCAGATCTTGTGCCATATTCAAATAACCTCCACCGTTATCGGTCAAGTCCAGAATTAGGTTTTCAGCCCCTTCCTTTTTCAGTTTGACAGATGCATCGCGGAATTCGTCCATAGTTGTTGCAGCAAACCGGTTCAATTTAATGTAACCTACTTTGTCTTTTTTACTTATCATGTAAGCGGCATCTAAGCTATATTGAGGGATTTTATCGCGTATAATTTCAAAATCGAGCAATTCATCCACACCTTTGCGCTTAATGGCAACTGTAACCTTTGTCCCTTTTTTTCCTCGGAGTTTTTCAAAAACCATTTCATTGGTCAAACCGACTCCGGCCACATTCACACTATCAATTTTTAAGATACGATCGCCGGCCTGGATGCCTACCTTTTCAGATGGGCCTCCTGAAACAGGTGAAACCACCATTAAAGTATCATTTAAAATATTGAATTGGATGCCAATGCCTTCGAAACTTCCTTGCAAACTTTCATTTGATTTTTCCACCTCTTTTTTATCCAGATAGACTGAATGAGGATCCAATTGTTTTAACATTTCTACAATGACATCTTCCACCAATTTGGGCTTGTTCACTGTATCTACATAATAATTCTCGATATAACCTAAAACCTTCGAGAATTTAAATACCTCATCGTTAAATAGCTGACCAAAGCTATATGTTGAAAAAGTGAGTCCAAGAATTAAGCTAAAAAATATCCGTTTCATACTATCTTTTTTCTTTTGTTTTAAGGGTCTTTTCAAAACTGGAACAGCTTTAACGCTGTAATGTTTTGTAAGTCGGAACCAACCTGCCAAAGTTACAATAAATATTCATTTTTAAAATGGGTTCGGATTGCATTCACTCCAAACCATTTGCCGGTTAACCTGGAGATTGGGTTTTTAAAGGAATACTTTTATATCTTAGCAGCCGACTTTTAATTTTTTAATAAATAGCTGTTTATAATGAAGCGGATTTGTGTTTTCTGCGGTTCAAACTTAGGGAACCATCCAGATTATATAAAAATAGCCCGGCAATTGGGTGAGACCTTAGCTATAAATCGAATTGAATTGATATATGGCGGTGCCAATGTAGGATTGATGCGGGCTACCGCCGAAGAAGTGTTGAAAAATGGAGGCAAAGCCACTGGTGTAATCACCCATTTTTTGGCTCAAAAACATTTGACCTTTCCGGGGCTGACCGAATTGATTTTGGTTGATACCATGCACGAACGTAAGGCTAAAATGGCTGAATTGGCCGATGGTTTTATTGCTCTCCCTGGTGGCTATGGTACCCTGGAGGAATTATTTGAGATTTTAACATCGGCCCAATTGGGTTTTCATCACAAACCTGTGGCCATCATTAATATCCATGGGTTTTACGATTTTATGAAACTCCAACTGCAAAAAATGGTGGACGAAAAGCTGCTGTTGGCACCCCACGCAGGAATGGCGCATTTTGTCAATTCTCCTTCAGAAGCTTTGGAGGCGATGCACAATTATACCGCCCCGGTAGTGGGAAAATGGATTGACGACATCCGCCGGGACAATGGACATGACATGGAATAAGAACCTTCCCGAATAGGTACAATTCTAATTATCGGTAGGTGAAAAATAATGCATAAAGAAAATAAACTGGTTAGTAACGGTGTGGATTCATTAGATCAAAAGATGCGGAATCGTTGTAAAATACTCCCTTTTAAAACAGTTATACTGCTACTTGCATATTCAGGTAATTGTCAAATTTTCTGAAAAAAATATAGACTTAACCCTTTGTGATTATCTTTTCTTGATGCCGAAGTCTTACTATGCCTGCTTCAAAACAAATTTCATTATTTTGATGATTATCAGAATTTTTATACATTTATATACTATTTTGAAATTATCCTAAAAATATAATGCAATGATTGAATTAAGTCACATTCACCCCATGTTGGTGCACTTTCCAATTGCATTAGTTGTTTTTGGATTCGTTGCCGATTTTGCTTACTTGCTCTATAAAAAGGAAGCATGTTTGTCGAAAACAGGATTTTATTTGCTGGTAGCAGGAACACTCTCAGCAATGGTTGCCTTGCTTAGCGGTGTATTATTTACCTCCGAAATGTCTGGAGCTGCCGGCGAAATTCAAGAAACACACGAATTGTTTGCCTGGCTTACGGTAGCCCTTTTAACAGCCACTTCGGTGTTCCGGATTTTTCTGATGGCAAAAAACCGGGAAGATTCAAACCTTAAATGGATTGCTTTTGTTCTTTACGGAATTGCCACTTTTTCGGTTAGTTTAACAGGTTTCTTTGGCGGTACACTAGTATATAACTACATGATGCCTCTTTAATAATTCATTTAAAATTGAATCATATGAAAACTGTAAGTGTATTTTTTGCTATAGCTATGGCAAGTACCGTAGCTATAACAAGTTGTAATCAGTCAAAACCAGTAAACACCATAAAGAACCTAAAAGAAGGTATTATTGGTGAAACAACAGCCAGTGCTAAATACGAAGCGTTTGCCAAGCACGCTAGAGAAGAAGGGTTTGATACCATTGCCATACTTTTTGATGCGGCTTCAAAAGCCGAAGCTATTCATGCAGCCAATCATAAAAAGGTTCTGGAAGGGTTGGGCGAAATCATGGAAAATTTTGATCCTCAATTTGAAGTTAAAACTACGGCTGAAAACTTGAAAGCAGCCATCGAAGGGGAATCATACGAGGTAGCCACCATGTATCCAAAATTTTTAGAGGAAGCAAAAGCCGAGAAAGTAGAAAAAGCTGTAAAATCATTTACTTGGGCTTTAGATACAGAAAAGAAACACAATGAATTTTATTCAAAAGCATTGAGTGCTTTAGAAGCTAATTCGGAAACCAATCTACCCGTTGGTTTTGCTGTTTGCCCAGTTTGCGGTAATACCTACGATTTAGCAAATCTGGATGATAAATGCGCATTTTGCCAAACCGGCAAAGAAAAATACATTAGTTTTAATTAAAACAAGTTGGCACTTGTCATAATTTACATTCGTAAGTACCTATGCAATTCAGTTCAGGATTGCATAGGTTTTTTTATTCCATTTTTCTTGATACTGAAAACTTAATTGATTTCATTATCGAAAAACTCATTGATTAAAATAAAGTTGTAATTTTATCCCGTCTGAAATAAATCAATCTGGTTTAGGGTAGTTGAACAACTTCCTTGATACACAAATAAATCGGGACAAATACATAGAAAGAATCTAAACAAAAGTTCATGAAAACATCGCTACTTATTGGGATTACATTAATGGGAATCATAGTTGTTGCTTGTGAAGAAGAGGGAGAGAACGAAACCAAAATAAGCACTTATAGCTCTTCTGAGAGCCACAATACCGGAAAAAACTGTATGGATTGCCACAAAAGTGGCGAGCCCGGTGAGGGATGGTTTATCGTGGCCGGAACAGTTTATGACACTTCATTGTCAACTATTTATCCCAATGCCACAGTTAAACTTACTTCTGAACCCAATGGTTCAGGGACTATAATGACACAGATTGCCGTTGATAAAAATGGAAATTTCTACACCACCGAAAGTGTCTCCTTTGGACAAGGATTATATGTGGCTGTGATGGGAGAGGGGGGAACGGTAAAATACATGGGTTCAAAAATTACCTCCGGGCAATGCAACAGTTGTCATGGAGTTTCTACAGATAAAATTTGGACAGAATAAATATGAAAGAACAGCAGCCACTTATCCCAAACAACGAAAAGAACCGGGTAGCCTTCTTATCCGTGGTGGCTGCTATATTTCTTACTTCCTTTAAAATTGTTATAGGACTTTTAACGGGTAGTTTGGGTATCTTATCTGAAGCATTGCATTCAGCTTTAGATTTGATAGCTGCGGCCATTACCTGGTTTGCAGTGCGTCTATCCGATAAACCTGCCGATCGCGACCACCATTATGGGCATGGGAAGATTGAAAACCTTTCGGCATTTGTTGAAACCATGCTGCTACTGGTTACCTGTATTTGGATTATTTACGAAGCCACCGGACGTTTAATCTCAGGCAATACAAATATCAAAGTGACTGTTTGGAGTTATGTTGTAGTGATAACATCAATTATAATTGATATTTCCCGTTCCCGCGCATTGATGAAAGTAGCAAAAAAGCATAACAGTCAGGCACTTGAGGCCGATGCCCTTCACTTTTCTACCGATGTTTGGAGTTCATCTGTGGTTCTGTTGGGTCTGATAGTTGCCAACTTTGGCATTTATTGGGCCGATAGCATAGCAGCCTTAATGGTGGCAATGATAGTTATTTATGTTTCCTACAACTTGGGGAAACGTTCCATCAATGTTCTTTTGGACCGCGTTCCCGACGACATATACAAAAAAATTAAAGAGTTAGTCTTTAATTTTGAAGGGATTGTCTGTTACCACGATTTAAAAGTCCGTGCAGCAGGTGCCGATATCTTTGTAGAGGTAAACATCCATGTTGAATCCAATCTCGACATTCAACAATCGCATAAAATTGCCACACAATTCGAAGAGAAAATTAAAGCTGAGATTCCTCGTTGCCATATTCATGTTCATATGGAACCCAACGAGGAGGAAGATAGTGATTAGTTCAAGGTTGCATGAGATAATGATAAAGACGAAGACATATTTGGTTGCGGTGTTCATTCTCTAAATCGTATGCGAAAGAATTGATTTAAAACCCTCATGTTCATTATAACCACACTACAACTATATTGAATATGAGGAGTCTTTGCAAATGAATTAATAAACAAATGAACCAAATTCCCGGAAAAGTAGTAGCTTTATACAGAATTCATTTTAACGGAGGTTACCATGGAAACAACGAATGAAAAAGCATTTGAATGTTGCCCCCCATTTGAACCCAAAAACTGGGATGATCAGCAGATACAATGGGAAAACAAGCGGTTTATCAAAGATCATGTCTGCACCATTTTCTTTATGCCCCTGAATTTTGGGAGTGTCATGAAACGGCTCGATAAAAAAGTGAGGGAAGTGGGTGCTACGGTTCCCGAATGGTTGTGTTTATCGGATCATACTTCGAAATGGAATATGGACCTGTATCTGGCAGTAAATAAAGAAGTCCCGGGAGCAGAAAATGTGACTTTGAGTGGACGCTACCTGAGCAAAGTTTATGAAGGCCCCTTTAAAGATACCGGAAAGTGGTGCGATGATTATAAAGCCCATGCCGAATCGAAAGGGTTCAGCGTGAAAAAATGGTACATGTGGTACACAACCTGCCCGAAATGTGCCAAAAAATATGGTAAAAACTATGTGGTGATTCTTTCGGAAATTGCACCATTGGATTAGTTTTTATCTTTCCCTATATCCGCAAGCCAAACTGCGGCATTTGAGGATTTAGGGATCAATAAAAAGTTAAACCTCTTTGAAAACCCGTTTATTGAGTTGGAGGATATTCAAATTTGTTATTCCAAAAATGCGATGCAGGATGAAAGAATTTTATCCGATTTTTTTAGAAGTCATAGAACTTCTATAGAAACGTTGATGCGAAGTTGAAGCTGGGAGTTATTGGAAAAATTACTTGGATGATTGGGCTCTAATCATATCAAGGTACTCGGCATCGCTTAAATCATTAATAAAAAAGTTTTCTGGATTTCTTTTAATCCGGCTATAAATGACCTCGTAATGCAAGTGGGGGCCTGTTGAAGAACCAGAATTTCCGGTAGTCCCAATTTGTTGTCCCCGTATTATTGATTCGCCCTTTTTCACATATATTTTATTCATGTGAGCATATAAGGTTTGGAAACCAAAGCCATGATTAATGATTACATAGTTACCGTATCCGGAAGAGTTTTTTTCAACAAAAGCTACCAAACCATTTCCCGATGAATAGATTGGGCTGCCAACATTTGCAGCAAAATCAACACCATCGTGCATGAGGTAAATATGCTGTATCGGATGAAACCGACGCCCAAATGGAGAGGAAATAGTGATATATCCACTGGGTGAAACCGGGGCAATGGCAGGGATGGATAATAAACTATCATCCAGATTTTTAGCACAATTGATTATAGTGTCGTACGATTTTGATTGAATGTGGAGCTGGTTTAATAAAATATCACTCTTTTTACTGGTTTCAATCAACAAATCGCTATTCCCAAATCCTTCCAGTGCCCGGTATTTGTCGGTACCCCCAAAACCAGCCTGCCGAATCGAATGTGGAATGGGTTCAATCTGTGAAATGATACGGTAAAAATTATCATCACGGTTTTGTACATCTACTAGGAAATCCGAAACTGAATCGAATTGTGTATTGATGGATTCCAGTTTTGATACAAGATGCTTATTTTCTTGCATCAATGCCATCTTCTTTGGCGAAACCAATAATCCTGAGAAAGTTATCAGCCAAAACAATACACCTATAACCATTCCAAAACCAACATATTTTAAAAAGGCTTTGAAATAATGTGAAAAGGCGCGTTGATCCTTTTGAAAGACTAATTTATCAGTATCTAAAATATACTTATTTCTCATCACAATGTTTGTTCGCTGTGCAAATATATTTTTATTTTATAAATATCCAAATTTTAAAAAGCTATTTTTCAATATATTGGGCGATTTATGTGAAAAAGAACTTTGTAACTATATCATTTATGCATTGATAATCAGCAATCTATGATAATCCATCATTTTTTTCGTATTAAAATGCCACAATGGCTTGTTATGTACCATGATTCCCGACAAAATTTCCGTTCTTTGCTTATGGCAAACCTATTGAATCCATAATCCTGTTGAATTTAATACCTTAATGATATGAATTTTTCAAATTTTACAATAAAAGCACAAGAGGTGGTTGAAGGTGCCGCTCAACTGGTACTCGAAAAAGGCCATCAGGCCATTGATACCGGGCACCTGTTAAAAAGCCTGTTGGAAACCGAACGGAACATTTCAAATTTCTTTCTTCAGAAACACCAGATCAATGAAAAAAGTTTTACTGCATTGGTCGATAGCATCATTCAATCTTATCCGAAAGTTCAGGGAGGTTCTCCATACCTGTCGAATGAAACTACACAAGTGATTACTGTTGCACAGAATTTTGCAAATGCAAACAAAGATAAGTTTGTATCGGTGGAGCACTTGTGGCAAGGGTTACTCGAAACGAATGACCAGGTAGCTAAAATGATGAAAGATCAGGGCTTTACAAAAAAATCCCTGGAGCAATCCATTAACGAGCTCACCAAAGGGCAAAAAGTAGCTAGCCAGACTGCCGAAAATGGATATGAAGCTCTGAACCGGTTTGCATTGAACTATAATGAAATGGCGGCTTCCGGTAAATTAGATCCGGTAATTGGACGTGATGATGAAATACGGAGGATATTGCAGATTCTGAGCCGTCGGACAAAAAACAATCCCATCATTATTGGAGAACCCGGTGTTGGAAAAACCGCTATCGCGGAAGGAATTGCCCGCCGGATTGTGAATGGGGATGTTCCCGAAAACCTAAAGACTAAGCGGATTTTCTCGCTCGATATGGGTGCGTTGATTGCCGGAGCTAAATATAAAGGTGAATTTGAAGAACGGTTAA
>Ga0209016_1000219_pt1 | contig 78248 bp, 77 predicted proteins | sample EPASupsiteSAE305_FD_187265 | JGI IMG/M metagenome (GOLD analysis project Ga0209016, IMG submission 187265) | Bioremediated contaminated groundwater microbial communities from EPA Superfund site, New Mexico - SAE3-05 (SPAdes) (version 2) | ecosystem: Environmental > Aquatic > Deep subsurface >... | reverse complement strand
AAAACCGGGTCGTAATTCTCGGGAGTGCGTGACCGGAAACACGCTCAGCTTCCGGTCAGCTCCCGAAATTGCCAGTAAAAAAGGCGCAGTCACTTCCGTGACTGCGCCTTTTTATTTGTCGGCCAAATAAGTTACAGCGGCGATATGGCGGTAGGCCGTGGACGATTCGTCGTCTTTGCCAACGTCTTCGGCATCGGCGACAGTTCGCTGTCCAGCAGCCGTGACAGCGGCTCAGCGCCATCGAACGCTTCCGGTGGCATGTGATCCACGGCATCGGGCGCGGTGGACGTGGCAGGCCTCTCAAGGCCGTCCTTGATCCACTGCTCGCCGAGCAGACTGTTCGGCGTCTGGCTGAAATGCTCGACCAGATGATCGATGAACGTACGCACCTTGGCCGGCAGGTGACGGCGGCTCGGATACGCGATGTTGATCTCGACCTGCGGCAAACGGTAATCGCCGAGCAAGCGCACGAGCCTGCCGCGCGTCATGTCGCGGCCAATCAGATAACTCGGCAAAATCGCGATGCCCATACCGAGCAACGCAAACTGCCGCAGCATTTCCGTGTTGTTCGCCACGATCACGTTAGACGGACGTACGCGCACTTCGCCTTCGGAACCCGTGAACACACGTTCGTCGCCCCAATATTCGGAGGGCAAGCTCAAACACGGATGCTCGAGCAGATGCTCAGGACGCGTCGGCGTGCCGTGCTTCTCCAGATAGGCGGGCGTTGCACACACCGTCATGCAACCCGTGGTCAAACGCCGCGTGACAATGCTTGCGCTGCGCATCTGCCGGGTGACCACCACGCCCACGTCGAAACCTTCTTCGACCAGATCGACCTGACGGTCGACCAGCGTGACATCTGGGATGACTTTCGGATAGCGCTCCGCGTATGTCTGCAACACGGGCGCAAGGTTATGTAACCCGAACACCACCGGCGCGACGATTCGCAACGTGCCGACGGGTTCGTGATTGCGCGCGACCACCATCTGCTCGACGTCTTCCAGTTCGTCGAGAATCTGACGGGCACGCTCGAGATAAACCTGGCCGGATTCGGTCAGGGACAAGCTGCGGGTTGTGCGATTAAGCAGCCGTGTACCAAGACGGCCTTCGAGATCGGCAACGTGACGGGTGGCAACTGCGTTGGAAATATCCATCGCGCTCGCAGCGCGGGCAAAACTGCCGAGATCCGCCACTTTGACGAAAACTCGCATCGACTGCAAATGATCCATGGGACAACTCCTGCCGTGTTACAGCTTCCTGACAATTAGTGAAAACCAGTGAAGCGAACTTGGAATTCTCCTACGACTCGCGAAATCGTGCAGAAGTTGCCCGTGAAAGGCGAAATATTGTCGATATTTGTGCCACTGTGCTCCCCGGCGAGGGGCATGAGCGGCGATTGTTCCAGCAATGGAAACAATCTGCTGCACCGCAGCTTGCACTGTCTTTTTTGTTCGAACAGATGCAAAGGTCGGCCCGGCATCGCGAAATCAGAAGAAATCGAATGCCGAGGCGATATGGCAAAGAAAAACCGCCCGAAGGCGGTTCTTACGCGAAGTGAAGACTCACATAGTCACGCAGCGAGTTTTTCTTCAAACGCGCGTTTTGCCTCCGTCAAAGCAGGAGGCAAACCTTGCTGCAACGTATCAAAGAGTTCGGCATGCAGTTCAAGCTCGTCCCGCCAGGCCGCGTCGTCGACCGAGATCACCTGCTGGAATTGCTCGCGGCTGAACTCGAGGCCGCTCCAGTCGATGTCCTCATAATGCGGCGACACGCCGAACGCATGCTCCTGGCCCTGCGCCTTGCCCTCGATGCGCCCGACCATCCAGCTCAACACACGCATGTTCTCCCCAAAGCCCGGCCAGACGAACTTGCCGTCCGGACCCTTGCGGAACCAGTTGACGCAGAAGATCTTCGGCAGTTTGGCGTTAAGTTGCTCGAGACGCTCACCGGTTTTCAGCCAGTGTCCGAAGTAGTCGCTCATGTTGTAGCCGCAGAACGGCAGCATCGCGAACGGATCGCGGCGCACCACGCCTTGCTGCCCCGCCGCCGCCGCGGTGGTTTCCGAGCCCATGGTCGCCGCCATGTAGACGCCTTCAACCCAGTTGCGGGCTTCAGTGACGAGCGGCACGGTCGTCGAACGGCGGCCGCCAAAGATGAACGCGTCGATCGCAACGCCCGCCGGGTTCTCCCAGTCGGCATCGATCGACGGACACTGCGAGGCTGGCGCCGTGAAGCGTGCGTTCGGGTGGGCGGCCTTGCGTCCACTTTCTTTCGCGCTCGCCGGCGTCCAGTCCTTGCCCTGCCAGTCGATCAGATGCGCGGGCGGCTCGTCGGTCATGCCTTCCCACCAGACGTCGCCGTCGTCCGTGAGCGCGACGTTCGTGAAGATGACGTTTTCCTTCAGCGTCGCCATCGCGTTGAAGTTGGTTTTCTCGCTCGTGCCCGGCGCGACGCCGAAATAGCCGGCCTCGGGATTGATCGCATACAGGCGGCCGTCCTTACCCGGCTTGATCCACGCAATGTCGTCGCCGATCGTGGAGATTTTCCAGCCGTTCAGGCCTTCCGGCGGGATCAGCATCGCGAAGTTGGTCTTGCCGCACGCCGACGGAAACGCCGCCGCGACGTGATGCTTGCGCCCTTCCGGCGACGTCACGCCGAGAATCAGCATGTGTTCGGCGAGCCAGCCTTCGGCGCGGCCCATGGTGGAGGCGATGCGCAGCGCGAAGCACTTCTTGCCGAGCAGCGCGTTGCCGCCGTAGCCCGAGCCATAGCTCCAGATTTCGCGCGACTCGGGGAAATGAACGATGTATTTGGTCTTGTTGCACGGCCACGGCACGTCTTTCTCGCCCGCCGCGAGCGGCGCGCCGACGGAATGCACGCACGGCACGAACTCGCCGTCTTCGCCCAGCACGTCGTACACTTTGCGGCCCATACGCGTCATGATGCGCATGTTGGTCACCACGTACGGACTGTCGCTCAACTCGACACCAATGTGCGCGATCGGCGAACCGAGCGGGCCCATTGAAAACGGCACAACGTACATGGTGCGACCGCGCATGGCGCCGTCGAACAGGCCGTCGAGCGTCGCGCGCATTTCGGCGGGTTCCATCCAATTATTGGTGGGGCCGGCATCTTCACGACACTGCGCGCAAATGAAGGTGCGGTCTTCGACACGCGCCACGTCCGACGGATCGGACCATGCGAGATAAGAATTGGGACGTTTGGCGGGATTGAGCTTCTTGAGGGTGCCGGCCTCGACCATCTGGGCGCAGAGGCGGTCGTATTCCTCCTGTGAACCGTCGCACCATACGATCCTATCGGGCCTGGTCATGGCGGCAACGCGCTGGACCCAGTCGATCAATTTTCGGTGCTTGACCCACGAGGGCGCCGCTGCGGACACCTCGACGTTGGGCTGTCCTTCGAATGAGGGATGATTCATCGACTTGTCTCCGTTTTGAAAGCAATAGAAAAACGGTACAAGCCCAGAGACGCTGCATGCGAGAGGCGTTCAATTCGTCGCGACGGCATTTCTACAAGCCGACGCGGTACTGTGCAGGTCATCGTGGGCCACACAGCCCGTTGCGCGGAGGCGCCGATACACCGTTTTGCCGACGGCTTGTCTGCAACCGTCTGTAAAGCGGCTTGCCTCAACACGCAACAAACTGTTAAAAACGATGTCAATCGGCCTTACCGTGGCGCTTCCGTTCTTCGCGGCAGCTTCTACAGTAAGGCATTCAGCCAGACCGGCATGTGACCTGGGTCACATGGTGGGACAGTCAGCATAACACTCCGTTCCGCACCGCTATGGTGCGTCGCAAGACACATACCATGAAGATTGCCATCCTCGACGATTACCAGGACGCCGTCCGCAAGCTCGATTGCTTTCAACTACTGGCCGACCACGAGGTCAAAGTTTTCAACAACACGGTACGCGGTCTCGGTCAACTGGCGAGCCGTCTTTCCGAAGTCGACGCCCTCGTCCTGATTCGCGAACGTACCCGCATCAGCTCGCAATTACTCGACAAGTTGCCGCGTTTGCGCATGATCAGTCAGACTGGCAAGGTCTCCAGCCACATCGACCTGGCGGCCTGTACCGAGCGCGGCATCGCCGTGCTGGAAGGCAGCGGCTCGCCGATCGCGCCGGCCGAGTTGACCTGGGCACTCATCATGGCGGCTCAGCGACGGATTCCGCAATACGTAGCAAACCTTAAGCAAGGGGCCTGGCAGCAGTCCGGTTTGAAGACGTCGGCGCTGCCGCCGAACTTCGGGTTGGGCCAGGTGTTGCGCGGTCAAACGCTGGGAATTTGGGGTTACGGCAAGATCGGCCGCCTGCTTGCCGGCTACGGCAAGGCGTTCGGTATGAACGTGCTGATCTGGGGGCGCGAGCATTCGCGCGAAGCGGCGCGCGCTGACGGATATAGCGTGGCCGAGAGCCGCGAAGCGCTGTTCGAGCAGAGCGACGTGTTGTCGTTGCATCTGCGTCTGCACGACGACACGCGCGGCATCGTCAAGCAGGAAGATCTGATGCGGATGAAGCCGACCGCATTGCTTGTAAACACCAGCCGCGCTGAATTGCTCGACGAAAACGCGCTGGTGAACGCGCTGTCGCACAACCGTCCGGGGATGGTCGCGATCGATGTCTACGAAAGCGAGCCGATTCTGCAAGGCTACAGCCTGCTGCGCATGGAAAATGTGATTTGCACGCCGCACATTGGCTACGTGGAACGCGAGAGCTACGAGTTGTATTTCACCGCGGCGTTCCAGAACATTCTGGCTTTCGACGCCGGCGATACGTCCAGCGTCGCGAATCCGGAAGCCTTGCAGGGCGGGCGGCGGCGTTAATCTTCGGCGCCGCGGCGCCGTTGCTCCTCCAGGCTCAGCGCGCTTCGTGCGCGCCGGCTTCCAGCAGATCGGGCACACGCTCGAGAAAGGTCTCACCATCGGTTCGGCCGAGGTTGTACGCGTGCACCATCTGCGACGGGCTCGTGTAATCCCAACTCGAAATCGGCACCTTGCGCGACGGCTGCACATACAGCCGTTGCTGCACGCCGTGCGGCACGACGAACATCTGCGGCCGCGGGTAAAGACGCGTGACCATGACCAGCACGTTGCCGGGCGCTTCTGCGTCGAGCGCACCGACCGGCACGTTGTCAACCATTCCGCCATCCAGCACCGGCCGGCCATTGCGTCGCAAAACCGGCGTGAACGGTGGCGTACTCGAGGATTGCAGAATCAGATCGGCGAGATCCTCGACTGTCGCGCAATCCTGCGCGCGCACGAATTCCGGATGAAAACCGAGCGTCTGACCCAGCGTTGGATGCAGCGTTTTCCGCACGTATTTCTCAATGTTGTACGCAATCAGGCCGGCGGCGACCGCGCTTCGCGCGCCGAGCCAGCGCGGCAGGTGCGATACGCCGATACGGATTTCGGGCGCGTCGGCAAGCGTGGAGAATTTGTCGCTGTAGATGTCCAGTAGTGCCTGCCGGTAGATCCGGTAATGCGGAAAAACCGATTCGCCGCGCAGCAGATTGCCCCAGTACGCGTTGCGCGTATTGTTGCGCAGCGCGCCTTCGTAATAGCGCATGACCCAGTCGGAATCGCGCGTGTAAAGCATGCACGCAGTAGCGGCGCCGGCCGAGATGCCGGTGATGACGCGCGGGCGGATAGCCAGTTCCGGCTGCACCACGTCCCAGAACCCCGCCTGCCACCAACAGCGATTGCCGCCGCCAGCGAATACGACCTGATCGAACATCTTGGCTTTTTCCTCTAATACAGCTTGCGAGCCCGTTTGGGCCTCAGTCGAGCAGCGCGTAGGTGGTGGTGGCGTGGACGGCCATGTTGCCGGCTTCGTCGAATAACTCGACTTCACCGAACACAAGATTGCGGCCCATGCGCAGCACGCGCGCGGTGATCAGGACGTCACCGTTGCGGACCGCACGCATGAAACTGATGTTGAGCGACACCGTGCTCATCGGCTTGAAGCCGCCGAGCGCGGCCGAGATGGCGACGATCATCGCCGTGTCGGCGGCCGCCATGAATACTTGCCCGCAGATCACACCGCCCGAATGACGCAGGCCGCCGGAAAACGGCAGACGCAAGGTCGCGCTTTCTTCGTCGACCTTGACCGGGGTCAGCGTGAGCGCACGGACCCAGGGCGCAAGGATGCGGTCCAGCAATTCGTTAATCTCTTTGTCATCCATGGCGGTCCCCCGGTCGAACGCCGCGCGAGGCTTCGAGCGGCAAGTATCCGCGACATGATACCGGGACGGTGATCCCTATGCCTTCAAGGCGCCTGACGACTGCGAGCTGCGAATGTGAGGCCCTCCGCTCCGGAATTTTTAAGAAATCTGCTAAAGGGGCTTGGCAATCTCGGAAAGTTTCGGCATAATTTCGCTTCTGTTGGGGGCGTTAGCTCAGTTGGTAGAGCAGCGGACTCTTAATCCGTAGGTCGAGTGTTCGAGTCACTCACGCCCCACCAAAGAATTCAAGGGCTTAGCGAATGCTAAGCCCTTTTTCTTTGCCCGAAATCCGGCAAAGGTTCAACAAAGGTTCAACGGCCCAAAAATACCCCTTCAAAGGGTCAACGGGTTCAACCAAACCCGCATCCTGACTCCCGCCTTTCGGACACGCACATGTCCTGCCCGCTTGCTCCTATCTGGCGCGCGAGTCAATAGCTGTCCATCCGCGTCCAGTGCCGCCTATTTAAGGCCACTTACATTAGCCCCCCCGTTAATTAAGTCAGGCGTCCATTGTTTAATTAGCATCCGACGGCGATAATCCGCCCATGACTGATGAAACGACGACACATTCCCGACTCGGTCGCTTTGTGCAGACTACCGTCGGCGGGGAGACCATACGTGCCTTCGTCCCGCCACGCCTGCCTCCCGAACCGCCCATCGATGTCATGAGCCTGCTGGACAAGCTAAGTCTTGCCGAGCGCGCGCTGGGGCGACTGGACGGCATCACAATGCTTCTCCCCCGCCAAGAGCTCTTCCTCTACATGTACGTACGTAAGGAAGCCGTTTTGTCGTCGCAGATCGAAGGTACGCAGTCCACCCTAACGGATCTTCTGCGCTTCGAGACTGAGGCGCAGGCTGGTCAACCGGTCGACGATATCCGCGAAGTCTCGAACTACGTGGACGCGATGATGTACGGTCTGGACAGGCTGCGTGATCTACCCCTGTCACTTCGCCTGATTCGCGAGATGCACGCCCGCCTGTTGCAAGGTGGTCGTGGCGGGACCAAGAGCCCAGGGGAATTCAGGAGATCACAGAACTGGATTGGCGGTACCCGCCCGGGAAATGCGCTGTACGTGCCCCCACCAGTCAACGAATTGAGCCACTGCCTGGATGCGCTCGAAAAATTTATGCACGATGAAGGCACACGTCTACCCGCACTTATCAGGGCCGGACTCCTCCATGTACAGTTCGAGACCATTCATCCGTTCCTTGATGGCAATGGCCGGATCGGTCGCCTGCTTGTTACTCTTTACCTCAACGTCCACGGGGTGTTGCGGTCCCCGCTGCTATATCTCAGCCTGTATCTCAAGACACATCGCGCGGATTACTACCGGCTCCTTCAGGAAGTTCGCGAACGCGGGGCCTGGGAACCTTGGCTCGAGTTTTTCCTCACCGGCGTTGCGGAAACGGCTAATCAGGCATTCGAAGCCGCTACACGGATCGTCAGCCTGTTCAAGGAAGATCGGGAACGCATCACGACCGAAAGCGACCGTGCGGGATCGGCGCTACGCGTTCATGATCTCCTGCAGGAAAATCCGTTCCTTACCGCAAACATTCTCGTTGATCGTACGGGGCTATCGGCCCCGACCATCAACGCTGCACTTGCCGATCTCGAGCGGCTTGGCGTTGTGGAGGAAGTGACCGGTCGGCGACGCGGGCGCGTGTTCGGTTATCGCCGGTATCTCGCCATTCTCGGCGAGGGTACTGATCCCCTCCCCGCGCCCAACGCGACCGCCGACTAGGTCGCCCTGCGGCCAAACTGGCTACACAAGCTTGGGCTTCGGTCGCTGGCGTCTGCGGCCCCTTTCGTAATAGGTCGGCGATCTTGATCAGTTCCTCGCCTTCTGCCTCCACGGCGACGATGCTCGTGGAATGACGCGTCGCCGTGACCTTCGCATACTGGAAAAGAAGCTCGAAGGCCTCGATTGCCATCAGCCCCTTTTTTCCGGGGGACACCTCAAATGGCAGCTAGCTAAGTAGGCTGTCGCCGCCGCGGGCGACGGGATCAATTGTCACGGACGGAATAACAGTTGTGCGGGCTTGATCTTGACACTGATCGCGGCCGACGGGCAGCCAGCCAGCGCGACCAGCGCCGGGCACGCCAGCAGCAGGAGTGCGCTGCGGAACCGCGGGCAGGAAGGCCGCGCGGCTGACTCCGGCAGTGACAATCGGGACATAGCGCAGAACAGGCGACAAAGGCGAGTTGGGACGCATGGCCCTTGGTGAAGCGCGCCCATGATGGTGCCCTCTGGATTGCTTTTCGTGCGGCTTCGCACTACGCATCTAGGCGTTTGCGGCACGCATCTGCGGGCAAGCTATCTGGGGTGATTGCCCGCGCCCGTGCGTCCACGCACGGGCGGCACCGGAGCAGTACACCCCGGTACGCCTTTCAGCGGCGGGTTTGTGCCACCCTGTAGTGATCGATTTTCAAAGTGCGGCTGGCGCCACAGTCGTGCTACTACGTGGCAACGTTTGTGCGACTGACGTCGGGCCAGATGTCGCACGTGTCCCAGCCCGGCCAGTTCCAGACGTTCATCATCCGGACAGCGGAGACGTTCAAACGGCTGGCCGCTGCCGAAACGGGCCGTTCTTAGTTGGCTACCCACACCTCCTGACGGCGCCTCATGCCCTTCCCTTTATTGATCTTCCGCCACCGCTCGGGTATCCGGGAAACTCGTGTAGCCGGTCAGGTAGTAACAGTTCGCCCCCGCTTTTCGCTTCCGAAAGCCTGCCCCCGAACCGGGATCGATCCGGGCCAGAAATTGTGTAGCCACCAGGAGTGCATTCGCTGCGGGAATGTTGCGTTCAGAAACGCCGGTTTTTTCAAAAATCGTCTCGAACGCGGCCTCCGAGTACAGGTGACTCCGGTCGCGGATGAACGCGTAGTAGTAGTAGAGCTTGAGCGCGTCCAGCTCGCACCGGCTGCGAAGGTGCATCTGTACCAGCGGTCGGAAACTGTCGCCACCGCCGGAAACCAGCGCTTTCCCGGGCAGCTTGGCAAATTGCCTGTGTGACGATCCAAGCAGCGCATAGTCACTCGCCCTGGCGTTTCCCAGACGTTCGATCATCCGTTTCTCGACGAGGACCGACAGCCCGTTTGAGACCAGTTTTCTTGACAGCCCCGCCATCACCTCAAAATCGTCGTAGGTGAGATGTGCAACCGTATCCTCGGCGGGAGACAGCGAAGGATCGGCTGGCACCCTAGTCACCAGGTCTTTGAGCTGATGTTTTGCCTCGGAGGCGAGGTGACAGATGACGAAATACAGCATCAGCGCCGCCGTGCCCGCCGCCCTCTCCGTGCGCCACGTAAAGCTCTTGAGCCGTTCGTCCCCGCACCAATCGACGGGCATCTTTGACCACGGTTTCACCTTCATCCCTTGCTCCCATGCGTCACCATGAGTCCAATCACCACCAGCGCAATGATGATGGCGATGATCTGCAACAGCGGCATAAGGGCGGCGGACTTGTCCGCCAGGAGTTCAATGGATTCAGCAATCGTTTTGATTAGTTCGCTCATGGGAGCCTCAACCGGAACTGGGACACACAGCGAATTTTTAACTATCCCACAAACTTCTTTCTAGATGGAGGTGCACGCAATATACATTCGATTCCTTTATAAGTAGTTGAAATTAAAAAAATAATTCATATTTTATCTAGTTTATAGGCCCACCGAGTTAGTTCACGAACGCCCAGTTTTCCTCCGTCCGGGCCCGTTCCGGGGGCGTCAGCCCCCTTCAGGGCATGGACCCTGCCTCGCGCGCCCGAATGCCATGCATTCAGACTATTGACATGGTTATGCGATTGTGATAGTGTTCCCCCAATCCTTTCGAGACTGTCACTTCGCTGTGAGTCTCCAAGGGTGTCCGAGTGGTTTATGGTGCCAGCCTGCGAAGCTGGTACAGGTGAAAGCCTGTCGTGGGTTCGAATCCCATCCCTTCCGCAAAGGGCCCTGTCAAGTGAGCATTTTGTGTTCTCCTGACAGGGCCCTTTGCGGTTTACTCCTCCCGAACCTTCCATGTACGTGTCTTGGCCAGCCCGAATACCTCGAAAGTGCCGGCCGCGCAGTCGCGTTCCAGTTTTTCGATGTGCGTGAGGCGTATTCAGCCGAAAAACCCGCGCTCCGTGAGCGGCGAACCGGTAACATGAACCCGGACCTCCCGCTTTCCCGTGACGGTCGCATTCAGCAGCGTGAGCAGACTGCCGTCCTTGCTGAGGATACTGAAAATGAGCAATGCTAAACGCAAGGCCGAGGCGAGAGCCGAAGCGCTGCGCGTGGCCGGCGAAGAGCTGGGCATCGACACAGCGAGTGCGGACGATGAAGCGCTTGATCTGCTGCTAGATTGCGGCGCGGACCACCTGCGGGACTGGAACATCCCCGTCCCCGAGAATTGGCTGGGAGGCGCGAGCGCGTCGTAACACGACAGTGCATAGAACCCGGCTCACGCGAGCCGGTTTTTTTACGCTACCCTACTTTCCTTGACGTTGTGCGCCCCGTCCTATCGTTCGGTTAGCGGCGTGGCGGTCAATGGCTTAAAAATGCCGCATGTCGCGCAATCCGTTTACGCTGGTCGACGCCGACTGGCCCTTATACCCCATAAGCGCCGCTTTGGTCAGACGGGATCGAACGACCGTAACGGGTCGACCTCGGGCTGCCGCATCAGGTAGTAAGCCGACCACTTCGAGCCGTTCGCATCGGCAATTCGAAAGATTGTCACCATTGGCACATGTTGCGTACCTTCGCGTCCCCGGATACTGGATGCGGCAACGTGAACGGCATATCCGAACAGTCGGAAACACGCCTAAAAGCGAACAACGACGCGAGCGGCCGGTCGTTGCGCCCGTGTCCATGCCCAGCCCAGTCCATATAACATCGCGCCCATCGCGCCGACGAAGAAGCCGACCGGCCAGTCCGACACATACGACAGTGCGATGGCAACCCAGACGGTCACGAGCGAAAACACGACAGAAAGGAATACCGCAGGTCCTGGACGGCTACAGCACGACCGGGCGGCACACGCCGGCCCCACCATCAGACTGAACACCAGCAGGGCACCCACTACGGGCAATGCCATGGCTGTGGCGAGCGCCAGGATAGCGAGAAACGCGAATTCGACCCACTGGCTCGATACCCCCTGCGCCTCGATCAGTTCGGCCGACACCGAGCCGAGCAGCAGCGGACGGAACAGCAACGCGACGAGCACCAGACACGCCGCGCTGATCAGTGCGACTGCCAGCAGATCGCTGTCGCTCACGCCCAGTACTTCACCGAAGAGCAGCGCATAGACCGCCTGCGAGTACTCGGTTGTCGTGCTTAAAAATAGCGCGCCGAGACCCAGCAGCATCATAAGACACAGGGCTGTCGCCACCTCATGCCGGCCGCGGCGCCCCAGCCAGGCGATGCCCACGACACCAGCAGCAGCGGCCATGACCAGGCCCACGAGTGGATTGACGCCCAGCAGGCTCGCCGCCGCCGCGCCCGGAAACGTACCGAGCGGCAACGCATGCGCTGCGAACGACGCGCCCCTGACCACCACGAAGAAGCCAACGCAGCCCGCGACCACAGCCACGATCGTCGCCACGAGCCAGGTATTGATCATGAAGCTCGCGAACATCGTCAGACCTCCGCCTGTGAGGGCGCGCCGAACCCGGTGTTCACGTCCCGGCCGCGCCCGGTGTTCCGCGTCCACCAGCCAGCGGCGACATAGAACACAAAAATGAGTGTGACCACAAAGAAGCTCACCGGCCAGCCGTGGCCCGGCGTCCAGTAGTAGCTGTCCCAAGCGAGCAGGATGCCAAGCCAGGTCACGAGCAGCCCGATCAGCGCGGACAGGAGGACCGCCCATCCCGGGCGCTTCACCATGCGCAGCGCAATCGCTGCCGGTCCGATCAGCAGCGCGGTCGACAGGATGGCACCCACCGTAATGGCGGAGAGCGAAACCGCCAGTGCCAGGGCGAGCAGATGCAGCAGGCTCACGAGCCGTACATGGACGCCCTGGACAGCAGCGAGTTCGGGATCGACTGAACTTAGCAGCAACGGGCGGTAGAGCGCTGCAATCAGGATCAGCGAACCGGCCCCGACGGCAAGCGCCGGCGCGATGATTGACGCGGGAATGGCAAACATCGAACCGAACATCACCGTGATGGCGGCACCCGTCGTGCTGTGCGAGGTGACATCGAGATACAGGAAGAGCGCAGTCAGCCCCAGCCCCGCACCGAGCACGACGCCGGTCACGAGATCGCGCTCACGCGCCCGCCGGATCCGTACCAGCTCCATACCCGTGGCCGCCAGCACCGCCATGACGAGAAAACCCAGCAGCGGATTGACGCCCAGCAGGAACGATGCCGCGCCGCCTGCGCTACTCACATCCGCGAGCGCATGCCCGGCAAAGGACTGCCCCCGCATCACCGTAAAGACACCGATCACGGCCGACACGAGCGCCGCACCGCCGCCCACTACGATCGCCGTATGCACGGGACCGCTCGTCAGGAAACCTGGCCCGACAATCGATGTGAAGAAAATGTCCGCGACCGTCATGGAATCCGCGCCACATGAACGGGATCGTGCGGGTGCTGCGCACGGCTTTTATCCGGACTGCCCGCTGCGATGACGAGCACACGGCCATGCACCCGGACGACATCGATGTGGTAGCCGTACAGCCTGCCCAGCACCTCGCTGCGCACCACCTCCTGCGTGGACCCGCTCGCCGCATGTCCGTTGGCGAGATACACGATGCGGTCCATCACCGGCAGCAGCGGGTTCATGTCGTGAGCCGACAGCAGCACGGCAATCCCCTGTTCCACGCACAACCGGTGCAGCAGCCCGACAATGCCCGCGACGCTGCGCACGTCGAGGCTGGCAAGCGGCTCGTCAAGCAGCAGCAGGCGCGGTTTGCGAATCAGCGCATGTCCGATCAGTACCCGCTGCTGCTGGCCACCGGAGAGGTCGCCCATACGCTGGTCGGCGAAGGACTGGGCCTCCACCGCCTGCAGTGTTGACTCGACTGCCTCGCGGCGCCTGCGCGAAGGCAGCGGCAGCCCGATACGTCGCCCGTCAAGGCCCAGGGCAACCAGGTCGCGGGCCCGCAGCGGCAGGTACGGGTCCAGCACGATCTGCTGCGGCACATAGCCGATGGATGCCCGACCGCCCGCTCCGTTGATGCGGATACGGCCCGCATCGGGCTTCTGGAATCCGAGGATCGTGCGCAGGAGGGTCGTCTTGCCCGATCCATTCGACCCGATCAGCCCGCAGAACTGGCCCGCCTCCATGGTAAAACCCACGCCATGCAGAACGGTATGCCCGGGGAACGAGACACTCACACCCTCGACAACCAGCACCTCACTCCCGTGACACATGCCGTTATTTCCCTGCGTGCAGCACTTCGGTCGACCCCTTGCCTGTCACAGCCCTGTCGAGGGCGTTGACCTCAGCCACCATCCACGACTGGTACGTGAAGCCCGGTGTCGGCATGGTCTCGTAGACACCCACGACCGGGATGCCATTCTTCTTCGCCAGCGCAAGGAACGACTGCGTGAGTGCATCCGTGACCTGCTGGTTATAGACGAACACCTTCACCTTGTGGTCCGTGAACAGGGCGTTCTGCTTCGTCACGTCCTGCGGCGACGGGTCGGTGCCGTTCATGATGGCCGCCTGCATGCTGTAGGGCGTCTGGATGTCGATGCCTGCCGCCTCCAGCATGTAGTCCGCAACGGGCTCCGTCACGGCAACGGGAGTACCCGCGTGATGGGCCTTGAACGCAGCAATCGCCGCAAGCCAGGGCTTGAGCGACGCATCGAACTTCTTCGCGTTGGCCTGGAAGTAGCCCGCCTGCGCTGGATCCAGCGCGGCAAGGTCCGCCGCAATCTCCTTTGCGACGGCCGGCATCGTCTTCGGGTCGTACCACAGATGCGGGTTCGGCGTGCTGTCGGACAGACCGAGCAGGTGCTGGACGTCGATCACCTTGCGTCTGGCATTCGGTGCCGCTGCGATGATCTTGTCGGCCCAGGCGTCGTATCCGACGCCGTTCTTGACCACAAGGTCAGCGGACGCGATTTCGCCTGCTACCTTCGGGTTGACCTCGAACGTATGCGGATCGGTGTTCGGATCCGTCTCGATCGCCGTCACCTGGACGTACTGGCCACCAATCTGCGAAATGACATCCGCATATTCGTTCTCGACGCCGATCGCCTTGATCACGGCCGGGGCCGCCGACGCCGTGTTGACACAGCCAAGAAGTACGGCTGCAGCGATCACCGCGTGGGAAAGGGCCGGTATCCGGGCCTTCGCCGCAGTCGCGTGCAACAGGTGACGCCGGGTCATATTCGCATCGATCTCGTGGTTTTCTTTCATCTGGTTTTCCTTTCGTCAGGGGTTATGGCCACCTAAATGAAATGATATAACATTACATATACAGAGAACACTTTTTAACTCTCACGAGTCCAGGAGCTACCATGCAAGCCCCCGCCGAACTGTCGCGTATCCCCGTCACCATCCTCACCGGTTTCCTGGGTGCCGGCAAAACCACCCTGCTCAACCGGATTCTTACCGAGCACCATGGTGGCCGGGTTGCCGTCATCGAGAACGAATTCGGCGAAGCCGGCATCGACAACGAACTGCTGGTCCAGGACGGCAACGAGCAGATCATCGAGATGAACAACGGCTGCATCTGCTGCACCGTGCGCGGCGACCTCGTGCGGATCCTCTCGACGCTTGCGGCCCGGCGGGACGCGGGTGAACTCGGCTTCGACCGTGTGATTGTGGAGACCACGGGTCTTGCCGATCCCGCACCCGTTGCCCAGACTTTCTTCGCCGACGAGGCCGTGCAGGAGCGGTACCTGCTCGACGCCATCGTCACCGTCGTTGACGCCCGCCACGGTGCCGACCAGCTCGACGAGCATCATGAAGCCCAGGAACAGGTCGGGTTCGCCGACCGTATCCTGGTCTCGAAAGCGGACCTCGCCGGCGAAGCCCAAACCCAGGCGCTGATGCAGCGGCTGCGACAGATGAACCCGCGCGCGCCCATCCGCGAGTCACACTTTGGCAAGACCGATCTCACCCAGCTGCTGGACACCCGCAGTTTCGACCTCGATGCGATCGTCGAGATCGAGCCGGACTTCCTGCAGGACGTTTCGCACACGCACGATGACGACGTGACGTCGTTCGTCTACCGCAACACCGCGCCGCTCGACCAGGAAAAACTCGAAGCCTTCTTCAGCACCATCGTGACGATCTACGGTACGTCGATGCTGCGCTACAAGGGCGTGCTGAACGTCGCGGGGGCCGACCGGCGCCTTGTCTTCCAGGGCGTCCACATGATCTTCGGCGCCGACCTGGGCACACCGTGGCGGGCGGACGAGCGCCGCGAAACGAAGATCGTTTTCATCGGCAAACAGCTCCCGGTAGAAGTCTTCAAGGCGGGGCTCGACGGTTGCGTGTAGATCGGACGGCTCGCCGGGAGACCGGTGGTCCATCGGTCATGCGGGTAGCGTGCCAGCCAACAGACCTTAAGCCCGCGCACTCCGTATCAGCGAGACGAGGCATGCGCCACAGGGGAGCGAGGTGATGATACTGATCCGCAAACCGTCAAGGGCGGCCAGCATGCGCATCCTGATATCTCGCCAGACCGGCCGCGCACCGTCCGTCGGGCAGCTTCCCAAGGCCGGGATGCCTTCGTCGGTTTCGCTCCACGTCCCGTTGGCCGTCCGAACGATGACCCGAAGTCGCTGCGCGGGTCAGGGCTCCGAAAAAGTTGTCCACCAGGTCTTATTTCGGGATGCAGTCTGAACGGATCGCTGAGCTCGGCCGTGTCGTCCAACGCTGAATAGGCCCACTATCGTTTACAGCTTTCATCATATAGATGTAAACGTAGTAGCAGTTAACAAGGCCGCCTTTATTATGTGGAAAACCGCGAATAATCGCTGTGAATCAAGGTTTTAGGAACTTTAGAACTCTGAGGATTCTTTGGGAACATCGAACATGAGCCAAGGATAAGTTTACGGGGCGCAGAACAAACGACAGGTTATGCAGATTCCGCCCACAGTTAGCCAAGGTGATGTACAGGAGTTAGCCACAACCATCTGTGGATAACCTCCACGTCCTGTCGACTGATTGCCGGCATGGTTTCCGCTGAGAAAGATGGTGTGTGGTCATCGCTACACGTTGACGTCCTGGTCGCGCCTGCCGTCATCAGTCAGACCCAAGCCACCCTTGCTGTCAACGGGGTGGCTCACGCGACGAGACGCACGGATGCCGGACCTTCCTGGCGGCGACGACGCAGGCTCGGGACGGAAGGCGTTTCACCCGGCAGGTGATGAGGACTGTGCCGATCCTGCGACATGAGCACGTCATGAGCGCAGACCGCCGTCCTGACTTCGTGCAGCCACGGCAAGGACGGATTGCCTGTAGGATGCACGTATGGAAAAGCACGACGGCGAGCTACGAGGTGGGGAGTGGACTTACCGAGCTGAAACAAATTAATCAAAAGTCCGCGCTTCGAAAGACACGCGATCGTGCGGATTCTATGGGGCAGCGCTTGCGCTGCCCCGTTTCGCACATCGTGAGATTTTCAGCGAGCCGTGACCGGAGTGAAAATGACTGACACGTCCAGATCCCGGTGCGCGCCGTTCGCATCATTTACCTGGTGCAGAATCTGTAGCGGCTGACCAACGCGGTCCAGCACGCTAGAGCCGTCAGAATCACTCGCCCATGACGCCTCGGAGATATTCCCGCACTTGCCCGAGTTGAAGTCGTGATACCCGAGGAGCTTGCTTGCGGCAACGTCCTGCTCGAACCCGACCTGACCGTTCTTCGAGTACAGCAACGGTGTGATCTTCACCACAACTCCGTCGTGGATGTCGCGAGGTGCGGGGTTCAGCGTGCAGGGGCCATCATACTTCATCGATTTATGGACACCGGATAGATTACTGAATGTCGCCGTTTGCCGAATATCTACATCCTTTTCCTGCGTGAACGACCCGTAGAACGAAGACGTAACCTTGACGGTCACGTGAACCTGCTGGTCGGTCGATTCAGCAGGATTCGACGACTGCTGCGCAAAGGCTGCGACGGGAGGAAGCGCGGCAAGAGCTACTGCCGAAAACAGAAATTTCACAAGCACCTCACTATCTGGGTTTTCGATGAACTGCATACCGGTTTACGACAGTATTACTTCCAGATTTAGGCATATTCGGTAAAAAATGGCGCGTGGGTTATTAAAAATATATACGTAACGCATATCGAAATGATGATAACCAGCGAGAATACCGTCGAGAATTTTTGTGTGTAGGGAAAAGGAAATGCGCAAAGATTTCCCAAAGGTGAACCTGCTTTGCCGACCAGACACCAAGATTCATTTACTTTGGGAACTTCCAAAAGGACAGAAAATGACGGCTCGGAAATTCGAGTGGATGGCATCGGCGCAAAATCACTGTCCTTGCCATGATTAAATGCTATGCCGTCTTTGTCGACCGAGCGTAGCTATCAATGTTCCGTCGGACTGCTGCGTGTGCTTTCCGCGGCACCATCGCTGCGTGAGTTGATAATCCGCCCCGCAAGTGCGCCCGCACTCATAGCAGACGCCAACAGGGACTGGCATGTGGGACGCTACTGCCGTCCCATCGCAGTAACACCTATCGACAATTTTCATATGCTAATGCCGCCCGAAACCCGGCTTCGCAATATCGTCACGATGTTTGTTTATGGGCGATCCTTCCTGCTGCGGCACGAGCCAGACGCGACCGCGGCATGCTGACCGGTGCGAAAGCATGTTGGCACGTCTTCTCAATCAGGAGAGAGGCGTGTGTTTTGTTCGCTCTCGCCAGCAACTCCACTTCCTGCTTGCGCTGAAATAACTGGGCACCGGCACTTCGGCGAAGCAGCGCGTGGACGACCTGGATTATGAGCGTGCCGCAGCTTTGTGACCATATTCGGCAAGGCACCTGGGACCTCGCCGGGTCGCTACATGGCGGACAGACGCATGTGGGGCCCGTGACTGAAACTAACAACCTCTCACTAGCGCACATATCCGGCGGACGAATGTAGAACGCCGCGCCTGAACAACCTGTTGAGGGGCTCGGAGAAATATCGGAAGACGATTTGGGCGACAAGTGCGGCGGCGGCCAGATAAAACACCAGCCAGAGCGGCTTCGCATACAGCCCGACGTACTGGCGCGTTACGTATTCATGCAAGATGCCGAGCACGACAATGTGGAGCAGTTGAAGCTCATAGCTGCGCTGTCCGAACCAGCGGATTCGAAAGGCCGACGGCTTCGCGTTCGACTTCCAAATTACCTGTGCTCGGCGATATGTATCGATCAGGCTCGGGTCTTTGCCGCAAAAATCGAAATTCCCGATGCACCCTACCGTCGAAGACACAATGCCGTCATGCCCGTCTTTCCAGGCGGGCGAGCGCGATGGTTCCGGCGATCATCAGCACAGCCGCCAGCGCGAAGCCAAGCATTGGGGTGGCGGCTGTCCATACCGTGCCGACGATCGCGCTTGAAACGAATTTTGTCGTACCGTTCACGGTGCCGAGCGCACCATAGCTGATGGCGAGCGTATCGGGCTGGACCATTTCCGCAGTGACCGTCGATTCCAGCGCTTCCTGCACGGCGACATACAGCCCGGCGACCAGAAAAATACCTGCCAGCAAAGGCACGCTGTCGATGTGCCACCAGAACGCGAGCGCCATCAGCGCTGCCGTGAGCGCGCCCAGCACGTACCCCGCAACCAGCACGGGGAGATGGCCGGTCCGGTCGGCTGCCACGCCCACCGGATACGAGACCGCAACCTGAACGACATTGCGCCACACGTAAAGCAGGCCCGCCACCTGTGCGGCCTCGATCGTGCCGAGTCTCGGTGTGAGCAGGGTCGTCGCGGCCAGAATCAGCAGGCTGTGGGAGAAATCGCCGATGCCGAAAATGCCAACGGCCCCGAGATAGCGCCTGAACCGCCGTGGCAAGGTGCGCAGCGAGCTGAAAAATCTGAGCGCCGGATTCGACGAACGCTCTGGGTCCCTGACCAGTGTCAGAAACGCCAGCACGGCCAGCACGCCTGGAATCACCGAGGCCCACAGGGCCAGACGGAACGGGCCTGTGGCGCCGAGCCAGGGCAATGCCTTTGCCCAGCCCAGCAACGCGACGCCGAGCAACGGGCCGAGCACGGCACCGATCGTATCGGCCGCCCGGTGAAAGCCGAACGCCCGGCCGCGCGTTGCCGGCGACACGGCCTGAATCACGATCGCATCGCGCAGCGGGCCGCGCAGTCCCTTGCCAAACCACGACACGATGCGTCCAAGCAGCAGCAAGGGCCAGCCCGCCGCCAGCGCGATCAGCACCTGTCCGACCGGTGTCAGGCCATAGCCGAGCAAAACCAGCAGCTTGCGATGCCCCAGCCGGTCGGCGATGTAGCCCGAGACCATCTTCGTGAATGCGGCCACGGCATCGGCAATGCCTTCGATGATGCCCAGCATGGCGGCTGGAACGCCGAGTACGGCCAGAAAGCCGGGCAGGATAACAGTCGTTGTCTCATAGCAGAAATCGCCAAGCGCACTCGTAATCCCCGCGCCCGCCACGGTGCGGTTAAGCCAATTTTTTGGCGACTCGGCGGGTACTGCAGTCGCAGCGACTTCGTTGTTTTCACTCATGTCGTGATCCCTTCTCTTCGCCTGTTCGCTACCGACACGTGGAGTCAGCGGCATCAGATACGGTAGGTGGCGATCCTGGCGGTCGTGGCCCTCGTGCCTGCCCATGACTACAACTCGAATGTCGCGAGCACGGGGCAATGGTCGGAGGCCGTGTCGGTGATGCTGTTGCGGATGACCTGATAACTGCGGGCCTTCGCGGCGAGCCCGCTGGACGCCAGCAGGTAGTCGCAGCGCATGGTGGCGAACTCGGCATCGCGGTAGGCCGCTGTGGGAACCGTCGGGACACCGGCCGCGTCCAGTTCCTGGCCGAGGTCGACCCAGCCGGCCGCTTCCAGATGCGCGAGCACGCTGCGGTCGATGCCCTGCAGGTCGTCGGCCACATAGCGGGCACGGTGGTGCGGCGCAAGTGCGGCCCAGTCCTCCGGCTCGGAGTCATGCGGCGAAGCGGAATTGAAGTCACCCGTGACGAGCGTCAGTCGCTCGGGGGCAGCATGGACAGCCAGATAGGCGGCTTCCCGGCGGCGAATCTCCGGCCCGTTCGGGCGCAGATGGGCGCTGATGAAGGTGACGGGCAGTTCGCTGCCGGGGACCGCGACCCGCAGTGTCGCGAGCGTGTGATGGAAGTTTGCACCGTCGGCCTCGAAGCCCAACGGGCGCAGCGGCTCGCGAATGAAGATGGCGATGTTCTGGCCAGTGCGCGGTGCAACAGCCAGAAAGCCGCGCATGGCAATCTGCTGTTCGAGCGCGTGGAGCCACGCACCGCCGTTCGCATCGAAGCCCTTTGCTTCCTGCATCAGGAAGACGTCGGGCCGAAGATCGTTGATCAGCCCGACCTGAGCCTGCGCGCGGCGATCATCGCCGCCGTCGCGGCCGGCGAACAGGGTGTTGTAGGTAAGAACGGTCAATGTGGTCATGGCGAGCCTGCTGTTTGTTATTGCGGTCGGGGTGGCGTGAGGTGGTTTTCGTCGTGTGCCTCGAAAACACGCTGGGCATAGGTGTCGAGCAACGCTTCGCATTCCTTCAGCCGTGTGGCGGCTTCGGCAGCCAGGGGCGCGCCGTAGAAGTCGAGCTTCACGATCTTCTCCAGCCACGACTCGAGCTTCCTGAAATCGACGTCGTTTTCCTCAAGCTCCGCATAGGTGAAGTGGCTGTCTGCAGTCTCTTTCGCAATCTCCGCCTCGAAATCCCTGCACTTGTCGAGGAATTCGACGTACTCCTCGTTGCGATCCGCCTTGAAGCGGCCGACGACCTTTTCCTCCTGCCCCCGATCGAGGGCGACGGTCTCGAGCAGGACAGACTCGCCCGACATCCCGTCGATCTCGTTTTCGATGATCTTGAGGCGGCGGATATGGTCGTCCGTCCTGGGCAGCAGGCAGACGCCGCTTTGCAGATAGACCGCACCCATGCCCTTGAGCTTGCGCCAGAGCGCAACGCGTTTCCTGGCGGGTTCGGCGGGCACCTTGTAGGTCAGGAGTAACCAGTTCTGAGTGTTCATGCCGACGATTCTAAAGTAACCATCGTTACATTACAATAGAACGGGCAGAACGGTAACTTATCTCGAAAATTTTTGTGACATGACAATTTCCCCGGTTGTTCAGGACCATCAAAGGATGGACCATGGCGGAGAGCCGCCGTGGCAGCACGAATTACCGGAATTTGCAGCCTCCATGGCCAGCTGGTGGAACTGCTCAGCAGAAAAAAATATTTCACTTTTTTTGTTACTACGGTTACAAGCATATCCACAATGGAGTGGATCATTGCCATGCTCCGAAGCCCCTCCACGTCCATCCGGGCGGGAGGGCGGCGCCTCCTGAAATCGGCGGGAGGTCGGCATCTTCCCCACGGGGCCTTCCTGTTCTCCCATAGGCGCGGCCGGCCGTATGGCCCTGGCTATAGCCTCTGCCCGAGCGTCCAGCATCGGACGTGAAGTGGCGGCTGAGCCGCTTCGCAGAGGGCGCCACAGCAGCGGATGTCCACGGGGAGACCCTTGTGGACCAGTTCCAGCATGGGCAGGAAACGGAATATCGGGAGTTTCTGCACCTCGCAACGCGGTTGCAGAAAGACATCGAGCAATGGAAACAACAACCCGCAAGAACCTCGGCGCACCGGAGACGCCTGGAAGCGTGCGGAAGTACGCTCGCTGGCTGACTGGCTGATCGCTATTCGTCAGGTTGACTTTTTTCGATGCGCCTTCGGGCGTCATGGCAACGGCCAGCCTGGACGCATCCAACGCCGGAAATCGCCGCATGGGTGTCGAGTCTGCGCCAAGCATTCGGTGACGCGATCATCGACAAGGCTATCCAACGGGGCAAGGCTGGAGAACCCGCCTTCTTCGCCCGGGAAAACCGCCGTCAGGTCGGCACGCCGATTCCCGCGCCAACGAATTCGTGGATGATTGATCGCGCCATTCTTGATCGCCACTTCCGCCACGGATGTAATGGATCCTGTGTCGGCACCGGGCAGCGTTGCCCGACGCGGTAAGATGGCCGGCGTCTGAAGGAGAATGCCTTGTACCGCTGCGTTGCCCTGCTGCTTCTACTGTCAGCTGCGTTTCCTGCCCTGTTCAGCTCGGCGGCTGTACATACGAGTCGCTATGTCGAAGTGGAATCCTCCTGAAGTCCGACTGAAGCCTCGTCCGGCTGGCATGGTCAAGCGGCATGCTCACCGTCCGTCGTCCGCTTGGGCGGCCGTTCGCACGCACCAGCGCCTGGCTGAAATGGCGTCGATGCCTGCGGGAAGTACCGCAGGCACGTCTGGGCGGCAGCCGGCCATCCGGACGCCAGCTATCCCGCCGAAGGCCGGTCCGGACGGACAACCATTTGCGGTCTGAGGTAGCGGAAGCCACTGCAACGGGCGAGGAAATTATCTATATGCGGTGATATTACCGAGCGCCAAACACTTGATTTCAATGACGGATTCTTTAGTAACGTTTTGTGCTGAGAATACCGTCCTAGCCATCAGACGAATGACCAGAAGTGAGCGGGGACTTCGACGGAAAATACCCCACTATCGTAGTCCTCGGAAAACTCATGACCACACGCTGCTCCGCCAACGCTCCAAGTTGCGAACACCTTCATTGGTAGATGCAAATGGCTCGGATCAACCCGCAACGGACCTCCAGATACCGCCTAGCGGACATTCCGCACGATGATCCACAGCGATCTCTCCCGCGGTCGCTGCGTTCCGAGGAAACGCAATCTGTCGCGCGAAGTTAGCTGATTCGATAGTCACAACCTCAACGGCACCGGCCAGCGTTAGTCGAGAAATCGGCTAACTTCAAACTGATCGAGATCAGCATGCATTTTTCCTCCGGCGATCAATGCAGCGATTTCCTGTCCAAATACCGGCGCGAATTTGAATCCGTGTCCCGACAAACCCGCGGCAACAATCAGCCCATCGACGCGCGGATCAACTCCCACGATCGGGTTCCCATCCGGGGTATCGTCAAAAAATGACACCCTGCTGCCAACCGGCGACGCATCCGAAAGCCGGGAAAATCGCTGCGCGGCGCGTTCGCAATATCGCCGGCTCACATCGCCACCCATCTGGGGGCGATGCGCGTCAGGATCGACCGGTCCACTGTCGTCCGGAGCGAGGGAGCCGATCATATAAATGCCAGGGCTATCCGGCCGCAGGTAGAAACCGTGTTTCCTTTCGCTATACCCAGGCAGTTGCGCTTCTTCCGCCTGCGCCTCGATCCTGCAGATGGCCACGCCTTGTCTCGATGCGGTAATGGGCAGATCGGCGCCGCAAGTCGCAGCGAGAGACGCCGCCCAGGGGCCTGCAGCATTGACCAGGACGGCGGCGTCGATCCGGCCGCGATCGGTTTCCACGCCGGTTACCCGCCCATTGAGCGTGTGAATCCGGCACGCGGTGCGGTGCTCGTCGATGACCGCGCCGAACCGCTGCGCGCCCTGCGCGAAAGATTGCGCTGTTGCGCGTGCGTCGCAGTAGCCCGCATCCTGCTCGTATACGGCGCCAGCGAGACCGTCGACCTGGAGGTCGGCGATTAAAGCTCGCATCTGCGTCGGTGAGTAGAGCGCCACGCCGATACCGTCCGATTGCTGCTGATGCACCTGCACACAGGTACGTCCCCACTCGGCTTGTGTCACGCCTGTCAGAAAACCAGTACGCTGGTAGCCGCACTCGCCGTCGAACATCTCGGCCCATTGCCGGTAAATCCGCAAGCCACGCGCCGCGAGTCGAGCCAGCGCGGGGTTCGGATAGTACTGACGGACAATGCCTGGAGAATCGCCGGACGAGCCGGATGCGATTGTCCCGCGCTCCAGCAACCTTACCGTCAAACCGGCCCGCGCGAGATGCCACGCGACGCTGCTTCCGGTCGAGCCGCCACCTATCACCACGACGTCGGCTGTCTCACGCATGGCTTGCCACTCCGGCGAGCGAAAGGCCGGCCGGCAAGCATGGACTGAGCGATTCCAGCGACAGCGGTGAGAACCATGCGCGGCAGTTGCCTTGCATATGCGGTGTCGACACGCAACGCACCTCGCGCCGCAACGGCATTCCTTCATGTCCAAGCGCGCGCCACAGTTCGGAAGACAGACGGGGCATGATCGGTGCGGCAAAGTACGCGAGGCCTTTGAGCCAACCGTACGCCTCCTCTGGATTCCCAAGATCGACCTGTGGCAGGCCATCCCATGCAAGCAGCACGGCACATGCAGCGCGCGCGGAGACGGCATCGAGCCGGAACGCGTGATCCAACGCACTTGACGACGCCTCGAATCGCCCAGCCATTGAAGCCGACATGGACCACTCGCGCTGGGGACTTCGCGCCAGCGTCTCCCACGCAGCGTCGATCCGCGCTTGCATCGTGCCTGCCAGGTCGTCGTTGACGAAGCGGATAAAGTCGCCCACGTCGAAGTTGCTCGTCTGCTCCTCCGGACTTTCGCGAGCCAGAAAGCAACGTACTGCATCGCTCGACGCAGGCGTCATGTCGACGATATCGGCAGCCCAAACCACATGCAGCCTGCTAGTCGAAAACTTGGAACCCTGAAGGTTATAGAAGTAGTTCGTCAACACGTGATCGAACGGCTGACGCTCCGGCAATGCATTCATTACCGCCACCGAGCCCGCCAGCAGCAGGACGGCATTGTCGATGCCAAAGCTGACCAACGTCGTCACATCGCTGCCGCGGGCCATCGGATGAGCGTCACCGCCCTCCATCTGAGCGTAGCGCTCGCCGCACGTCAAGCCGTACTCCCACCCCGCCTCGAACAGGACTCGGGGATTGCCCCACCGGTCCGCTGGCCAGGCGACGCCCCAATCACCAGGCGCGGTCAGCCTGACCAGGCCACGCTCGCGCGCTAAAAACCGCAGCACCACTGCGATGAACTTCTCGGGCGCACCGGCGCATTGCAGCCGTCGTAGGAGTTCCGCTTCATCCGGCACGCGCAGGAAGATGTTTTCCGTCTCACGCCATTCCAGATCAGCATCGCCCATCCGCGGTCCGGGATTGAGCATCGACTCAGGGCGAAAGTGGGCACCGCAGGCCTCGCAAAAATAACCGGCCGCCGGGGCTTCGCACTGCGGGCATTGGCCTGTCAGCCATGCGCCCACGAGGTACCGGCCGGTCGCGCGGCTGTACAGCACCTTCTCGACGATGGTATCGGTATGACCGCTCGCCACAAGCATCTCGACAGCGCGCCGTGCGGTATTGGCGTGGCTAGGTGCATGCGACCCTTGCACCAGATCGAGAAAATCGTCGACTTCGATGTCGAGCGCCGCCAGATCGCGGGCAATCTGCGCGTGATAGTCACGACAGACTTCCTCCGGCGGGCGGGTCTCCTGTAGTCCCTTCCAGAGCACGTACGAGTCGAAGCCATCAACGGCGGACACGACGCGCACATGATGACCTTGACTGCGAAGATAGCGGCACAACATGTCCATCCGCAGATAAGGCCCGGCGATATGGCCGAGGTGCAGCCGGCCGTTCGGTGTCGGCGGTATGGGCATCAGAAAGAACTTCCGCGCTGAAGAGATCACAGTAGCGTCCATGTGTACATAGATTTGACAGAAAGCAGGAAGAGCGCGAGGGAATTGCCTCAGGCTTCGATCAGGCGCAACGCTTCCTCCGCGATCCCCGGCGCTAACCGGAAGCCGGCACCGCTGCCAGCGCCAGCAAAGACCGCCGGGAGGCAGGGGTCGAGCGAGACCAGCGGTTCCCCTGTCGACGTGTAGGCATCGCAAAACACCCGGCCACCGCAGCAGACATCGGCCAAATCCGGCAGATATCGACGCAAGACGGCCTCGGCTACGTTACGGTCGCGGTCGCTAATTTCGAGAGCGTGCTTACGAGGCCGGCAATCCCATTCGTCGCTGCGAAAACTAAACAACCATTGATTGCGCGCGGGCAACGGCATCAGATAGGCGTCGTCTTGTGGAAAGAACACAGCTGCAGCGTCAGGCTGCGGCGCGCGATCGACGTGCAAGGCGACGACTTTCTTGATCCGCACGTCGTGCGCGTCGGCGAATGCTTCGAAAGGCTGCTCGATGATCCAGGGCCCGACGGCAACCACGGAACGCGCGGCGTGGAGCGCACGACCGTCCGCCAGACATAGCTCCGTACCTCCTGCGGACGGCTGCATCTTTGTCACGGCAGCGCCTTCTACACAGCTTACGTTCGCCGAACGCAGACTCGCGCTGATCAGCGACCTGGCGATGAGCCCTGGATCGTGACTGATCGCCGTGCCACCGCGCAGCACAGTCTGCACGGCGTCGAGACGCACCGAAAGACCGAGCCGGCTTTCCAGTTCGGCCTGTGGGATCGAACCGCCACCTATCGAGAAGTCGACCGCAACCGTGCGCACCTCGTCACTGGATTGCGCGTCGGTAACCCAGAACACGTCCGCCCGAGTTGTGTTCAAACCCAACGGCGCCTGCACACTGCCGTAAAGGTCAGCGCTGATTGCCGCCAGCTTGCGCTCACGCGCTGAACGCCCCGTGGCGAGCAGCACGCCAGCCGAATGCGCGGTAGCTCCATCGCCTACCCTGTAGCGATCGACGAGTACGATGCGCCATCCTGGATGCCGTAGAGTCGCCAGATACAAGGTCCACGCGCCGACTATGCCGCCGCCGACGATCGCCAGGTCGTATCGGTCATTCATCATCACTCCCACCACACGGAGAAAATCTGCGCTTCGACATCGCCGCTATTTCTCGCGAAGTGGGGGTTCCACGATTCGAAAAATACCGCCTGCCCGGCACCCACGTGATGCCAGGCGTCGCCGTAAAAGACGTCGACGGTGCCCGCGGAGATGAACCAGATCTCACGGACAGCATGCTTGTCTTCCAGCGTCCCGCAACCGGGCCGTATCGTGAACCGCGAAGTGCGCAACGGCGCCCCGGCCATCGCGTCGACGAAGCTGTGCATGAACAGCTTCACGCCTTCAATATTCACGGCTTCCTGCCATTCCGGTATGACGGGAAAAGGTGCCACCACCGCGTCCGCCGATGCGACTTCCAAATGATTTTCCATAGCCATCCTTAAACAAATTCGCAGCTGACCGGGCAAGTTACGAAGCCATTCGCAGGCTGGGGCTGGCTCCTTGGCTGGAATGGCTTCGCGCATCCCAGCTCACGAAGGGCGCCGGCACTTCCACGTCGTACACGGCGCGATGGGCGACACTATTGATGATCCGCGCGCAGCGCCACGGAATCAGGCCGAGATTGGGATCGGCGATACCGCGCTGGCTGCGCGCGGCGTTTTGAACGTAAATCCGGCAATCTTGCGGGCCGTCCCATCTGATCGAGTAATCCTCGTCCACGACGAACTCGCCCTCATTCGTATCGATCCGCCCGGCGATAGGATCGAGGAAAGCCGGCATACGGTAGTCGTAACCGGTGCACAGTACGACGACGTCGGCATCGAGCGCTTCGCGAATGCCCGAATGTGCATGCTTTAATTCGAGCGCCCAACCGCCCTTGTTGCGGGTGACGTCAACCAGTTCGCGGCCGGGTTGAAGATGGAGGTCGCAAGGATGCCCAAGCACATTGCGCAATTCATACACGCGCCGATAAATCGATTCGAGCAGCGAAGGTGAAATGCCGTCGCTCGCCAGCTTCTGCTCGGCGAGCAATTGGCGCCGCTGTGTTTCGGACAGACCGTAGAAATAGTCGCTGTATTCAGGTGTATAGAGTTCGTTGGTAAAGCTCGACTCGTCGAGCGGAAAGAAATTCCAGCGGCGCGATACCCAGGCCACGCTTGCCGGCATGGCATCCGTATTGGAAATGAGATGCTGGAAAACCTCCGCGCCCGTCTGGCCCCCGCCCACCACGACCACGCGCTTGCTCTGAACCGGATTGTTATTGAGCAGATATTGCGACGCATGTAGCAACGTCGTGCCGAGCCACGGCTTGGCGCATGCCGGCACACTCGGCTGCTGGCCCGTACCGAGCACGACGTTGCGGGTGGCTTGGGTTCCACCCGAGCCCTTCACGACCAGGAGGCCGCCTTCGATGTCGACCGACTCGATGTCACTGTCGAATTGCAGGTCCGGAATCTGTTCACAAGCCCAACGATAATACTGGTTGAATTCGCGCCGCAGTACCTGCGGGAAATTCGCGTTCATGAAGCACAGCAGGCGCTTATGCTTGACCAGAAACGACAGGAACGAGAGCTCGTTAGTCGGATCGACGAGGCTCACCAGATCCTTCAGATAAGGCACCTGTAGCGCTGCCTGCGGGAGCATCAGGCCTGAATGCCACTGGAACTCGCTACGCTTGTCGAAGAATCGGCCTTTGATCTGCTGATGCGGGCGTAACAAAGCCGCGAGGCTCAAATTCGCCGGCCCTATGCCGATTCCTACCAGATCCATTACCGCATCTGACGTAAGGTGCATGGTTTAAATCCTTTTGATTGGCGGAAACAGAGCTTCGAAAAGGCGCAGAGACGCCATGTGCGGCGCGAACGCTGCGCATGCCAGCTTGCTGTGGGTACAAGAAACGCGATGTCGGCTACGCAGTCTCACGCGCGTAACGGGTGGCCAGTACCGAGGCGAGACTCCATAGAAGCGCTGCGAGCAGTGACAGGCCGATAGCCAGATAGACCGCGACACGAACCCCGCTATCCAGTGGCTGGATGGCGCTCATCAGCGCGCCGAAGATCGCAACCCCGAATGCGGACCCCGTTTGCCTGCTTGCATTGAGAACGCCTGCTGCAACGCCCGCGCGCGCCTTATCCACCGCAGCCATCAATGCGGCGGTCGCCGCTGGTGTAATCACGCCGGCACCGAAGCCGACGGCCGGGAAACAGAGTGCAATCCGCCAATAGGGGGCATCTTCGGCCAATGCAAGCAGCCCGACGAAGCCCAGTGCATAGAGCAGAAAGCCGCCGCACACGAGCTTGTGTGCACCATAAGCCCTATTCAAAGCGCCTGAAGCGAAACTGCCGACTGTCACCATCACCGTCAAGGGCAAAAACGCGAGACCGGTCCGCAACGGCGGCCAACCGCGCGCGGACTGAAAATATAGGCTCAGCAGAAAGAACAATCCGTAGAACACCAGACCCGAGATCATCGACGCAAACGCCGATGCGGAAAATGTCGGATGCCGAAAGAAGTACAGGGGCAGCATGGGTTGTCGGCGCCTGGATTCAACCAGCGCGAATGCAATCCATGCAACGATCGCGGTCGCGACGCCGGCGCGGATGACCGGCACATGCCACCCCAGCTTCGCGCCTTCGATCAGCACTGCCACCGACGCACCCAGCGCGACGATGGCGAGCACCTGCCCGGCCAGGTCCAACGGCCGGTCGGACACGGCAGGACGTGCGGACTCGATTCGCGTGGTGAGCCAGACGCCGATTAGCGCAATCGGCACGTTCACCAGGAAGATGCTCCGCCAGCCCAACAGATGAATCAGCAAGCCGCCAACGAGCGGCCCTGCCGCCATCGCGACGCCGCCGCATCCGGCCCACACGCCGATCGCACCGGCTCGCTGCTGCGCAACCGGAAACGCACTATTGATGAGTGTCAGCGAACACGGCACCAGTAATGCCGCACCTATTCCCTGTAAAATCCGTGCAGCGACAAGAATCTGCAAGTCCGGTGCGAATCCGCATAATGCCGATGCGCAAGCGAAAATCAGCAGTCCGGCCAGATAGACCGATTTTGCACCGATCCGGTCGCCCAATACTCCGCTACTCAGCAACAGGCTCGCAAATGTGAGCGTATAGGCATTGACCACCCATTGAAGACCCGTGATATCCGAGCCCAGACTCGCAGCAACGGGCTCCAATGCGACGTTGACAATGGATGTATCTAATATGACGACGACGTAGCTGAGACTGGTCGCCGTTAATACCCGCTTTTGATGTTCATTTTCATTATTCACGAGCCCAAACCCCATTTATCAATTCTCTGTTGACTATAAGCCGGTGTGAACTGAGAATGCTTCGGAGCGTATCGAAGTGTGTAGTCTAGGATTTTCGTTAGCTAAAACGCATTAATCCGGGAGGCTGAAAGATGAGTCAGCACAATATCTCAACCGTTGCACATTTGATCGCGGAGCCGGTTCGGGCTGTGATTCTGATTACGCTAGCAAACGGCAACGCCTTGTCGGCGAGTGCACTTGCCGAAGCGGCGGGCGTGACTGCGCAGACTGCGAGTTCACACCTGGCCAAGCTGCTCGACGGCGGCCTGCTGACCGTCGAAAGCAAAGGGCGGCATCGTTATTTCCAGCTCGCCGGCGCGCACATTTCGCATGCGCTCGAAAGCCTCGCGTCGATCGGCCCCGTCACTCCAGCCTGGAGAAACACCCCGAACCGCTCGGCCCGCGAACTGCGCTTCGCGCGCTGCTGCTACGACCACCTCGCGGGCCAGGTCGGCGTCGCCGTCACTCAAAGCATGCTCAGACGAGGCTTCGTCGTCGAGGCCGGCGATCGCCAGTACGCACTCACCGCTTGCGGCAACACATGGCTGCAGGAACTCGGCGTCGATGCTGCCCCGCAGACCTCGGACCATACGGGGCACGCCCGGCAGTGCCTCGACTGGACCGAGCGGCAATACCACATCGCGGGACCGCTGGGCGCCCGTCTGATGGACGCTTTTGTTGCATGGGACTGGATGCGCAAGTCGCCCGTGGCGCGCTCGGTCACGATCACGTCCAAGGGGTGGGATGCGCTGGAAAAGCACTTCGACATCCGGCGTAATATGGGTGAAGCAGCTGCGCTGCTGCCGCAAACCGACCGTCCAGTCGAGGAGCAACCTGCGTTCGCATGAGACCACCGCAGCGCGGCCGAAGTGTGGCTATGCAGCTCGTGCGCGCGCCGCGGTGGCGCTTTGTATCTCGGTGATTCGGCGCTCCAGATCTTCGCCGGTGGAACGCCACGCGGGAACGCCATCGATCAGACGCTTGTGCCATGCCATCAGATCAGGATAGGCGTCGAATGGCGCGCGCGTGCGCGGAATGTGGCTAAACGGCGCGGCCAGATCGATATCGGCCAGCGTCAACGTGTGACCCACCACGAAGGGGCGATCGCGCAGATGAGCGTCAAGCACGGCGGCATAGCGATGGATAGACTTTAGCGCATCGCCGACCAGCGCCGCGTCTTCCGGATGTCCCTGAATCTGTTTGATGAAGCGTTCTTCGATCAGTATGGAGGGGCCACGACGGAAATGCTCGGCGGCCCAGAACATCCACTTGAGGGTTTCGAAACGGGCGGCGCCATCGGGCCACAGAGCGGAGCCCGCCTTCTCGGCCAGGTAAATCATGATGGCCGAAGCCTCGAACAGCACCACATCGCCGTCGACGAAAGTGGGGATCGTCCCGTTAGGATTCAGCGCCAGGTATGCCGCAGTGCGATTTTCTCCCGCGAACAGATTGACGAAGATGAATTCCACGTCGAGCTGCAGGTGCCGTGCTACGGTCAGGACGCGTCGCGTATTGCTCGATCCCCGATCGCCATAGAGCTGCATGTTGATCCCCTTGAAAACGCGCGAGCTGGCTGCAGCCGGCGGTTAATGACCCTTGCGGTTGAACTCTTCAGATCGAGCGCCATGCCGCCGTTATCTGGTTAGCCTGGCGAACCGACTGGTAGACCGCATTGACCATAGGCGCCGCGAGATAGGAGGCGATGCCCGCAGTCCAGATACGTTCGGGCTCGCTTGCTTCGGGCAGCCAGACGCGAAGATCCGGCGATACGCGTGGCGCTGTGACAGGCAACAGAGTATCTGCCGTCAACGCGAGCGAATCGTATGTTGCATGGAAACGTGGCCTGTGAAACCCCGTCGCGCAGATGACGGCGTCGAAGCTGTCAAGTGCGCCGCTGCTCCACTGGACACGCCAAAACTCGTCCCGACGCAAGCGCTCGGGCACGGCCGGCATCACCTGCAACCGGCCATCGTTGATGTAACCCAGCAGCTTCTCTGCGGTGCCGAGTGGCATTGCAAACAGATACCGGCCGACTGCGGTGGCGCAGTTGCCGAGCGCCTGGCTCCGCGCCTCGGGCGTGCCGTCGCGCAACAGCTGCTCCGCAAGGTCCATATAACGCACCAGGATGTTCTGCCAGTCCGTCGCGCCATGCCGGGCCAACCCGGCTTCTTGTGCGAGCCGTTCCGCCGCATTTGCGGATCGGTCGATCTGACTGCGCAACGGCCGACCGGCGACAGCCTCGGTCGATCGTGCAACTTGCCGCAGCAGACGCCGATAAAGCAGTGGGCTCGATAAATCGAGCCGCGCAAATGCTGCTTCGTCGATTGCGATGGGACATTCTCGCGGTGTCGCGGTGCGTACGGCAGGCAACCGGCCCGATGGGGACGCCATCACCACGGAGTGCCCGGCGCCGCATGCGAGCAGTGCCGCGTCGACCGCCGACAGTCGGCTGCCGACGACCAGAATGCGGGACGGCATTGCCAGATATTCCATCACGCGCCGCTCGGGGTACAGACATTCGAACAACGCCGGCGCGCCGATATGCGGTCGCAGCGCCTCCGGCAGGAACGGTGCACCGCTACCCGTGCAGATCAGGACATCGCTCGCTTCAAGCGAACTACCGTCGTCGAGCAATACGCGATACCGGCCTGTGGGCTGCTTCTCGATCCTCCGCGCGGCCCTCCTTAGATGACGATGCTGGACGCCAGCGTCGCGCGCCAGCATCCGATAGTGCGCATAGCGGTCGGCAAGGTAATGTGAAACGTGAAAACGCGGAACAAACGCGTCAGGCGAAACGTCGATTGCCTGCGCGTGAAGGTAGTGCAAGAAATCGTATGAATCGTCGTCGAGCAGAGACATCGTTTCGACGGATGTATTACACAGGAGCGCGGGCTCTGTCGTGGCAAAGGCGATTCCATTGCCGACGCCACGCGGATCGACGATATCGATGCGCGAAACGCTCCGGTTCCTGACTGCGCTGACAAAGGCCGCGATTCCCGCTACGCCCGCTCCAATAATGACAACCTCGCGCTTGCCCATCGCATCGAACATAGCCTTCCTTTTGCCCGGAACGGATGATTACCTCAGTGCATAGGCGGATGATTCTTTCACGCCTGCGCTGGATCGCCGTAGGCTGAACTCGCGTCGATGCGTGTGAGTGCAGGCGTCAACAGCCGCACGCCGTACCACCCCCAATAGACACGATGGCATTGAATCAGGCCGTGCTCAATCTCCATCATCTCCATGAGATCCACCTGTTCACCCTTCGGCGCTTCGCGAGGGTATTCCCACGTCAACTGCTGACCATTTGCGAAAAATGTGCCGGTCCGATACCACTGCCCCAGGTCGCCCGGGAACTTGCGAAGACTGTCTTCGAAGAATGTCTTGATCGCGATGCGCCCACGGATCAAGCCCGACTGACGTTCAGGATAGACGGCCAGCGCAAGCGGTGTTTCGAGGAGAGCATCTGTTGCATATAGCGCGGCAGTGCCGGCCAGATCCCTCTTGCGCACTGTGTCGTGCCAAGCCTCATAAATATGGGAGATGGTGGGATCGATAGTCTGGTTCATTGCACCTCCGCATTCAGATATGTTAGCGCGCCGCACCATGTCATTCGCTGCACACCGAGTCCAACTATAACGGCACGCAGTCGGCTAATGCTTCGATACGTATCGAAGTGTGCCGGAGCCGAGTGAGCGCGAATTTCGGCTTCTGGCAAGCATGATGGGAACGCCGTTCACAGGCGATGTTCATGGCCCACGTATCACAACGCTCCATCAACGGCGCTGTACGATGATATGGCGATAGGTGGCTGGGCGGCACGGCCCAAAAAAGCGGAAGGCGATTGACGAAGTGTTGTCTTTGACCTCGACCACAACTTCATTGAGTAAAGCAACATTGGTAGTAAGAACGGGCACTGATGATGGCGATTACACTCCGGCAGTGGTGCCAAGACTTGAAGCGGATCATCGTGCTCGCACCGTGGACGAAATTCACTCCTCTTTCTCGACTTGACGGCCTGGACGCCTGGGTCACATGTTCCGGCACGGCGAGCGGTCGATAGGCATTCTGCCTCGTTCAAGTTAGGGGCTGCGGGGCGATCGTTGACGATCTAGGCCAATCGGCTGAAGGGCCGATATTGGCGACGTTGTTCGTGCGATCGTCGAGCAGTAGCGGAAAGCCCGCGTAACTTATTCCATGAATCCGGACGTCTTCGGTTGTCAGCAGAAGCCTCACAGGCCTCGCTCCCGCAATATGGCCACCGCGGCCTTGAACCCCGAACTGTAGAGGTGCATCGCGAGATCTACGGCGCCGGCACCACCGATGCGCGAGCGCGTGTCGAAGAATCGCGAACCGGCTGCCACCGGTTCGAAGTGTCGGGTGCCGACACAGACATGCCAACGCCTGGAAGTCCGCGCCTTTACGGGAACGAACGTAGTGTCGATCACCGCATATGGAGCGATTATCCGGACGACATCCCCTACGTCCAACTTCTGCAGCGCTCCAGTTCTACGTCACTCGTTCTGGTCATCATCCCTCCCGGCTACCCGCCTTTTATAAAAAGGCTACTGCTCGACCACTATGCACGCCAGCACGGAAAATAGACAAGAGGTGCAGTAACAGGTTACGGTATATAAACCAACTGCTTCGAAGACGAGGGACAGCGCAACGCACGAACGCTCATGGGTCTCCTGGGTGATTCTGCTCTGCCCACAACATCATGAATGATAGAACGCGCCGGATTGCGCACCTGGACATGGACGCATTTTACGCGTCCGTCGAGTTGCTTCGCTATCCCGAGCTGCGTGGCAAACCCGTCGTGATCGGCGGCGGACGCAATGCGACGCCGAAAATCCTGGCCGACGGTACACGCCGCTTCGCACGGCTGCGCGACTATGTCGGCCGCGGCGTCGTGACCACCTCGACCTACGAAGCAAGGGCGTTCGGCGTATTTTCTGCGATGGGCATGATGAAGGCTGCGCAACTCGCGCCTGACGCCATTCTCCTGCCTACGGATTTCGAATCGTACCGACGCTATTCCCGGCTATTCAAGGACGCAGTTGGCGCGTTCACGGATCAGATGGAGGACCGGGGCATCGACGAGATTTACATTGACCTCACCGCCGTGACGGGTGAGTCCCGCGAGCTTGGGGACCGGATCAAGGCGGCCGTACGTCAGGCGACCAGCCTCACCTGCTCTATCGCGATCGCCCCGAACAAGCTGCTCGCCAAGATCGGATCCGAACTGGACAAGCCGGACGGTCTTACCGTTCTCACGATGGCGGATCTCGAGTCGCGGATCTGGCCGCTGGCCGCGAAAAAGATCAACGGGATCGGCCCGCGCGCAACCGAGCGTCTGGCAGGGATCGGAATCGCAACCGTGGGAGAGCTCGCCGCAGCGGATCCTGGTCTGCTCCAGGAACACTTCGGGCGCACGTATGCGGAGTGGTTCGCGCGGGTCGCGCGAGGTATCGACGATCGCCCTATCGTGGTTGCGTCCGAACCAAAGTCCATGAGCCGCGAAACGACGTTTGAGCGGGACATGCATGTGAATCGGGACCGCGTGACCCTGACACCGGCACTCACGCGTCTTTGCGAGCGGGTCGCCGACGATCTTCAGCGCAAAGGGTACGGTGGCCGCACCGTGGGTCTGAAAATCAAGTTTGCCGACTTCAGGATTGTCACGCGTGACCTGTCGCTGCCCGAAGCAGTAACCGATGCTGCGGCCATCCGGCGCGCAGCGGGCGAATGTCTGAAGCGCGTGCCACTGGATCGGCGGATTCGACTTATCGGCGTGCGCATCGGTTCGCTCGAGCGAACATCGGACAGCACATCCGCAGTGTCGCCAGCGCAGCACGAATTGCCTTTTGATCGCTAACGTTGGCCCCTTTAAACGACACCCTGTTTGCCGGCTTATCTCAGGACGGGGCGCATATCCGCCCGGTTGGACAGGTGGGCGTGAAGTATGTGATAGCGCTGAAATCTGGCGAATCACGCTCTGATCGCTGGAGGCTAGTCAGAGGCGCATGGCCAGCACATAAACTGGGACGAGACGGGCGCACTGCACGGGAGGGACGGGCTCACCCACCGCGTCTCCTTTGTCGATCACTATGCTTGCGGACATTGTCGGCCAATTCGGAGATGATCTCGGTGGCCGCGCCAATGATCTGGCTGAAATCGAATCCCGCCCGCGTCATCTCCCGATAGAACGATTTCGCAAGAATCTTTGATACCTGACCGGGGTTTTCTATCGATTGTGTGACAATATCCCCGATCGTCTGGTCGGTCGACTGTCTCAAAGCTATCTGAGCGAACGGAGAGACACTGAGTTTCTGCAGACGGTCCGCCTCGACCACCTTTCCGATGAATATGCTGAGTATGCGCAGTACGTTCAGGTCGTGGTTAGTGAACTGCGGCCGGCCTTGGGGGCCGGAAACTTGCACAAAGCCGGCAAACTTGCCGCGTAGCGTAAGAACGGAAAACATCCTGTGTCGGGACTCGCAATATTCGACGATCGCCGTCTTCGCCGAAGCATGGATTTCGCCGAAAGACGCGACGTGCCCAGCGCAGACCTCAGCGATCCGCTCATCGGCAGAAGTTGACACGATGCATTGCTTCGCACCAAGCGCCTCGGCGACCAGCAGCTCTGCTTCCTCCGGCACAAATATCGCTGACTGTAGGACCGTGCTCCCGGCTGTCCGCGTCTCGCGTTCTTCACGTCTGTGCTCCGAACTCTTCATGTGCGTTTCTCCCGGCGAACGACGATCTTACTTCACAGGCCGCGCCCGCGCATCCCATGCTCTCGAACCGGATCGCGCGAATGATCCTGCGGCGAATATAGCTTCGGGAGAGCGATCGGCGTTAAAGCCCAAGGGGGACGAGTAGCAGTCGGGCACCTCCGCCCTGTGCGATCTCGACGGTTTCGGGATTGTCGCCCAGGAAACTCCGCTCACTCACGGCGGGACGTCGGGCAGGAATACGGTTCGGCTGAACCGATCCGCAGGCCAACGGTATCCGCCATTGTGACGAAGCAATCTGACAAGGAGCTCGGTGATCGGGCCCGACAACCCAGGGTCAGGATCGCGCGCAGAAAAGAAAGGGGCCCCGGCGCCGTCAGGAGACGGGCACCGCCCTGTACACCCGGCTCCCTTATGCACCGCGACACGTCGTTGGTCGCTCGAGGCCGTGAGCTATCAGGCTTGGCTCCAGACCGCAGCACCACCCGAGGATGGTTGCCACGCGAACGACGCACCGGGGGAGACGCCACCGGACGCACGGCAGCGGTATGCACTGGAACTCGTACACAACGTCCTGCTCAACACCTGATACTGCATACTCGCATGGATCTGGCATCACGTCACGGTCGCCTACGACGACGGAAAAAATCCAGAAACGTGTACCATGAGCATGGTGATTCCTGTGAGTCGTCCCGGGCGAAGGCCTATGTGTTGGCGCATGCAGCGTCGCTACGAGCAACAACGCAATGCAGGCAGTACCTGCGACTGTGCATTCGGTGAACTCCATAGATACCCGGTCTGGACAATTCGAAAGGGCCGCACTCGATCATGCCTGAGGGGCACCCTTAAAGTAACGCCGAATTTTTATCAGGAATATCTCTCCGCATACCAGGGCGCAGTCTGTTTGTGGCGTGTTCAGCGCATCGTGCGAGCGCGGAAGGTTCCCCCCCATTGATGGACACGAGGTCACACACACGGTAGATTGCCATCTCTCGGCGGCCCCGCTTGCGCACGCATAGAACACACGCGGAACCCGTACCTCCCGGAGAGCTTCTAAGCACTTCCCAAAGTGGCCCTCCATAGTAGAGCCTGACGGTATTTCCAGTGTTCATCGTCACAGTCACCACAAATGGTTCAAACAGACAGGACCCGTACGTCATGCGGGTAGCAAGTTCACGACCTCCACACTGACCACACCACCATCACGAGCATCAATGCAGCCAGGCCAGTGTTTACGATCCGGCTCAATACAGGATTCGTAAAAAAATGACGCAGGTTACTCCCGGTTGCAAGCCAGAGAAAATCAAAGACCACGATCACGGCCATGCAGATTGCGGCTTTGATCAACACGTCCCACTGGTCCGAAATCCCTAGCGCAAACCCGCCGAAGAGCGCGGCAAATACCGCGTAAGCCTTGACATTGGTAATCCCAAGAATGAACCCAGACAGAAAACCCGGCGAAGCAACTTCCTCGGGGTCTGAGTGCGGTGGTGCTGACGCGATCTTTACCGCGAGGTACAGGATGTAAGCTACCGACACGGCAAACAGAACCGACGAAACGACCGGAACAGCGCGCAGCGCCACAAAGACCCCACCTGCGACCAGCGCGATGGCTGGAATCAGGCCCACCACGATTCCGAAATAGAACTTCAACGAACGCCGTAACCCAAATGACGCTCCACTGGCAGCGAGCGCGACCGTAGCGGGGCCAGGGCTTGCAAGCAGAGCGATGGAAGCGAGCGAAAAGGAAAGGACCGGCTTCAGGTCCGTGGCGGCCGTCAACAACATATCACCTCGATATATTCAAATAACCAGTACACGACACATCAACGGGGCGGCAGTCCATGTTCGTGGCAGTAGTAGATCGTGTCAAACCGACCCAGGAAATCGGCGACCTCCGGTGCGATTGCTGTTGCCTCGCTACCATGCAGCACCTTCGCGATCCGTTCGGCTATCCATTCCATCTCGGCTACCCCCATCCCCCGACGGGTGACTTCCACGGTGCCCAGCCTGATCCCGGTCTCAACCCCGCCCGTCTCGACGGAGTCCCAGGGCAAAGGCATTTCGTTACAGATAATGTTTGCAGCCTCAAGTCGGCGTACGGCCGTGCGGCCGCTCCCAGCAGGTCTGGAATCGACAACGATCTGGTGTGTCTGCGTATAACCGCGCTCCGCATAGAGAACGTTAATACCCCGGTCGTGAAGGAACTCCGCCAGCGCCTGGGCGTTCGCGACAACCTGACGCATGTAAACTGGTCCGTACTCGAGCATTTCCGACGCCGCCACAGCGAGGGCAGCGACGCGATTGATCTGGTGGCTACCCGTAAGAACAGGAAAAATCGTTTCGGCAATCGTGTCAGCGAGGCGGTCGGTATTCCAGCAGATGATGCCACCCTGGGGACCACTAAACGTCTTGCCCGATGAACCCGTCATGACATCGGCACCTTCGCCGAGTGGATCCTGGAACAGCCCAGCCGAGATCAGGCCGAGCTGGTGCGCGCCGTCGAAATATACGAGCCCGCCCCATTCAGATACGATGGCCTTGATCTCCCGGATCGGCAGTGGAAACAGCGTGAGCGTCATCCCGAGCCCGGTTACCGCGGGTCGCTCCTTACGCGCTATCGTCGCAAACTCGTCGAGGTTGATGCTCCCATCCTTCACCGAATAAGGAATGTCGATCACTCTCGTCCCGCGCACGCCCGGCGGACCGTTGGTCCGATTGCTGGTGTCGCCGCCCATCTGCAGTGGTGCGGTCATCACCCTATCTCCAGGTTGAGTCAATGCGGTGTAGGCGACAAGCGTGGCCGCCATGCCACCCATCAACCGGTGGTCAGCATAGCGCACGCGAAACGCCTTCTTGAGAAGTTCGACGCATAGCGACTCCAGTTCGTCGATGAACCGCATACCGGCGAAAAACCGGTTGTCCCTGCCGATATGTCCACCGGACGCACGGGTTCCTGCACGACTTGGTCAAGGTGATTCTTGAGTTTCGATTCGCCAAATGAGGTGGCCATTGCAGATCCTTTCGCGTTCGGGAAGCGTCTAATTCTGGGGACTCGTATGCCCGCCTTTATCGTGTGGGCAAAGAGATGGTATCTGGCGAGACCGGGACCGCTCCATAGCGTTTGTAAAGTGATATATTGAAAAATCGCTCATCATGTAAGGCCCGTCGTGTGAAAATCCTTCGATCCGCCAGGCTGCTCTTCGACGATATCGATCGTCATCTGATCAGCAGGCTTCACAACGACTCACGCACTTCCATACGAACGCTGGCAGCGGAGGTCGGACTCTCGGCTCCGAGCTGCAGCGAACGCCTGAAGCGACTCGAAGACTGCGGCGTCATCCGGCGGTTCACCATCGACTTTGACGCCGCGCCGTTGGGCTATACGATCCAGGCGATCGTGCGGGTGAAGTCCCTCACAGGCCAGTTCACCCTGGTTGAAAGACTGATCAAGGAAATCCCCGAATGTGTGACCTGCTACAAGGTCACCGGCGACGACGATTTTGTCTGCCACCTCTATCTGCGCTCGGTTGCCCATCTCGACGAGGTTCTCAAACGTCTGCATGGAAAAGCCGACACGCATACTTCCATCGTGAAGACTGCCCCGCTGGACAGACGACTGCCTCCGCTATAGCGCGGCGCGCCACCAGGAAAGCAACCGTTCCCCCTTGTGCCCGGCTTCTGCACGAGGCACGACGGCCTATGCCGGGGCGCTCGTGCGACCCGCCACGGCCCGTATCGGTTGCGTCGGCGTTGCACTGATGCGCGCGAGAAAGGCGGACAGCGGGCGACGTCCCCCTGCTGTTCCGGCGCCACGCCGCTGTTCGGGGTGACCCGTGAGCCTCCCAGGAAGCCGCTCCCGCGTAGCCATCACATCCCTGCGGCGGCCGCGCTGCCCGGTCGCACGCCGATCGGAGAGCTCCACGTGGGCAAGCGGATTGAGATGCCGGGTTTCCGCAAGGTGATCAGGAGACAGATGTGCATACCGCATCGTCATCGTGAGGCTATGATGTCCCAGCGCGCGCTGCAGGGAGAGGATATTGCCGCCGTTCATCATGAAATGGCTCGCGAAGGTATGCCGCAGCACGTGCGTGAGCTGCCCCTTCGGCAGCACAATCTTCGCGCGCTGCAGCCCCTCGCGGAACGCTGACCATGCCGTGCCGAATATGCGCTCGCCTTCACCGTGGGTCCTGAAGTGCGCGTGAAGGCCTTTCGCGAGTGACTTGCTGATCGGGACTGCACGCGCCTTGCTTGACTTGGTCTTGACGAACTGGATCACGCCGTTGCGTACCTGGGAGATACGCAGTCCCTCGGCCTCGCCCCACCTCGCCCCGGTGGCGAGGCACACCATGGAGACCAGCGTGACATGCACGTTCCGGCCCCTGGGCAACTCGTCGAGCAGGGTCCGCACCTGCGGCAGTGTGAGGAAAGTGAGCTCGTTTTCCTGAATCTTGAACGCCCGCAGATCCTCCAGCGGGTTCGCACGCTTCCATTGCTTGAGCCGCTTCAGCTCATTGAACACGGCGCGCATGTACGCCTGTTCGCGGTTCATGTTGTTCGCTGTAATCCCGGCGGCGAGTCGCTGAGCCCGATACTCCGCAAACATGTCTGCGGTGAACCGGTCGGCGCGCGGATTGCCCATTGCCTCGCACATCGCGAGCAGCCGCCGCTTCGTGTCTTCGCCGGAGTTCAGACCTGATCCGTGCAGCCGGTACCATAGCTCGACGAGTTCCGACAGCAGGCGTGCGTCCTTGCGTGCCGGCACCCACTCGGGTGTCTCCTGGACCTTGGCCTGCACGTGCCGCTTCCAGGCCTCTGCGTCAGCCTTCTTCGCAAACGTCTTTTTCAGCCGCTTTGCGCCCCGTCCCCCAGGCTGCACATTGACCTGCCAGCCGGATTTGACCTGTTTGATCGTCATCTCGACACTCCCATTCCCTCACCGGCCGGATGACGATGCCCCTAGGCTCAGGGACTATCGCTTTCGATTGCCTGGCATCCGGCCTGCAGGCACATAAAAGAGATCCCACACGTCCTGGTGAGCGGTTCGGGCATCCACCCCCAGTACTGCGCTTTGTGCTCCTGGCGCAACCGCTTCGGTGCGTCGTCTGCCGCCCGGGCGGTCCTTTCCGGCGATCCGCCGGCCTCGCACCGCGCGCTCCCCTTCCCGACGCTCCCATAGCTGCTGCAGTCCGGCATATTCCGGCGTGCCCGCCAGCCGGTACGCGACTTCCGCGAGCGGGCTGTCGTGCCAGTGCGCGAGCGGCCGGGTTCTCTCTGCCGCATACAGGCGCTCCGCGTCGTCCTCCGCATTGACCCGCCCTTCGCGGAACAGCCGGTCCGCCAGCTCGATCGACGCGTGAAAATACGCTGACGACTCAGGCGAATCCACGTGCAGGCGTTCGGGGAAGGTCTGCGCGGTGGCGGGTGCAGTATGCCCATTGGTGGCGTCCGTGATGCCCGTCGCGAGCCAGAACGCGTATGACGGGAACAGCCTCGCCAGCGCCTGCAGCATGTCCGATGTCACCTTCTGCTCGCGTGCATAGACCTTGCGCCATCGTCGCGACAGGACGCCCGTGCGCTCGGCAAGCCGCTCCCAGAATCCATGACCGCCCAACAGGGGCCGCCCCGGCTCCTCCTCGTCGTAACTGACACGCGCATCGTCACCAGACTGCTCCCGAAGCAGCAGGATCACACGGTCTTCCAAGGTAGTTGACACGATTCCATTCTCTCCAGTATAACATCCCAAAACGACCATTTATCCTTTTTGGGGATAAAAGTCCTTTGGGGGACTGATGTACTCCGGAGAGTATTATGGACCAGTCTTCCCTACCCGCCGTGGCGGCATTGCCGGTCTACGCCTCGCCGCTGGTCACCCGCGAACGTTTCGCCGAGCTGGTGGGCCTGCCCATCGGCGTGGTCATCGGTTTTGCTAACCGCGGTTACATTCCGACCGTGTCGATCGGGAAATACAGCCTCGTCAATCTCGAACTCCTGCGCAAGCGATGTCTTGAGCGCGAGTTCCCCGATTGATTCCTCTCAGAGCCGGGAATGTGCCAGGTCGTACTCCACCCGGAGACGGGTGCGCCAGCAACCACATGCGCCCGCAGCACAGCGCGGACGCCTTCGACCACGGCTACCTGGTGGGTCCATCGGTGCGATCGCGATCCGGCCGGAGGGCATCCGTCGGCCGCCGGGATCGCAGTAGCGGCGGGCACTCGACCGGCGTGCGATCGACAAACCCACATTCTTGCAGCAGCAAGCAGAAGGCTGCGGGCGCGATGGCCACGTTGCGGCCCGTGCGCACCTGCGCCATTGCCTGCAGAATCTCGCCAAAGTCGGCCAGTAGCCGCCACCCGTCGTCGAACACTTCCAGCCTTGGAGCCAGCACATGGTCGAGCCGGTACCAGCGCACCGCCATTTCGCCATACGTACCGGCGCCCGAGGCCGGTACGGTCCCAAAGCACACCTCGTCCACAAACGGCGTCTCCCGAAGCGTGACTTCGGCATACCAGGCCCGCTTCAGGTGCACGAAATATCGGGAAGATACTTTCTGAGGGTTCACGGTGTCCTCCGTCTACATCCCCCGGGATCCAGTTATTAATATGGATTCCTAATTATACAATCGGCTTCGAATGGCGGTTCGATTACTTAACGTTGACCTGCTTTTATCGCACAGCCCGGCAGGCCACTCTTCTCGTCATTGACCTGCTTTCCGTTTATGGTGTCCGCTCCAGACGCGATCCACCTCCTAAAGTTAGGAGGGCAAAAGGCGCCGCAGGACCGCGTTGCGTTGTCAACATATTGGTAAAATTGTGCGACCGGGAAACGCTGAAACCGCACGTCAGAGGCGCATTCTGGCGCGACTTACTCCGGTGAACCGATACGCATGATTCAGCCCGGTGGGAAAAATCCACAAAGGAGCAACGAATGGCGACTTATCGAGAACTCAAGGCAAAGGCTGAAAAACTGCTGGCCCAAGCCGAAGAAGCCCGGCTTGCCGAACTGCATACGGTCCTCGAGCAGGTGCAGGCCCTTGTCCAGGAATATGGACTGACGCCCGAACAGATCTTTGGGCGAAAGCGCACCCCGCTGAACGGCAGCGCCGCGCAGATACCGACCCCGAAATACCAGAACCCGAAGACAGGCCAGACGTGGAGCGGCCGCGGTCGCGCGCCCTTGTGGGTCAAGGGCAAGAATCGCGAGCGGTTTCTGATTCAGGCGTAGGCGCAACTGTCGCATTGCCGCTGGCGCCGGTCGATACCCCCGCACCTGGCACATGCGCGTCAAACCGGTTCGTGGCCGCATTCCGGACCGCTACGCACCGCGACATCAATCGGTCCCGCTTCCGGCAAGTTCACCCCGTGTGCTGCCGCACCCCGCAGCGACGCCATGCGGTCAACGCGCGGCCATCGCCTCCATCTTCAGGCAGCCTTAACGTCGTGTGTGGTCGTCGGTCGGGAAAGCATTGTCGCCGGACGACATAACGGAGACCCTGCGTGGATCAACTGGACATCTTTGCCAACAGCCGGGACGTCGCACTGCTCAACGATGCACTCATCGCCCTGCAGCGATATGACGATGCCGGTACACGTCGGGTGATGCAGGTACTGGCCGCCGAATTTCCCTGTGACCACCACCTGCCGGTCCTCGAGCTTCTTGTGAACGCAATCGGTGACGATGCCGGTACTGCACCCATTTGCAGCTACGTCGCCGCCATGGAGACTGCCACGCTGCTGACGGTACACGTCCGGGCTGCTGCAATTCAACTACTTGGCCATCGCGATGCCAAGGCGTGGCTGCCGGTGTTATGGAGACGGCTTGCGCACCGGTGTGCAATGCTGGCGTACAGCCCCCGGTATGCCGATTGCCACTCCGCAGCATTCTTGCTGGAGGCTGGCGACTGGGACGCCGCAAGGCGGAAAGTCAGCGCGACCGCATCGTGGCGACGCCTCCCGGCTCCCCTTGCATGGATGACCGAGGCGACCTGGCACATCGAAGGGATGGAGGCCGCATGGCCCATGCTGGCCGAACTCGCGTGGCTCTCGCCCTCCCGCTTTGACACACTCGCCGGCCGCCTCGCGGATTCCTCCCTCGACGCGCTGCTTCTTGCTTTCAACGCGAACTTCGAAGCTAATGGCGACGGCTCTGACCTTGCATGGTTTCCCGTATGGGCATTGATCGAGAAAACCGGCCTTGCGCGATGGCTCGCCCACGCCCAGCCGTCGCGCCAGCTCGCACCCGAACGTGCGATGCGGCTGGTCCTTGATCTTCTGATCCTCGAAAGGGACGGCCGGCAACGGGAATTGCTCGCACGCCGACGGGAACTGCAGGAATTGTCACCCGCCGTCTACAGGGCGTACATGCGCACGCGCTGACGCAGCCGGATATGTCCATTCCAGCCACCCGGCCTACCGGACACTGGCAACCCCTACAGCGATACCGGCTGTGCGCAAGGATCACGGGCGAGGCGATGCGATCCGCCCGGCGCTGCAGTGTCGGACCGGCGATGCCGTTCGCTTTGTCCATCCCGCAGCCGGCCCAGGCCTGTCCTCCATATTCCCTGGAGCAGCACAGCATCAGGGCGTTGACGCGCAAGCAGCCCCAGGAACCCGCGGCTACCCAATTGCGAAAGGTGGGCCTGCCGCCGGGAGAACAGGCATATGTCCGCGTGCATCCCGGGGGCGATCATTCCCCGACCTGTCATGCCAAGCGCGCGCGCCGCATCGACCGTCATCCCGTCGACCTGCTGGTTGGCATCGGCACCGCCGTCGTCCTGATCGAGCATTGCCAGCCACCGCGGCGCGCATTGCCCCACGTACGAAGGTCCGAGTCCGCATTCAAGCGCCACGTGTGCGCGCCTCGCGCGCGCTCCGCGAGGGTGACCCGGCAACCCATACGGACAGACGAGCAATGCGCCGGACTTTTCCACGAGATCCAGATCCCGTCTACCCAGGGCAGCAGAGACAAACAGACATGCAGTCGCATCAAGCAGGCCGAGAAACGACAGGAGCTCGATCTCGCTGCAGTAGAACCGCTCCCGGAAGTCCCTTGCCTTCTCATACGTGTCGCCCAGTGCGACGCCGAGATCCGCGCCGAGTCTCGCAGCAATGGTGGCGGCATCGACAAGCTCCTGGGCCGATACAACCTTCGAGGCGTCAATCAGCGGACGAAGCATGACGCCGGAAAGGCTGCCGCGGTGCGCTATTCTCAGCAACACCTCATTGTCCGGTGCGCCGCCCATCGCGGTATCGCGCCGCCCGCGGTCATTGAGCCGCACGTGCACGGTCATCGGCATGCCCCGCAATGCGGACATCACCAGCAGGCAATCGCTGACGTTTTCGCAGATCGTCCCGAGGCCGGTAACACCATACCCGGCAAGCGAGGCGCCAGGGAGACAGGCCATTCTGGGATCAACCCACGGATGAATCACGCCCGGCGTGCAGACGTACCCGGCGGCGCTGACACCATCCTGCAGCCTTGAGGTCCGTGCCGGTTTGATATCCCCGATGTATGCGCCCTCGATCTCGATGTCGGCCCTCGTGAACTGATGCGACTTCGAGTCGAAGTACTCTGCATCCCGTATCACCCACGCCACTGCATGTGGCGCTCCCTGCGTGTTGATCTGCATATGCGTGCCCCCGAAGATCGTCTTCAGGACCGGTCGCCCGGTCCAGCTCCCGGTCCGAACACAACCTTGTTCATCTGACACCCGAGTCCGTCGATCTCTGCCCGTATCACGTCGCCGTCCTGCAGGAAACGCCCGCGCTCGGCTCCGGTGCCAGCCGGGGTTCCGGTTGCAATCACGTCTCCGGGACGCAGCTCGACCCGGGACGATAGATATTCGATCAGGCGTGGCACATCAAGGATCATGTCGCCCGCGAGCTCGTCCTGCATTACTTCCCCATTGACCGACAGGCGCAGTCGCAGCGCGTCGATCTCGCCAATCACGCTCGCCGGTACGAGATATGGCCCGGCGGGCATTGAGGCCGGCATCCCCTTGCCCCTCAGCCAGTCGGCACCCGGAAAATCCTGACGGTATATGAGAGCGCGATCGGTAACGTCGTTCAGGATGAGACAGGCGGCCACAAAATTTGGCGCGTCCTCGCGTGCGACATGTCGTCCACGACGACCAATGACAATGCCGAGCTCCAGTTCCCAGTCCAGCTCCTCAGTGCCGCTTTCTGCATGGATCTCTCCGTCCGGCGGTGCGATGCACGAATTCGGCCGCTGGAAGAAATAAGGCTCACCCTGTCTGGACCGCTTCTCAACCATCCGCTGCGCAACCGGGCGTCGCTCGCCAACCGGCAGCCGATCGATCTCCGGATCACCGCCCCGCGTGACGATCAGCTCGACGAGCTGTTTCCTGTAATTGGCCGCCGAGCAGTAGATACTCGCCGCAGGCGAGACCGGAGCAAGGAAGTGCAACTGCCCGACGGCGAGCCATGCACCGCGCGGAACGTGGCTGAACGCCTGGCTGTGCAGAGCGGACAACTCCCCGATCAGTGCTTCCAGGCGCGGGTAAATGCTGTCGACAGTGGCCGTACCTTGCGACGGAAGTTCGAGAAGGCCGTCACCGGCCAGATCCCGCAGCGCAACGGCATGCTCCCCGACCACGACCCACCACTGGGCAGCCTCCTCGCGCATTTTCGCGTATGCGAGTGCAAACCCCCGTTCGAGTTTGAGAGCGTTCATTGGCGACTCCATGCAGCGGACGTGGGTAGCAGATCAGAACAGCGGATAGATCGTCTTGTCGTTCTTCCGCCGGCGACGCAGGATACGGTCAAGAAGCGTCTGCAGCACGGACCGCCTGGGGGGCGTATTGTCCTTTGCTGACCTGAGTTGCGCTACCTGGGACTTCTGGCCTGAGCTGTTCATATACCCTCCTGTGGAGTGAGCTTTACGTCGATGAATACGCACGGTGATGAAGTTGCAGAAGCGCTTCGTGAACCGTTTCCGCCACCGCTTCACATCCCGTATCGGTGAGGTGCGCCCGATCGACGAACAGCCAGCGATCGCGGTACGGATCGGCCGTCAAACGGGTATTCATGTCGATGAACGACACGCGGTGGCTGTTGCACAGCACCTCAACTGCACGCCTGAACTGCTTTCCTGTCGCCGCACCGCGGATCCCAGCCAGGGTGCCCGACTCGCCCGTATGGCGGTCCAGCGAATCAAAGATCACCCGCTCATGTTCATGAGGCTCACGCGCCATCCACGTGGCAAAGGGCTGCATCACGTAGGTGAGCGTGCAGTCAAGCCCGGCGGCAAGCGAGCTCCAGTGACCCAGGTCTCGCCCGATTTGCCGGACGGCCAGCGCAAGGCGCTCGCCTGGATCGGACTCTTCGCCGGGGCACGCATCGTCACGCTGAAGCGCAACCTCATGTCTGCGCGTCCGCTTCCAGAACGGGCGGCGGGGCAGATAGCGGGCATTCATATCGGCCATCGCCGTGGCGAAGTCGTGCGAGAAAAAGAAGTCACCCAGAGACGTTGCGAATTCACTCCGTGGATCCGCGAGTACGAGATTGTTCAGGCCGCTGAGAACGACGATATGGCGGATCGCCGGAAGCCGATCGCGCATCAGCAGAAAGAGGATGAGTTCCTGCGCCGACGTGAAGCCCCGTCCTCCCATGTTGATCCACGGTGCCTCGCCCACACCCGAGCGTGTCAGGATCGAGGGGATCGTCGAGAGGTCACCCGAGCAGCCCAGCCCCATCACGACGGAGCCGCCGATCAGCAGGTTTACCTCGGGCGCACCCGCGAGATTTGAAGGGGAGAAATTCGCCTCGCCTGCCGGGCCCATGCCAAGGCGAAATCCGAATTCATCCGTATTCACGACGTGGGAGACATAACGCGCCGGATGAAAGAACATGATATGCGGAGACCAGCGCAATGCCGCGCGCGCGAGCAGCCGGTCATACTCCCGCATCTGCGGTGTCAGCCCGTACCGTATGCGCTCCATGTCGTCCGCAGCGTCTGTCATGATGCTCCTCTGTCCTCGAGCGATATTTCCCGCTACGACATACTCGACATGTCCAGCCGGCGCAGCCGGTCGGGAAGCACACGATAACTGTCCATCGCCGGCTCCCACTTCCTCGCCAGCGGATCGGACCAGAGCCGACACACGATCGCCAGCGGAGACAGCAGCAGAAAAAACACGACGCCCGCGAGCAGGCGCCCGGATATCGAAATGGATGCATGCATATCACGGCCTCCGCGATCTGGTCAGTCCAATGCAAATTCTTCTTTCCATGCCGTATCCGTCTCGCGGACCGGCTGCTGGTCTTTCAGTAGCACACAGTTCCCCATCACGAGGCAGTCCATCTCCGTCCTCATGAAGCAGCGATAGGCGTCCGACGGAGACTCGACGATCGGCTCTCCCCGCACGTTGAAGGAGCTGTTGACCACCATCGGGCAACCGGTGCGTTCAAAAAACTTCGTGAGCAGGCCGTGAAACCTGGGATTCGTTTCGCGGTGCACCGTCTGGATCCTGGCGGAATAATCGACGTGCGTGATTGCCGGAATGGTGGAGCGCGCAACGTTGAGCTTCGCGATCCCGAAAAGATTCTCGTAACCATGGTCGACCGGCAGGCGCCGCTGATCTGCAACGGGCGCCACGATGAGCATGTAGGGGCTCGGCCGGTCCAGCCCGAACCAGTCGGATACATGTTCGGCAAGCACCGACGGCGCGAATGGCCGGAACGACTCCCTGAACTTGATTTTCAGGTTCATCGTCGTCTGCATGCTCCGGCTTCTCGGGTCTCCGATGATCGAGCGACTCCCCAGCGCCCGCGGCCCGAATTCCATGCGCCCCTGAAACCAGCCGATGACCTTGCCTTCAGCCAGCAGCTCGGCCACGTATTCCAGCAGATCGCTTTCATCAAGCCGGTAATACGGCGCATCGACTGACTGCAGGTAGCGCATGATCTCTTCATCGGTATAGGCCGGTCCCAGATAGCTGCCCTGCATGGCGTCCGCCGTCCCGGACACAGCTCTCGTCACACCCGGCGTCTCGTAATGCGCTACGAGCGCGGCGCCGAGCGCGCCGCCAGCGTCGCCTGCCGCCGGCTGGACCCAGATGTCCTCAAACGGTCCTTCGCGCAGCAGCCGGCCGTTTGCCACACAGTTGAGTGCGACTCCGCCGGCCAGACACAGATAGCGCTCCCCGGTCTCCCGGTGCAGGGTCCGGCCAAGGCGAAGTACGACCTCCTCGGTCACAAGCTGGATCGACGCCGCGAGGTCCATTTCACGCTGGGTCAGCGGACTCTCCGGCTCACGGCGCGGTCCACCGAACAGTCGGGCAAAGCGGTCATTCGTCATCGTCAGGCCCGTGGCGAAGTTGAAATACGCCATGTCGAGCCGGAATGTGCCGTCGTCCTTGAGATCGATGAGCTTCGAAAGGATCACATCGCGGTAACGCGGCACACCATAAGGCGCAAGCCCCATGAGCTTGTACTCGCCGGAATCCACCTTGAAGCCGCAGTAATAGGTGAATGCCGAGTACAACAGGCCGAGGGAATGCGGAAAATTGACCTGCCAGAGTGGCGTGAGCGATGTCCCGTCACCCAGCCACGCGGATGTCGTCGCCCACTCTCCCACCCCATCCAGACAGAGGACGAGCGCACGGCTGAACGGTCCCGGATAGAACGCCGATGCCGCATGCGAAAGATGGTGCTCCGAAAACAGCACCTGCGGCAGTTCCGCTTCGGGCAACCCGGACACCGCGGCGAGCCCCCTTGCCAGCGACGAGCGCACATGCAGCTTGTCCTTCATCCAGACCGGTAGTGCCTGAGAGAACGACGGGAAGCCGCGTGGTGCAAACGCGAGGTACGTCTGCATGAGCCTGCTGAATTTCGCCAGCGGTTTGTCGTAGAAGACCACCGACTGCACCTCGCCAAGACCGATTCCACCCTCACGAAGACAATATTCGACCGCGTGTGTCGGGAAGCGGCTGTCCTGCTTCTTCCTCGTAAATCTCTCCTCCTGGGCTGCCGCGACGATACGCCCGTCGACGACAAGGGCCGCGGCACTATCGTGATAGTAGGCAGAGATACCCAGGATCGCTTTTCCCGTCATGGCAGTCACCATATGGTCGGTGAAATATCTTCGTGGCCTGCACTCGCTCTGGCTACGGCTGTCGCGTGAGTAATGCGGCTGCCCGGTGTCTAGCAAGACGTACCCAGCCGCGAACCCCTTCCGGGGGCTTCAACGCGCGATAACCTGTCCATATGCGATGCCACTCGCGGTCAATCACTCGCCCCTCACTGTGCGACGCGACACCGTCGAGGTGCAGGGTGATCGCCTGCAGAGCCATTGCCGTGTGGCCAGTCGACACATTGTCGATCGTGTTGTGAAGGTCGACAAACGCCGAGCTGTACCCGTACTTTCTGAGCAGATCGCGCCCCTGCCGGTAGCTTCCTCCGACGCCCGACAATTCCATCGCCAGATTCAGGCCCAGCAACTCAGGAAAGAAGCGCCGCGGGAATCTCGATATCGACAGCCAGAACACGGGCACATCGAACGCCTCGTCGTCGAAGCCGCGCCAGAACGCGAATTCACGTGTGCCGAATCCGGGCAGTTCGACGCCCATCTGACGCATGAGCTCACGGTACACATTCGGGTGATTTTCCGTGACCGATCCATTGCCGAGTTCGTCTGCATAGATGTGATACAGCAATGAACCGATCGCACTCCCGCAGGACACCACAGACGAAAACCGTTGCAGCCAGCCTCCGTCGATGAACACCATCGGACAGAGCTGAACCGACTGGTGGATGACCTCCTCGCGTGACTGCGTAATGGCGCCCGCGTCAGCCTGATACGAATCGACCTGCTCCCGATGCTTCGCATCCAGCCAAGTCTTTAGCGCCTTCGCACTGTACGATTCGAAAGGCAGCCCGCGGTCATCACTGCCCAACCCGAGGCCCGTCCGGATGAGCCATTCGGACGCAAACTGCCCCCCCGCCTCGAGTGCCTGCGGGTAGGCCTCGACATTGAGCAGGCGGTGATAGAGTTCCCGCACGTTGTATCGACGCCCATCGGCCCGGTCGACCGGGGAAGCGGTTGTGTAGCGCGCACTGCTGCTGTGCGCCGGCGTGATCCCGGCAGCGGGTGTAGGCACGCTGCGCGGCATGTCACCAGCCGCTTCGCGTCGCACCTGGGCCGCAGACGCATCTGCGTTCGACAGGCTGTCGATCCAGACCGCTATCGTGTCGAGCTCCGCCGGGGTAAATATCCTGAACATCGGACCGCCGAACTGCACCAGCTTCGTCAGTAGCGGGCTTCTTCCCGACTCACCTGGCCTCACATAGGGAGACCTGGCCAGTTCATCGAGCAACGCTGCAGCATCGGTATGCTGCGGGTCCAGATAGTCGTCAATGGTGTGTCCTCGAAGACGGGGATGACGATGGTAGCCAAACGCGTGCGACGCCTTGCGTCTGACAAGTGCCAACATCTGTGCACGCGGCGAGAGCCCACCCCGATCAACCAAGCCCGCCACCGTGTCCAGCCAGTGTCCCGTCAACAACTCTGCGAGCGCGAGACCGGTCCCGATGCGTTCGATGGCAGACCGGTTCATTTCGTCCAGTCCGCTCACTGCGGTACCCGTTTCGAGGTATGCCTGGATCGCCACCGTTGCGGCCTCAACCAGTTGCATCCTCATCGCTTCCGAACTGTGAAACTGCCAGTAGGCAATGGCAGCGCCCTGTCCCCGGACAAAACCTTCGGCGGCACGGATAAGCGGGCATAGCCCATACACTGCGCGAAACAGGTTATAGCCGAGTATTTCTGGCAAAAACGTTTCGGGAAATTCCGACAATGCAAGTGTAATGGCGGGTTCGCGCCAGACCGCAGTCGCTATCTGGTCGTCGTTCGCAAATGCCCATGTCGTTACGGGCGGAAGTGCGATGCCCAGTCCGTACAGCGACTCCAGATATCGATGCCCGTTATTGGCCGAGCAGCTACCATAGCCGGCATAAAGCGAATGAGCACGCAGCAAGGCTGCACTCGACGCAGTATGGGATCGCAACGGCCCAAAGGCATACTGGATCCAGCTCCCTTCGGTCACGGCAATGGGGGCATACTGGCGAAGCAGCAACCGCCAGCCTCGATCATCAAGTTTGTCCACCCATCCACTGACGCCGGCCGCGCGTTGATTGCACACAGCGCTGCTCACCTCAAGCATGTCCTCAAGGGAACCCGGCTTCAGGCTGCGCTTTGCATCACCTCCTGTCCACGACAACCCGACCGTTGCGATTTCCCGGCTGACCGCTTCCCTCGCCTTTGCACGCACCATAGGCGATTCCGCGTCTGCCAGCAGAGCATGGAACACCTGCGTCCAATCGCTCTCTGTAAGCGCTGGCGCGCGAAGGTCGCGCTCTCTCACACGCGCATTCATGACAATACCCCTTTCTCATTCGGGACCAGCAATGATTGCCTCGGAACGGTCCATGGCGTGGTCATTGACCCGCATGCCTGTCTCATCCCAACTCTCATTCAAAACGAATGTCGCGGTTTTCATGCTCAGTGATGCCGCATAAAACGCACTGAAAGCAGGCAAGATCTTTATAGCAGGACGGGTAGAGTCACGACCAATACAGATTTCGTCGGGATCGATACTTTTTCTGTGACTGCTTTAACAGCCCGTTGGCATGCGGGCATCTGTTAATGCAGTCACGATTGATCGCAGCAGGCCGGGCGGGAACCCTGTTGTTCCGCCGCTACCACTTCCGCCGAAGGCAGATTGTCCAGCGCTGTGTGATTGAAGAAGAATCGCAGGAGGGTAGCTTGCGGGGGTGGCAACTGCTCCTCGCGGCAAATCACAAATCCGTCGATGTGAGCCTCGTCCCCCGAGACAGCCATGTACCGCACGCCCGCGCGCAACGGCATGGCAGCCGATGCCGGCAGCAGGGCGATGCCAAGGCCCGCCGATACCAGTGTCATCATCGACGACAGTTGCGGTGCAGCCGGGCCAGGCTTCAACATCAATCCGTGACGTTCGAACAGACGGTGAACCTGGGCATTCAAACCGGAAGCCTGGCCCGCCGACGACAGCACGATGTGACGGTCCGCCAGCGACTCAAGCCGCAGCGTGTCGTGCATCGACAGCGGATCATCCAGCGCGATGGCGGCGACGACCTGCTCCCGCAGGTGCCGCTCGATGCGCACGCCTCCCAGGTCAGCCGGTGGGGCGAGACGCGATATGCCGATATCGACCTGCCCGCCCCTAACCCGCTCATTCAGGATGCCTGATGGCATCTCCACCAGAGTCCATTCGATATCGGGAAACTGTAACGCGGCAGATCTCAGTGCAGCGCCGAATCCGGCATTCAGGGATACGGAGGCAGAATACCCAATCGTGACCGGTCCTGCGGCGCCCCGCGAGAGCTTCCTCGCGTAGTCTTCAGCCCTCACACAGTCCTCTACGATTGCTCGCGCGAACGGCAGAAATCTCTTGCCGGCCGTCGTCAACTGGACGGTCCTGCTCGTTCTCTGGAACAACGGGAATTCCAGTTCGGCCTCCAGCAGCCCGATCTGGCGAGTCAGAGGCGGCTGTGCGACATGCAGTCTCTGCGCCGCACGCCCGAAATGCAACTCGTCTGCCAGAGCTACGAAATAGCGCAATCGTCTCAGATCCAGCATAGCGTTCTGCCCACGCGATCATCACCTGCTCATGCGGTGCGCCGCGGCGTGCATGAGCAGGCACGCTCGCCCCTCGCCGGTCCCGGGCCTTTCCGGCCCGGACATCTGACGCAACAGACGCGCTCACCGCGGGGAACATCTCACACCGTGCATCTACAGCACCCCCAGCAGCCTCCACCATGTCCAGTCCAGTGGCAGCAGGGCAACCACCGTGATTGCGCCAAGCGAGACGCACAACCTGGTCCCGTCCCGCAGGGAAACCCCGCCCATATGCATCGCAATCATCATGGGCGGAGACTGGTACGGCAGAAAGACCGTGGAGAACACCGGTACCTGGAGCATCAGCACGGTGTACAGCGGCAGACCGCTCGCATGCGCGAACTGTCCCGCCACCGGTGTCAGGACCGCAGGCAGCCCCGGCAGCGTCGTCAGTAGTCCGATGAATCCTCCGATCAGCTCAAGCCAGATCGTGTTCGCGAGTGCATGGCCCGGCGTCATATGCAGCCACTGCAGTAACAGACCGGCGGCCCAGCCCCCGAGGCCCGATTCCGAGATCAGCGCGCCCAGTCCCAGAAACCCGGCGACGTACACGAGCGGGGTAAGGTGGACCTGGTCAGTGAAGTCCTTCACTGGGACGATGCCCGTCTGTGGGAGCAGGCAGGCCACGCCGGCCGCGAGACTCACCCACGCCGGCGAAATGCCGTGCCAGAAGTCCGTCGCATAGCACAGCAGCGACAGGCCAAGGATGACCGCGAGCGCCCACTCGCGTCGGGACAGACGCTCGCCGTTCTGCTGCGGCCGGCAGCTGCGCTCGATACGGTCGGGAAACAGCCGGCAGATCAGCCAGACGAGGATGACGGTCTTCAGCGCGCCGAGCACGGGAAAATGCAGCAGGAAGTACGGACCATAATGCAGGTGGACGCCATAGAGTGACTGCGCCGCGCCGAGCAGCACCGAGTTCGGGATGTTCGCTGGCAGGATCGTCGTCGGTGGCATATAGCTTCCGGCCGCGACCGCCATCACCAGGCCCGTGCGCCCGCGACGTCCGGCCTCAAAACCCAGACGGTCGGCCAGGGTCAGCGCGAGCGGGGTGAGCAGCAGGACCCGCCCCGTCGTCGATGGCATTACGAATGCCAGTGCGACGGCGCCGAGCGCGAGCGCCGCAACATAGTGACCGTACGTCTCGATACGCGCGGCCAGCAGGAAATTGCTGAAACGGCCCGCGAGCCCCGTCACGCGTACCGCCACGCCCGTGATCGCGCCGCCGAACACCAGCCACCAGGCGGGGGACGAAAACCCCGCGAAGACGGTCTGTGCGGGCGCAACACTGAACAGCATCGCCAGGAGAAAAAACAGCAGTGTCGTCACAGGCTCCTTCAGCAGGCCCAGCGCCCATGAACAGACCGTGAAGAACACAAGGATCGCCGCCTGGGACATGGCCACCGGATAACCGCGGATGAGCGGCACATACCGCGTCAGGACAAGTGCCGCGACCACCCACAGGATCAGCAGGCCGGAGCCGATCAGCTCACCGTAACGCGCATGCAGTGACCGGCGCGCCGGACTGTGCGAAGGTCCTTCCGCGTCGACCCTGACAGCCTTCAGATCACCCATTCCCGTTCCTCCCTCGCCGTCTGAAGTCTCGCTCCTGAACTGCTTTCATCATAGGCAGTCGTACAATGGCGATGATTCGACTGACAGACATCTTCTTACGAAAATATGCCAAGCCGTGATGCCTGGGACCCGCAGCCCAAACTGGTGCCGACACGCAGGGAGCCGGTCATGGCGCACCTGCGCCTGCCACCGTCGGACGGCATCATCGAATGGCACCGGCATACATGGGGACAGATCGCCTGCCCTCGCGTGGGGAGCATCCGGGTGAGCGCACCCGGCATGATGTGGATCGTGCCGCTCTGGCGTGCGGTGTGGATTCCGCCCGGCATTGATCATCAGGTGGTGATGCTCGGACACGTCGAGTTTCATGCCCTCTACATCGAACCGGGGGCGTCCCCGCTACCCTCTGATGCGTGCTCGGTCATCGAGGTCTCAGACCTGATGCGCGTGCTGACCGGGTCACTTGCCGCCAGCACGCAGGCTTCGCCCCGCCACCGGCAACTCGCCATGCAGTTGCTGCTCGAGGAAATTCGCGGTGCACCGACGCTGCCCCTGGGCCTGCCGTTGCCCACGGAACGGCGGCTGCGCACGCTGTGCGCGGCGATGATGGAAGAGCCGGGCTCGCAGCGCACGCTCCAGGAGTGGGCCCGCGTGGTCGGCGCAAGCGACAGGACGTTGGCCCGGCTTTTCCAGAGCGAACTGAATACGAGCTTCGCAATCTGGCGTCGTCAGTTGAGACTCTCACGTGCCATCGACCTCATCGGCCGGGGCGTTCCGCTGCATGTGGTCGCCGCCGAACTCGGCTATGCGAATGCGCCGGCCTTCTCCACCATGTTCCGGCATGCCCTTGGCTTTCCACCCTCGCAGCTCACAGGCACGGCAGCCACGCGGCGGCGCTGAACCGTCCCCGAAGCTCCTTTGTGCTATCTCACCACCCGTCGTGTCGCGCGGCCGCTTCAAGCACAGTCGCTGGCGTCCGGGCTAGCCGTGCATGGGGCGCACTGGACATCGCGACGATGCTGGACATCAGCGTGCGTCTGCACGGGACTGATCATCCATATAAGTGGCACGTGAACGATAGGGAGGAGGGATTCGCCGTTCTCGACGGGACGGTCGACATGCATCAACGCGAGGCGGAACAGGCGCATAGGGTGCAGACTGCACGCCAGTGACGTTTTCCGTGCCGGGGTGGGATGCGAACATGTCGTGCGTCCCCCGGGCGAAGCGCAGTTCTCGACATCGAACACGAAGGCAGCATCTGACCTTCATATCCCGTATGCCGTACCGCAATCCTGCGACCGGCCTGGCACCCGTCGCTGTACAAGATCAGTTCACGATCCGGCAGACACCCCAGGGTGTCGTGAGGATCTCCCCCGCCTGCAGCCGGACGTTTCCAACCGCACGGGCGCGGAACGTCACCATGCGGCCATCCTCTTCCGTATAAGGCCCGATCTCCACGACCTCAAGCGCCAGGCCGTCCACCTGGATGCGTGAGCCGGTGAACGCACTCGTTCGCTCCCGTTGCGCGAGCGCGCCCGCAAGTGTCAGGCGACGGGGTTTGTCCGCCACATCGACATCGTCCGTTGATTCAGTCTCAGGCTGCACAGGCATGACTATGTCGTTGCTTGACCGGGGCCGCCATTGTAGCAAGCGCCTGGATCGCAGCCGTGCGGATGTCGTGCTGCACACGGGGGCCGACCAGACTCGTTCTCCTGAACGATGTGACGTGCCCGGCATTTCGGGCCTTGCGTCTGGCGACATACGCGGCACCGGCTTCTGGTTGCGCGTGGCGGACCGTATCGCCCACAACGACCCGACTGACGGGCGATCGTATTGCACATGACGGCCAGCCGGACGTCTCCCTTCACTCACGTTTCGGGCCGGGCTTTCGTGCATTCGCACCGGGCCGCCTGCGGCGTCCCGGCCCTGCCGGGCTTCAATCCCTGACGCAACACCTCAACCCCTGAAAAGCCTGATCAGGTGGTGGCCGCACAGGCGGCCACCACGATCCCGCTCGCCGCGAGGCGGCTCATCCCGGTCAAACCCGGAGCTTCGCAGCCGCCTGCCCCCTGAGTTCCCGCCCGACACCCGCGACCGTAGCCGATGGCCGCCCGGCGTCAAGGGGCGAGGGACCGTGTTGCCCGCACCCCTCCCTCGCCTTTTTCCTTGACACCGGGCGGCCATCGGCTCCTTGAGTCGCACGGGCGCGAACTCAGGGGACTGGCGGCACCACTGCCAAACCCCGGGTTCCACCGGGACGAGCCCAACCCCTACGAGGCGGGCGGAATCTTGGGGCCCGGTCAGCGCAACACCCCTCAACCTTTTTGCTGTGGAGAGTGTCATGCAACTCGCTTCTTCCTTCCGTTACGGTTCCCCGATGCTCCGTTCCGACTCGCCGCTGTCGGACGACCAGATCCGCCGTGTTGCTCCCTCGATTTTCGCGGATGGCAAGCACGAAAGCCGCTCCGACCGCTACACCTACATTCCCACCATCGACGTGCTGCGCGGTCTGCGCAACGAAGGCTTCCAGCCGTTCATGGTGTGCCAGACCCGCGTGCGCGCCCAGGACAAGCGCGAATTCACCAAGCATCTGATCCGCATGCGTCCTGCGAGCGAAATTACCGGCGAGGATGTCAACGAAGTCATCCTCCTCAATTCGCACGATGGGTCCAGCGGATTCCAGTTACTCGGTGGCGTCTATCGCTTCGTCTGCCAGAACGGGATGGTTGCGGGCGAAACCATCGGCGAGGTCCGCGTCCCGCACAGGGGCAACATCGTGCAGAACGTCATCAACGGCGCGTTCGATGTGCTCGACGGCTTCGACCTGATCCGCGAACAGAAGGACGGCATGAAAGCCGTCACGCTCGACCGCGACGAACAGTACGCGTTCGCGCGCTCCGCCCTCGCGCTGCGCTACGACCCGTCCGACACCGAAGCACCCGCCCCCGTCACCGAAAGCCAGTTGCTCGCCCCGCGTCGCTTCGAGGACCGCCGGGACGACCTCTGGACCGTATTCCAGAGAACGCAGGAAAACCTCACCAAGGGCGGCCTGCATGGACGCTCGCGCAGCGGACGCTCCATGTCCACGCGCCCCATCACCGGCATCGACCAGAACGTGAAGCTCAATCGCGCGCTGTGGATGCTCGCTGACGCCATGCGGCAGATGAAGTCGTAGCGACCACCGGGCGGCGTACCGCGCCACCCACCATTCATTGATCAGGACTCCTTTCCGGGTCAAGTCCTGATCACTTCTGCAACACCGACCCGGAATCATCTTTCCAACTTTCTGGAGTCAGTCATGCAAGCCCAAGTCGAAACCCCTGTCGTTGACCCCGCCGAACCGGCCACGCCGCTTGAAACCAGTTTCGGCAATGAACAACCCGTCATCGCCGTGCCGTATTCGAGCCTGCACCCTTCGCCGCTGAACGCCCGCACCCGACCGCTCTCAGGCATTGAGGGACTCGCCGCGAATTATGAGAAGCATGCCGTAATGCGAACCTGGCCTCAGGAAGTATGTTTGGTGGGTATCAAAGGGCACATTGCTTCGCATTACGGCAAGATCACAGGGCGTCGAGCCAGGCAAGCAAGTTTGGGTTACGCCGCCATCGCGGTGGGCTACCAGGTCGAGTCGAGCGATCTACCTGCTCAAGGGCGAGCCGCTTGGTCTCGATGTTGGCTCGAGCATAGTGGTTCGTCGTGTCGAGACTGACGTGCCCAAACCAGTTCCTGATCACCGTAACGTCGACTCCGGCGGCTATCATTTGGACACCAGCGGTATGGCGGAACGTATGCGGATGTACGCGTTTCTTTCGCAGCGACGGCGAATCGTACGCGGCGGCTCGCACGTACTGTGCGAGCTTAAATCGCGCACCAGCCGCGCTGAGTGGTCCGCCATATCGATTGACAAACAGCGGTTCGTTATAGGGTCTAGGCTGCCGTTCGAGAAGGGCTTTGAGCAATGCCGCTGTTTCCGGCCAGAGCGGACATATTCGCGCCTTGCGCCCTTTGCCGTATAGCTTGACCTGAGCCGGCGCCGTCAACCGGATGTTGCTGGGACAGACATCCAGCGCCTCCTGGATACGTGCTCCAGTGTTGTATAACAAGGCCAGGAGAGCATGATCGCGTTGCCCTTCGGGCGTCGAGCGGTCCGGCCGGCGCAGAATCGCAGCTACTTCATCGCCGTCGAGGTAATCGGGTTCAGGTTTGGGACCCTTCTTGGTTGGGATGGACAATACCGCGGCGCATTGCATGGCCGACAACGGCTCACGATCCGCAACGAATCGGAAGAATGACCGAATCGCCGCTAGCCGGCAATTGCGCGTGCCGATCGAGGTACGCCGCTCCGACTCGCTGTGTTTCAAGAACGCTAGAACTTCGTCGGCCGTCAGTTCATCCAGCTTGAGCGCGCTCACTGGACGGTGGTGTCGTCTGGCCACGAATTGCAAATAGAGTTTCCAGGCATCGCGATAAGACAAGACCGTGTGCCGCGAACAGTTGCGTTGCTCCGCAAGCCACTCATGGAAGAAGGCATGCAGCCAGTACGCGAGAGACTCCCTGTTCATGATGCATCCCCCTGCGCACGCAGCACGTCGACGCTGTGTTGCCGATACCGTTCGCTCGCCTGCCGAAGCAACTCCGGGGTGCTATGTAAGTAAGCGAGTGTCGAGCCGATGTCCTTGTGGCCAAGGTAGGTAGCGAGATACGGCAGATGGGCTTGTGGATTCACGCCATCCCGATACCATTGCGTCATCCGATGCGCGACGAATGTATGTCTGATATCGTGAAGCCTCGGCCCCTGGCGTCCATGTTCAGTCTTTAACCCGGCACGACGCATCACGCAGCGCAGAAGCTCCTTTATGGTCTTTCGACTGTATCCGCATCGTAATAGCGACGCCCACCACATCGGGGCGTCCTCCTCGACCGGTGCGCCCGAAGCGGCGCGGTCAGCTACATAGGCGCGCAATACGTTAAGCGCACTGGGTGCCAGTGGCAAACGGCGCGATTTGAAGAATTTCGTCTCTCGAACTTCGAGTAGTCCGGACTTCAGATCCAGGTCCCGCAACCTCAGGGCGGCGATCTCACCCACACGCAAGCCCGCGCAATACGCCAAAGTGATCATCGCATGCAAAGCAATTGGTCGCAGAGGAGATCTCGGGGACGGGAACGCTCGGGCGGCATCGAGCAACGCTCGGATCTCAGCTTCGGTGAACACATAGGGACGCCGTTCTTGCTCGACTGTTCGGCTATATAGTCCCGCCGCGACTGGCATGATCGAGACTGCCGGGTCCTTCCGACGTAGTGCCCTTGATAGTATGAGCCCGCACTGCTGTACTCGGAACTGATGGCGTATGCGGTTGCTTTCTTTACTCCAGGCATCAAGTAGCTGGGGAAGTTTGGCAGTTGCCAGATCAGGATGCTGTTGCAGAAACCGGTCGAAGTATCGTAGATCGCCCATACGGGCCTCGTATCGGTAGCCCAGTGACTGCATCCGTGCAACGTGCTCGCACATCATCGGACCAAGCACGCTGCCCCATTCGGACAATGGTTTCAGTCGCTGCAAAGCACTTTCGTAGTCGCTTTCCAGTAAGGCACAGACGATCGGCCCCAAGTGCCCACCATACTGTGCGCGCAGTTCCAGCAAGGGATGGGAACATCCCCCTTCCGCCGTGCGCCACTTGAGGTAACGGGCAATCACGCGAATTCGGCAGATCACATTTCTCAATGACAGCCGCTGGGTTTCCTGCTTCAACCACTCGCGTAACGGTACTGTCCCAGCCTGATCGGTGACGGACATCCTTCCATACAGTGATTCTTCGAACTCCAGCAAGATGCTACGGTAATGTCTGCATGATTCGGGTCCGATCGACTGCGTGTCAAGGAACCGGCTGACGTTCTCTCTGGTATTCATGACGCCGCTCCCTGTGGAAGATCCAACGAGATCGCCATCAAATCATCGGTCGCCAGTTTGAGGTAGACGGCCGTCGACCGTTCGCTGCGATGTCCGAGGACATCGCCGATCACCTTAATTGATACACCACCGCTGAGAAGTGACGCGGCACGGCTGTGTCTCAGCACATGTGGTCCGCGTTTGCCCGGTAGCGAAACTCCGGCGGCCCTGAACCGACGACTTATCATGCTATGAAGGGCAGCACTCCCCGATAGCGGCTGGTATGGTGCGCGTCCCCTCAAAAAGATGAGGCGCTGCGTTGTTACGGGGCGCCCATGGCAAAGGTAGTCCAATAGCGCATCAGCCGGAAGGCGCATCAGGGGCAATTCTGAACAGCTCCCAGTTTTCGTGTGCTGGATACGAAGCCTCTCACGATGCCAATCGACGTCCGACAGACACATACCCAGGACTTCCCCTGCGCGCAGGCCGTAGGTCGTTAGCAGCGTCAGCAGGGCATAGTCGCGACGACCCAGCGGTGAGCAATCACGTCGAACAATGTCGAGGACCCAGTCGATATCTTCCGGGCGGATCGTTGATGGAATGTCCTCCATCGCATATGCAGACGTCGCTTCGATCGCCACCGAGAGATCGATGGACATCCGGCCACTACTATGCAGATATCGCAATACGCCGCGCAGCGTGCCTACCATCGTCCCCTTGGTCCGGCGCCGCATGGAGGCGACTCTCGATGCGATGTATGCATCGAGATCAGCAACGTTTACAGTGGTGAGGTTCTTGCCATGATCGTCCAGCCATCGTAAGAGCGAACGTGCTTCGAATCTATTGTGCTGGCGCGTGCCTGCGGACAGCCCGCGAACCTCCGTCATCCACGCGTCGTATTCGGCCACCACTTGGTGTATGGCGACATCCTCAGCGCTATCGCGCATCGTCTGCGTCGGCCAATCTCCATTGTGAACCAGGCGTAACAACATGTGGATCGCCATCCGGTTTTCGTTTCGCGAAAACGTTGAGAGCGCATGCTGGTCGCGTGTACGAAGGCGGTCAAGATACTGTCCAACGTCAGTTGGAGATATGGCTTCGAGAGCCTGTCCATGCTGAGCCACGTCGCGAAGAAAGCGGCGCACAGCATGCGGGTACTTTCTCACGACCGATTTTCCGTACCGCTCATCCTGGAGATACTGCTTCAGCCGATCAAGCCAGAAACTGTAATCTGATTGCGACACGATGATCTCCTTGGGTTAGAGACCAGAGAATCATGGCAGCGCTGAGCAGATAATGTTAAGTGTCGGTACACGCCAGCGTGCTGAATCAGGCACTTGACGTCGCTCCTTTGCATTACGGTTTCCTTCTCATAATCGGCGTAATGGCGAGCTTGCCATTAGGACAACATCCGCGCGAAGGGCCTGTTACAGAATCTCGTCGTTCACGAAATGAAGGGCGGGCGCGGCAAGCAGCGAAAATACGGCGTCTGCGCGGGCCAGCGCCGCGAAGCCGCGCTCGACCTCCTGTATGCGCAGAAACACATCGCCGCCGACTACCCGGTGCCGGTGCGCATCGTCAGCGATGGCGAAGCCCTCGCCATTTCGCTGATCGAGAACAGCGAACGCGAAGGACTCGATCCGTTCGACGTGCTGCGCGCCTACCGGATGCTGGCCGAGGAAGGGCGCAGCGTCGATTACATCGCTGCGCTTTTCTCCGCGTCGCCGCTTACCGTGAAGCGCCGCATGAAGCTCGCCAACGTGTCACCAAGGCTGCTCGGCCTGCTGCGCGAGGATGCGATCACGCTCGACCAGCTTGCCGCCCTCGCCCTCGCGGATGACCATGAAACGCAGGAACACATCTGGTTCGATGCGAACGAATGGCAGCGCCAGCCGAACTATCTGCGTCAGGCGATCACGCGCGCCGAAATCGATGCGAGCCGCAGCCGCCTCGTGCGCTTCGTGGGCCTCGCCGCCTATGAAGCAGCGGGCGGGTACGTGAGGCGTGACCTCTTCAGCGATGATGAGAACGCCGGTTACATCGCAGACGCCGAACTGCTGCAGAAGCTCGCCGCGCAGAAGCTCGATGCCGCTGCGGAAGAAGTCCGCGCCGAAGGCTGGGGCTGGATCGAGACACGTGTCGAGCGCGACTTCCTCGAACTGAACCGCTACGGCAGGCTGCGCCCGGTGCAGCGCCCATACACCGGCAACGAGCAGCAGCAGATGGATGCCCTCACCGCACAGCAGGACGAACTGGCTGAAAAACTCGAAGCCCTTTCGGAGGACGACGAGAGCGCCTACGAGGAAGCCGACCGCCTCAACGAGGAAATCGAACGCGTCAATGCGGCGCTTGTCGCCCTCGAAAGCGTCGCACTGGTATGGGACGAAACGCAGATGGCCGGGGCGGGCGCATTCGTCATCGTCGGACCGCAGGGTGAACTGGTCATCGAGCGCGGCCTCGTGCGGCGCGAGGACGCCAGCGTCCTCGAAGCGGCGGGCGCAGACGTGACCGGCACGCCGGAGGCACAGGCGCACGATCCGGTATCCGCACAGGCACCGAAGGTCCGACCCATTCACAGCGCGAAGCTCTGCCAGCGCCTCACCGCGCACCGCACTGCTGCCATCCATGCAGAACTGGTCGCGCAGCCCACCGTGGCGCTCGCTGCCCTGCTGCACTACCTGGTGCCGAAGGCACTGCCCGAGCACTTCGGGCGCGCGTCCACGCCCGACTTCCTCGCGCTCACCGGCACCAATAACCAGGACAGCCTGTTGCGGGCCGCAGACGACCTGGGCACCAGCCCCGCGTGGAGCGCCGTCGAGGCGCAACGCACGCGATGGATTGCAGAATTGCCCGCGAAGCGCATCGACCTGCTGCCCTGGCTTGTCCAGCAGGACCCTGGCACGACCCTGCTCGATCTGCTCGCCTTCTGCACCGGCACCCTGCTCGACGGGATCACGGGCGAAGAACGACCCCATGCGATCAACGCGCTCGCGGGAGCGTTGAACCTCGACATGACGCGGTACTGGACGCCGACCCGCGCCACGTATTTCGACCACGTCAGCAAGGCGCGCATCGCCGAGGTCGTCGCCACAGCCGTGTCACCGAAGGCCGCAGCGGACCTCGAAAAGATGAAGAAGGCCGACGCGGCAGCCGCCGCCGAACTGCGCCTCGCGAAAGTCGCCTGGGTGCCGGAAGTCTTCACCGACCGGGAAATTCCCGCCGCCCCCGCGTGGGGTGTCCGGGATGACGAGGGGGACGAGGATGACGGGGACAACGAGGGTGACGCGGACGACGACGGCGCAGAAGGCACCGCCGCACAGGACGGCGACGATGCCGATACGGAACCCGATACCGGCACTGGAGTGGAGCACATCAACGACACGCTCCCCGATATGGCCGCCGTGAATGCCCCAACCAGCCCGCACTCGCCGTGGCCCTTCCCGACCGCTGACGGCGTGAGCATCGGGCAGTCCGGCTCGCGCGTCGCCTGACGTCAATTACCTGCGAACCCTGCCCCGTTGCCCCGGCAATGGGGCAGGACAGGCGGTACGGCCCTGGGTCATCTCCCCGGATCATGTCCCCGAGTCACGGCCTGCTACCTGCGCACCTGACCTCAACAGGAGCAATATCATGTTCAACCGCATCCGCATGACCGTGGTCGCGACCAATGCTCAAGGCTCGCCCGATCTTTATCTGACCTTCGTTCACGCCACTGACCTGCAATACGGACACGGTCGGCATTACGACATGGCAATCGCACGCGCAGAGGACGAAGGCTATCGCGCTCCGATGATTGCGTTTGACCACAATGACGCGGCCGCAGGGGCGCTTCGCCATGCCCTCGCTTTCATGCAGGGTGAAACCGACGAAGTCTGAGCCGCGCGGGCTGACGGCGAGCCGTCTGCCTTTCGCAGCCCGCCGCGCGCCTGCCGCCCACAGGCGCGGCCTTCGGCTTCCCAACGGCCTGACGGCTCGCCGCACGGACAAAAACGCTTGATGTTCCCGCGCAACCGCGCGTGAATGATGTCGTCGCAACCGTCTTTCAAACGCAACCGGGAGATCATCGTGAGCATGCCCGACCTGCCAGCCGCCGCAAGACGGCAGATCGCTGAAATCGCCAGGACCACGCTCGGCATCGAAACCCTCGAAACCCGCTACGCAGACCGGCTCGACTTCCATGACACCGCCGTCTGGTCCATCAAGGCCGCACTCGAAGCGGTCTGGCTGGCCGGGGCCGCCGCCGGGAAAGAGGCGGCACGGCAAGACGGTGCAGCATGAACCCAACCGCAGCCTGCCGGTTCGGGTCGGGGCATCTGTCGCGCGACAGGCAGGCGATGGACTCGCGCCAACGGGTGTCCCGTACGGCCTGCACTGTCCGGGCTTCGTGAATCATTACCGCCTGGTGGCGCGCGGCACCGGCGAGGTGTCGCCCGCCCGCGCAGGCGGCGACCCGTCTGCCTGAGCCCAATGAATGCCAGCCCACCAGCCACCCACGCCGCCCGCGCCCGTCGCCAGCAGTACGACGACCAGACCGCCCGCCACCAGACCGTAGCACGCCCTGACGAAGCGTCGCATGGCGACCCGCTCGAATGACGCGAGTGCCGCGTCGAGCCGTTGCCGCTGCTCACGAGCCGAAACTGTCGCTGCGCCCACGATCCGGTTTCCGGCAACGCGCGCGATCCGGTTCGCCGCGCGCTGCGTGAGCACGGCGAGCGCCTCGTCGTTCATGACTGCCAGCGCCGCCTGATAGCGCGCCTCGTGCTCGGCGGTCATCCTCTCCGCCAGCGTGATTGTTTCCTTGCAGCGTGCCAGCGCCTCGCGGTGCTGCACCATCAATGCCTGCGTTGCCGCGTACGCTTCGGCTCGCGCGGCATCGACGCCGCCTGCACCCGCCTGACGGATGCGCTCCGGCATCGCCTCGTAGAGACGCACGTAGTATTCGAGCACCGCCAGCACCGACCACAGGGCATCGTTGTCCCGCAGGTTCAGCGCCGCCGACACGCGGCGCATGCGCAGCAGGCTTGCGTCATCCGGCGGTGTGCCGCTCACTTCGAGGAAAAGCCGGGCGAGCGGATCCGCCGGGCGCGCACGACGCGAACGCCGCTCACGCATCGCCTGTCACCTGCGCGAACATCGCGTCGTAGCATGCCCGCCAGCGCAGCAATTCAGCGCGCTGTCCGATGGGCAGGGTTTCGACCGCCTTGCGTACCGACAGCCGCTGGCTGCGCAGATCATCGGCCACGCGGTCCGCGAGTTCGGGAAAATCCAGCGACCGGCCTTTCGCCTCGATGCTTTTGCGCAGCTTCGAATCCTGATACAGCACGAACCGTTCAGGCGTACCGTAGTAACCATTGCGCACGACATGCACCGTCGCGTCCGGGAACGTGTCGCTGAACTGTCGCAGCAGTTCGAGACTGTCGCGCTGCCGGTTGATGACCCAGAACACGACGAGCCGCCGTCCCAGTTCATCAAGCGTGCTGCCCAGTGTCGCGCCGTAGCGCGTGACGCCATCCTGGTTGCGCGCCGCCGTGCTGACCACCACGACCGCATCGCGATGCCCGTCGCAGTAGTTCACCATGTCGATCCAGCCGCCCGCCGTGTCCAGATCGAACGATGCGCACGCAATCTCGTCGTGTACTGCGCGCATCACGTCCGGGTTCGACGTGTCGTTTTCCACGAGGACGGTATTCACGCCCCGGCGTTGCAGGTGATCCACCAGCGCGAGTGCGACCACGCTCTTGCCGACGCCGCCCTTGCCACCGCCGACGAGATAGATGGGATTGACTGCCGTGTCGACTGTCCTGTCCATTGCGACTCCCTACAGGTCCTCGGTGTCGGGCCGGATTGCAAATCCGAGCGTGCCCTGCACCGGCATGAGTTGTCCGGTTACGGTCTTTCCCCCATCCTTGCGGACCTGTTTCTGGCGCGGCGAACTGTCTGGCGCACGCGTTTCCGCTCTGTCCGGCTGTGCCGCTACTCTCGCGCCTGACGCCGCGCGCGCACCGCTCGCGCCGCCGCCCTTCCCGGCTGCGCGCAACCCGTAGCGGATCGCACCCGCCGTGATGTCGATCCCGTGCGACTTCGCCTGTTCCGCGATCTGCTCCAGCGTATAGCCTTTTGCCTGCGCCGCGCGTACACGCGCGCGCATGTCTTTCATCGCATCGCGCACCGTGACGCCGCGTTCCGCATCCGGCCTCTCGGGCAGCGCATCAAGCGCACGGGCAAACGCTTCCCATTGCGACTTCGCATAGACCCTCGCGACAGGCATTGTCACCCTCCCGTGCACACCTTCCTGCGCGCCGTTAACGCACGGACCTGTCACCATCCTGCGCACAGCAAACGCAACCGTCAACCACCTGTTTTCGCACGGCAAACGCGTACGGGAACGCATGGGATGCGATGGGAAGCGATGAGCACAACGCACTTTTTAACGCCTGTCGTACACACGCGACATATCCGCCGTTGACGCGCGGTTACGCATTGATATTCACTCGCGCCACGCACCGGGTTCGCACGTTGCCGCCTCACGTTACGCACGGACCTTGATCATCGCTACGCAGCGGATGATCATCGACAGCGCAAGAGCAGCGAATGTGGCAACGCCACGCATTGGACATCGATAACACCCGAGCTGTGCACGGCGTGCGACGCAGCAACGCCAGACCTGCACCCGGTATCGCGCCACTTCTGCACACGTCACACGTGCGTTTAGCAAGACGACATACGCACAATCGTGGGCATGCCATGCGCACGGAATGGACCGATAAACGCGAAAGTACTGCGCACGGGAAGCGCATCCGTTTGCGCACCGGCATACGCATTTCGTTTGCGCCTGAAGGGAGACCTCTGCGCAGCGGTTTCGCATGGCCTTCGCACACGGTTCGCACGCGATACTTCGGGGCCTGAACAGAGGTTTACGCCGTGACGGAAACCTCTGCGCAAAACGTTTACGCCGCGCGACAAAAAACGCACGGAAAACACGGTATTGCAGGATAGGCTACCGCCGGTTTTGGGCGCCATGCGCGCAATAACGCACAATGCTATGCCGGGCCCGGCCCGGAAACAGGCAACCGACGAATGCGACGCGAAGCGCCGTTACCTCTTCGGCGCTTGCATCGCAGCCCGCCATGACAGGGGTATGCGGTGTGCGCATTTTTCCGGCGAGTGAGGACGCCGCGTTCGGCCGCGGCGGGTTTCGAGGCGGTGCGTAGAGCGTGTCGCGGTAGATTCAGCTTGAGGTCGAGTTGTGGGACAGGTGATCTACCACTTGCTGGCGTTGACCGCATCCCTGAACGCCTTGCCCGCCGTGAATTTTACCGTCTTCGCAGCAGCAATCTGGATCCGTGCCGCCCCTTTTTGCACTATCTGTCGCACATCCCGTACGTAGCTCCGCATGTCCCGCTCTCGCCATCCGTCCTCCCGTCAATCGCGGAAGCCGCGCCATTCGCGTGCCACGCTGCTCCCGTTGCCTGCCAGCGCAACCAGCATGTGCTCGCTGAAGTTTCACGCGTGTCTCACCATCGTGCGTGTCGGGTTTGGCAACGCCGAACACCTGGTCGAACTGGCAAGCGTCATGTATATCGCGTACCTCCTGCAACACAAAGGGTATGGTACGCAGCCCGTCGAACGCTTCCACGAAGCCGAAGACGCGATGGAGTGTGTAAACAGGCGAGGCCTGGAAACCGGTACGTGGCGCCTCGATGACGCCGCCTATCCTCGCTTCGCGGAACTCCTGACCTTGCACGACCGGCAACTGGCCGATGCCCCCGCACACGTCATCATCACAGCAGAGGATGAACTGATGCGCTTCATTGGTAGCACTACACCCTCACCGCTGCCGCCCCCACCCGGTTGAATCACAGATCGCGAAAGCATAAGCGCGACTTGACACGCTGACCTCGGCAACGTCGTGCGGCAGTTATCGTGTTACGCCGGACATCCCCGGACCCATCCACGAATCCCGTGTTTCCTGCACATCGGCGTAATGCGGGCTGGCACGTATAGGACAGCCGTTTGGTGCCGCTGAACCGGGCGGCCTGGCAGGAGCGGCAATTTAAGTCTGCTTTAAGACATGATGGCCTTCAGATAAACGCTGTGTTGGCGTTCGTTCGATAATCGGACGACCTTCACTGAACGGCGGAGACAGTCATGGATGAGGTCAAGTTTTACGTTGGGCTCGATGTGCATAAAGACTCCATCGCAATCGCATTCGCCCGGGCGCACTTGCGGGACGATCCTCAATTTGTCGGGACGACCCGCTACAGCGTGATTTCCCTGACGAAGGCACTCTCGAAGCTGGGCAAGCCAGCCGAGCTCAGTGTCTGTCACGAAGCGGGCCCCTGCGGGTATGGGCTCGTGCGGGCGCTGCGCGAACAGGGCTATCGCTGTGAAGTGGTTGCGCCATCGCGCGTCGCCCGGCGGCCTGCCGACAGAATCAAGACGGACCGTCGCGACGCATTACTGCTGGCAAGACTCCATCGGGCCGGCGAGCTGGTGCCAGTTGCAATTCCCGAGCCGGCGGACGAGGCCATCCGCGACCTGGTGCGCGCTCGGGAGGATGCTGTGAATGACCAGCGCAGAATGCGACAGAGGCTCAAATCCTTTCTGCTTCGTCATGGTCATGCCTACACCGGCACGCGGTGGGGACCGAAGCATGAACTCTTCCTCTCGAAGATAAAATTCGAAGAGCCCGCCCAGCATATCGTCTTCACCGAGTACCGGATGGCGGTGCGGTTCGCCACCGAACTCGTCGAGCGCCTCACGCAGTCGCTGCGCGCCCATGCCGAAACCTGGCGATGGTTGCCAGTGGTCAAAGGCCTGATGACCCTGCGCAGCATTGACATCATCTCCGCGTTGACCATTGTCGCGGAACTTGGCGACTTACGGCGTTTCCCGCATCCACGCGAATTCATGGGCTACCTGGGACTTGTGCCGTCGGAACACTCCAGCGGGAATTCAAAGCAACGAGGCCGTCTGACCAGGACGGGCAACAGGCACGTGCGCAGGATACTTGTCGAGGCGGCGTGGAACTATCGGTTGCCGGCGAGAATCGGTGAGTCACTACAGCCCCGACTGGAAGGACAACCTCGACATATCATCGACATCGCCTGGAAAGCGCAGGTTCGGCTCTGCCACAGATTTCGCCGGCTTCGCTCACGAGGTCTTCACCAGAACAAGACGTGTGCGGCAATCGCGCGCGAACTATGTGGCTTCATCTGGGACATCGGGACACGACTGCAGCCAGCCTGAGCACGCCGTTAAATCTTGCCCGGAGATTTTAGACAGGAGCCGCTATCGCAAAACCTTTAACTTCCACCTGATCGGTAACGCGGCATCGGGCGCGATGAGGGGAATCCTCGAGATTTTTTTGTGAGCACGCGACTGCGTGATCTCCGTGGTTAAGAGCGAGGTAGCCCCGTGACGGAAAGATGAAATGCGGTAACCAGCCCGCGGATATGAGCTTGATCCATCGTCGATAAACAGCCCGTCTGCCGCGTTACCAATCAGGTCGGATACGTTGACATTCGAGATCGCGGTGGCGAGGGCGGTGCTCGCCCTACTTGCAAAAACAGGCCATATGAGAAATACAGCGCAACGTTCTCTGGCCTGACGAAGGCATTTCATACATTGCTGTCTTGATGCACTCGCCTGCACCGGGCCGGAAGTACGGTGCATTTTCCGGAACAACCTGAACGGATAGCTGGAACGGATGGCCCAAGACGACCTTTCCGGGTCGGGTTTTTTCATGGGTCGCACAATCGGGAATCGAAGGGAACGCTCGTGTTTCCCGGCAAACGCAATGTGCATCCGGGCGATACGACAAACGGCGACGCGCGCAGCACCCCGTTGTCGTCGGACTGGCAACTGTCAATCGACGGCAGCCGGGCAGATCCCGTTCATTCCGGTGCTGATCTGATCTCAAACGAAGTCTTCATGGATTCCACGCGGTTTCGCCCTTCGCGCTTGGCATGATATAACGCGTCGTCGGCCACCCGAAGCAATTGCTCCAGCGCACTCCCGTCTTTCGCTGTAGTAGCAACACCCACACTGCATGTATAGCCAGGTAGTTCGTTATCTCCATCCTGCAACAGGGACAAGCGAATTCTTTCAGCCTGGGCAGACGCATCTTCCAGACTCACCCCGCGAAGCAGGACCGCGAACTCCTCCCCACCCAGACGGGCCATGGAAGTACCGTTGACCAGGACGGCATTTGCGCGCCGGCAAAAATCAACCAGCACCTTGTCGCCAACGTCATGACCATATTTATCGTTGATTGCCTTGAAGTGATCCAGATCCACAATCAACAATGCTAATGTGCCGCCCGTTCGCTGTGCCACCTGATATTCGCGTTGGTAAATCTCGGCGAATGCACGTCGGTTAAAAACGCCGGTGAGTGGATCCCGGGTTGCATACCACTTCAATTCCATATTCAATCTGTGAGTTGCCACCATGACAAACCCCAGCGCGAGCAGCAAAGTCACGAAACTGTAGGTTGCGAAATAAATGGCCTGAATCAGATCCGGCGAAAGGAAGTTGCTCTGGACGAGAGTGGGTAACAGGCTGGTCACGCCGCGAATCAGCAGCACGACAATCTGAAGCAGCAGCACGAATGCCAGAAAATATGTACTGGAATGCCTCACGCCGTAGCGAACTACGAGCAGGAGCTGAACACCATAGAGACCCAGCAAACAGCCTGTGATCGACGTGAGCCTGAGCGTATAGGCGGGTTCCACAAGCAGCCACCAGCTGACGCACGCCATTGTCAGGATCGTTGCCGCACTCACGCTGGCCCAGGAGGGCTTGCGTCCGTAAAACAACTGGGTGCCGACTAGCCACAAACCGACACCACACAGCAGACCGGCATTTGCCACGATCACTGACAGCCAGTCAGGTATCACCTCACGTAATCCGAACAGGACCGCCGTTACGGCAAGTATCAGAGACCCCAATGCCCACCGGCCAATACCGTTGATATTCGAATGTAAATCCCGATACACCGAAAACAACACGGATGACATGATTGCTGACATGACAGACGTCAGCAATATGACAGTGCGGGGGTCAATTGTGATCATTGGCTTCGTCGTTCAACTGGAAATGCGACGATACCACGCGATCAAAAGCCGCCTGTGGGGTACCGATCTCTTGAAACCCTTTACACTAAAAGCGAAAAGAGGCTGCGAATGTGAAGCACAAGTGATCGCGATGGAGAACGACGCAACGAACGGCAACAGTGTGTGAAAGTTCGTCTGCTGTGCAAGGCCGTCTATCCGGTACTCTTGGACTACCTGTGAAGCGGAAGGCTGAATGCAGCTGAGGTCGATGCAGTCATTGCCGCCTGTGCCAAAGGCTTTTCCTTTCCGACGAATCTCGACCGGGATCCACCGCTGAGAGGGCTCGCGCCCATGGGGAGCAGTCGACCGCAGCCTTCGCGACGCTAAACAAGCAGGTGCAAGGTCTGTCGCGCGTCGTGCGTTTGCTCAGGCTGCGTCACGCTGACGCCCGCGTAAAGAGGTCCGAAAGCCCACTTCGACTTGTTCTGGTGCAAACAGGAAAACCGGTTGATAGGTTTTGCGGCACCGGCCCGGCGCGTCCAAAATCTGAAGCGGCACCCCAGCCTCGACGCAGACAGGAACGCCGTGTCGGCGCTCGCGGTGCAACCATCTTGCCCAGCGCCTCGCTGCGGCAGCGTCCAGTTCCCAGACTTGATCAGAATTCCTGCCAATCCACGGCACGGGAGGTCGTCGCGATCATGGTGTCTCCGCCGGCGGTCGCGAATGGCGTCGTCCTGGTTGACGTTGCAGGGGAAGGCATGCGAACGGTCTGCGACGACAGACGCGGATCACTCGCTGGGGCGACTATGCGTGACCCGGCTGGCCGCGTATCGGCGATCCTGAAGACGGCCACCGCCTGACGTAGCGCCTGGGCCTGCTGGGCCATCGACTGCGCTGCTGCCGACGCTTCTTCGACCAGGGCGGCATTCTGCTGGGTCACCTCGTCCATCTGGGTAACCGCCGTATTAACCTGCCCGATACCGGCGCTCTGTTCTTCCGAAGCCGCCGCGATTTCGCTCATGATGTCGGTCACGCGCTTCACCGCCTGGACGATTTCGTTGATGGTGCTCCCGGCTTCCTCAACGAGTTTCGAGCCGGTATCGACGCGAGTCACCGACTCGCCGATCAGATCCTTGATTTCCCTGGCTGCTGCTGCACTGCGCTGGGCAAGCGTGCGTACCTCGCCGGCCACGACGGCAAACCCTCGCCCCTGTTCGCCAGCGCGAGCTGCCTCGACTGCTGCGTTAAGCGCGAGGATATTCGTCTGGAATGCGATGCCTTCGATCACGCCAATGATATCGGCGACTTTGGCGGAACTGTCGGAGATCCCGTTCATCGTCTCCACCACGCGGCCGACCACCTCCCCGCCGCGCTGCGCGATGGTCGACGCGGTGACGGCCAGTGTAGTGGCCTGCCTGGCATTGTCCGCATTCTGACGGACTGTGCTGGTCAGCTCTTCCATGCTCGACGCTGTTTCCTCGAGTGACGCCGCCTGCTCTTCGGTGCGCTGGGACAAGTCAGTATTGCCTTGCGCAATCTGGCCGGCAGCGACGGAGATCGACTCACTGGAAGCCTTGATGCCCTCCACGATGCTCGTCAACTGGTCTTTCATTGCGCCGAGCGAGTGCATCAGGCTGGAATGATCCCCTGTCTACAGGCGCACCATGACACGTAGATTGCCGGCCGCGATATCTCCAGCGAGCGCCACCGCCTCGCGGGGTTCGCCACCAAGCTGTTTTGCCAGGACTCGCGCAATCATCAGCGCCACACCCAGCGCAATGACCGCCGCCCCGACGTTCACTCCGATCACCAGCGCGATCGCGTGCGAATATGCCTTACTGGCCAGTTCCCCCTCGCGGGCCGCACCCGTCACGTTGACCTCGACGATTGTCTTGATGTCTTTCTCGATGGATTTGCGAATAGTGGCTGACTGACCGCTCACGAGAGCCAACGCTTCCACTGGCTTGCCTGCTTTCGCCAGTGCCCTGACCTGCTGGTCGACCTCCAGATACTGCGGCATAAGCGTCTGGATGTCAGCGTATGCGGCTCTCTCCTCCGGCTCGGTCATGAGATTCTGGTATTCGGTTTCGGCGTGACGATAGTCCGCCAGCGCTGACTCGATGAGTGGTTCCAGCGCCGCGGCATCGGCGGCCGTCGCCGCAGCGGCCACTCGGTATTCATTGATGCGGATCTCGCGAAGCCCGGCCTGCATCTGCAGACTGCTGCGCACGCTTGGCAACCAGTTGTCACGCAATTCCACGACGCGGGCGTTTTCACCACGCAACTCTAATAGAGAAAACGCGCCCAATCCAACCAGCAAAACGATAACAAAAGAAAATCCCAGGATCAGCTGGGTGACCACCTTCAAGTTTTTGAGAGCCTGCACGCTAATGCCTTCGTTGGGTTGAATAAGCGCTTCCCGCGCTTCGGAGTCCAGATATAAAGAACATTATTTGCTCCTGATATCGACAGATAGGCTCATGCCCTTGAGATGAAATTTATCCTCGCGTCGCCACTGAGTGATCGACGAGCTTGGTTAGATTCTGCGGAGTGTTTTTAAGCTTCCGCAAGTGATAACCAATGGTTGCCAGAGCAACTGCCGTTATCCTTGCGTCGTCCGGAGCGGACATATACAGTTACCGCGCTGCATGTCTTTAAAGTCAGTACGACGACACCGCGGCTCTTTTCCGCCTGTCGCCACTGTCGTACCAATTCAGCGATCAAGGTGCCCCAGACATTCAAGGCTTTGCTCGGGCAATATCTGAGTATGCATGGCGCTTTTGCGATCCGCTGGACGAACTCGAACGCCCGGACACAATTCAGCACACTTTGCGTTTCCGTCTACGCGGAATGGGACGCTTTACGTCGACGTGTTCACTTCTGAAGGAGGACGCAGTGGCCAGCGCTTCATCGAGCGCATTAACTGCTCGTTGCGCGAATCCTCTGAATTTTGCACCCCGCTCCGTCAGAATCACTCCGCGTGTCGAGCGGCTGAAGAGCGGCCCACCAAGTTTTTCCTCAAGGTCTGAAACGTAATGTGACACGGTGGACGCCTTGACCGAAAGCCTCTTCGCCGCCACGCTGAAACTTCCTGCTTCTGATGTCGTGAGAAAAGCCCGGACCGCTGCATAGTAGTTCATCGATCTTTCCCTCGTTGCAGACTCGCGTTGCGTTCCTCGCCCATATGTCGACGCTGCAGCGTGAACACCGCTACGTAAGCCGAATTTTCGAAACAATTCCACAGCCATAGATGGCGGCGGAGATCATGGCAGCTTCGTCTATGCCTGGCAAACCCCTTGTCGCAATTCTGATTTGCGATCGTGCACAACGAAGTGGGGGGTCCCATTTCTGCAAAACTGAATTCCTTATGTGGGTGTTCCACTCCAATAGCCGAGCCCCTATCCTCGAACCTTTAATCGCTATAGGCGGCCACTCGATACGGGTGTATGGGTTCCCACACAATACAAGGCGGGGCGGATCGCAATCAGCGCTCCCAGCCTCAGCAAGCCGTATTGAACACCCGAGCCGTCTGTAGACGGAGATGCCACATGAAAAAAGAAGGCACGGTATTTTCGCGCCGCGGTTTCATCAAGAGTTCGCTCACGGCCGCCTCGTCGGTCGTGCTTCTCAAGGCTTCCCCCACCGTTCCTGTCGCCGACGCCTCGGCGGCCGAAAATCCGGCTGCTCCCGCCTACGAACCTCGCTATTTCACCGCTGCGGAATGGGCTTTCATTCAGGCAGCGGTGGACCGCCTGATCCCCTCGAATGACGATGGCCCCGGCGCACTGGATCTGCACGTGCCCGAGTTCATCGACCGGCAGATGGATACCGACTACGGGCACGGCGCGCGCTGGTATCTGCAGGGACCTTTTCACCCGGACTCGGACTTTACGCTCGGCTACCAGATGAAATATTCGCCGCGTGACATGTATCGCGTGGCGATTGCCGGCATCGACGGGTGGTGCAGGCGCGAGCATGGCCAGAGCTTCGCGAAGCTGGACGCGGCCACTCAGGAGCGCGTGCTGGGGCAGCTCGAAAAAGGCGAGATCGTGCTGCCTGACATGAAAACGAACGAGTTCTTCATCCAGCTGCTCGCGAACACGAAGGAAGGCTATTTCGCCGATCCGATGTACGGCGGCAATCGCGGCATGGGTGCCTGGAAGATGATCGGATTTCCGGGCGCGCGCGCCGACTTCATGGACTGGGCCACCCAATACGACACGGTCTATCCGTTGCCGCCGGTGTCGATCCTGGGCGAGAAAGGCTAAAAAACCGGGCTGAAAGGCGCAGGCTGAAAAAAAGCTGGGAAACACTGCATGACAAAATCCATGAAACCCGTTGACGTCGTCGTGATCGGGCTCGGCTGGACCGGCTCGATCCTCTCCATGGAGCTGGCCAGCGAGGGCCTTGAGGTGGTCGCGCTCGAGCGCGGACACAATCGCGATACGTCACCTGACTACACCTATCCCAAGGCCGTCGATGAACTGAAATACGGGATCCGCGGCGAGCTGTTCCGCCGGCTGTCGCTTGAAACCGTGACGGTGCGCCACCAGGTCGGCGACACGGCCGTCCCCTACCGGCAATACAATGCGTTCCTGCTGCCCGACAACGTCGGGGGCGCTGGTGTCCACTGGAACGGGCAACTCTACCGGCCGTCGCCTGAGGACATGAAGTTCCGCTCGCACAACGTCGAGCGCTATGGTGCCGGGTTCCTGCCAGCCGACATGACGATCCAGGACTACGACGTCACCTGGAATGAGCTGGAGCCGTATTTCGACCGTTTCGAATATCTGAACGGCACATCGGGTCAGGCCGGTAACCTGCGGGGCAAGGTCCTGTCGGGCGGCAATCCGTTCGAGGGGCCGCGCTCGCGTGCCTACCCGACGCCCCCCGTTGCCGATCAGTACGCAGCGAAGCTGTTCGCCAGTGCCGCGCGCGAGCTTGGCTATCATCCGTTCCCGCAGCCCAGCGCGAACTGTTCCGAGCCCTACACGAACTTCTACGGCGTTCGCCTCGGACCGTGCAACCTGTGCGGCTTTTGCGAACGC